>Ga0316191_10003628_pt1 | contig 11455 bp, 9 predicted proteins | sample Eddworburr2cm_MG_FD_204928 | JGI IMG/M metagenome (GOLD analysis project Ga0316191, IMG submission 204928) | Coastal sediment microbial communities from Maine, United States - Eddy worm burrow 2 cm | ecosystem: Environmental > Aquatic > Marine > Coastal > Sediment | place: USA: Maine | collected... | reverse complement strand
CCTCCTGGAATTCTATGAATGAAAACGGGGGCTCTTCAGCGGCCGCCATTGCCTCTCGATCGAGCAAGGGCAGGCTGAACACCGCATCGGGCTCGATTTCCTCGTAAACCTCGCGCGCCTGACGCGTTACAAGCGGATTTCCGTTCCAGGCGTTGCGGATCAGATAAAATGTTTCGGTTGCATAGGCACCTCGAAGATCCCTCGCCGTCATGACCGAGGTTGCTGTGTGGTCAAGCACGTAAGCAATGACCAGTTCAATGTGCGCATCATGGGCGGCGTTGATAAAGTCAAGATCATCGACCACCGTAAAAAACTCATCCAGCCCATGCGACGGCAGATCAATGATGTAGTCACGATCCGGCTCAGCGAGAATCTTGTCGAAGAGCCTTATCTGACCACTGGTTTTTTCAACACTAATGAGGGTTGAACGATCAGGATAGAACCGGTTGATCCGACCGCGCGGGTCATCGCAATCAAACACATGAGGGTTGTGACCGGTCATCAGCAGATGGTCCATCAACAAGCGTGCGATCAGAGTCTTGCCGTTGCGTGCCTCATCGGAACACACGACAATTATCCGACTTCCCGCACGTTCGCTCACGTAAATCGTCCTGTTGATACCCCGGAATGACTGGACAGCGGTTCACGTGACGCGAATCAACGCAACCCCTTGTCAGCCACAAACTCAGTTTAACCCGATTGCGCCACACAGGTCCGGCCCATTCGGCCGGGAAATCACAAATACGCTTGGCCGGGTAAACCTGCTGCCCGGCAGCAGACGAGCTGCCGGACAACCAGAACCATTCGCAACATGTAGTGTCTAAATACCTACCGGCTTAATGACAATCAGCTCTTGGGTTTTGCGGCTTCACCGGACCCGCCCGAGGTGAGCATCTGGATCAGGCGAAGCTGATCGAACTCGTCATCGATCTCAGAACACCACTTCTTCACATAGCCACGCAGCACGAACGAAAAGTCTGCAGATTTGCCCTGGCTGTCCTTGTTGTCGATGAAGTTCTTGTAGGTTACATCAGCAAGGTCAACCTGCTCTGCAGCCATTTCATTGAGTTTTGGAATAACAATTTCCCGGGCTTCATTCACATTGGAGAAATACCGCTTGTAGGTCTTCTCATCCCATTCGAAGAAGTTGGTTTCATTGATGAAATTGCGGGCAACAGTGTAGTCGAGCCCTTCCACATAAGGTGTTACTTCCTGAAGCTCGTCCAGTGATGCGATCGCCGGACCAACCACATGGATCAGGCCCATCTCAAACACCCCGTCCCGGGCAGCCTGCAAAACACCAATCTTTTCGAAGGTTTCCAGGGCGTAAGACAGGTTGCCTGCTTTCAGGTCCACAACCGTCACCGGTACTTTGGCGGTCTCCAGCGTATCAAGCACTTTCATCTGGTCCGCTACATTGTGCAGATCAATGATCTCGGTGATGGCCGGGTAGAACCTGTGCAGTGTTCCGCGAGGGTTTTCCGTGTCGAATGCACGGGCCAGAACATTGTTGCGGTGGAAGTAGTCCAGCAACGCACGTGAAATTGTTGTCTTGCCTACGCCGCCCTTGTCGGCCCCAACCATGATGACTACTGGTTTCATCTATCTCTTTCCCTCTATACCTCTAGAACATGCCCCCTGGGTCGGGCCTCAAAAACCGAATACCATGTCTTGCACGCCGATGCCACTGCTAGTAACGCACCTTGGGAACAGTCATTGACAAAGACGCTTAAGAAACCTCGCCTCACACCAATCACTTACAGCAGCGCTGTCGGTGCCGTCAAAACCACGGGATGGGCAAATCTCGATTTCTTTACATCCGGCGCCGGCAGTGAAACCGCGGCACGGGTGGATGCACGCGTGGCAGCGGGCGCTCAGGTCCTGCCGCCTGCCGGCGACATTTTCAAAGCCCTCGAACTCACACAGCCGGATCAGGTAAGAGCTGTCATTTTGGGCCAGGACCCCTATCCGACGCCAGGCGACGCGCACGGGCTGGCATTTTCAGTGGCGAATCCGGACCAGCGAATTCCGGCGTCTCTTCGAACGGTATTCACCAGCCTTGAAGTGGATCTGGGGATCACGCGGCCTGCCCATGGCAACCTGACCCAATGGGCACGCTCCGGCATACTGCTGCTCAATGTGACGCTGAGCGTTGAGGCCGGCAAGGCGAACAGCCACAAGGACTTCGGCTGGGCAGCGTTGGCTAACGAAGTCATGCAACGGCTGAATGAGCGCGCTACACCGGTCGTATTCATGCTGTGGGGGAAATTTGCCCAGCACGCCGGTGCAGGTGTTGACAGGTCACGTCACTGCGTCATTGAAACCGCGCACCCCTCACCACTGGCCCATGGCGCCGGTCCGCAACACAGGTTTGTGACCTCGCGGCCATTTACTCAGGCCCAGGAGTGGCTTTTATTGCGTGGCCTTCCACCAATCGACTGGCGACTGTAGAGTGCACTCAGGTCAAGGCTGTCCTTCGGTCATGGCTCTAAGTGATGGCGGCGCATCAAGATGTGGTACAGCAGAGATAAAGGCACACCGATCCCATGGCTCTTGCCGAAGAACACAAATACGCTCCTTCCTTCAATGGCCCTGAAGGCCAGGAGGACATGCCCTGGCTCCTGACCATGGGACCGGTGACAACGTCGCGCGATGTCAAACTCGCCATGCTGGCTGACTGGAGCATGCGGGATACCGAATTTGTTTCGCTTGCCCTCGAAGTGACCGAACAGTTGCTTGAGCTTGTCGACGGGACCAGTGAATATGACTGTATCCCGCTGCATCTGTCGGGCGATGCGATGCTGGAGTGCGTGCTGGGCGCATTGGCGCCAACCGGGCGCAAGCGCAAGACACTGATTGCGGCCCACGGCCCCCATGCCGAGCAGGCAACCAGTATACTGACCCACATCAAACGCCCGGTTGAAACCATCGCCGGCTCGGCTCTCAAACCTGTCACCACCAATCGGCTGGTGAAAGTGCTGGAGGCCGATCCCGACATACATACTGTCTATCTGGCAGAAATCGACATTTCCACCGGACTGGCCAATCCGGTTGCCAGGCTCGCGGCCGTTGCCCATGCGGCCGGGCGCAAGGTGATAGTCGATGCCCGCGCGAGCATTGGCGCCATGCCACTCGACCTCGCCGGCGGCACAGTGGATGCCGCGGTGGGTGTGCCGTGGGCATGTATTGAAAGCGTTCCAGGGTTTTCTTTTGTCATGGTGCGCCGAAGCTTGCTGACAGAAAACCTGTTCCAGTCCCCGTCAGCCGCGCTGGACCTGGTTGAGTTGTGGAAAGGCATCCATCGCACCGGCTGGTTTCCCGGTACGCCGCCGGCACATGCCATTGTTGCCTGCGGCGCCGCATTGCGGCGGCTCTATCTAGAGGGTGGGCCTGAAATGCGGCGCAAGCGCTATCAGGACCATCATCAAAGACTGTTGTCAGGCATGGCAAAACTGGGGTTCTCCCCTACCCTCGCCAATGGTACTGCAACATGCGGATATCTGACATTGTTTAAAGCACCTGCCGACAGGCGTTATTCACCGGCATCGTTTAGCCAGCGTCTGCGCCAGCTGGGCTTTGTCATCATGGACGGTGAAGGCTGTCCAGGCGCTGAAGGCGGGTTCAGGGTTGCGACCGTCGGCGCCATCGATGAAGCCGTCACGGACCAGTTTGTGCGAGCGGTCGAGAAAGTCATGCGCGAGCTTGGCATGAGGTCGGGCGCGCCTGCGAGATAGTGTCTTTGCGGCCCAAATACCGGCTGGACGAAAAACGGGAGCCCAAGAGCTCCCGCAAGTCGTTTTTACAGCATGGACAGAGGGCAAATCAGCCCTTGCCTTTCCACGGAACCAGATAGTTTTCGGCCATGCGCATCAAAATGTCGATGCCGTAGCCGATGACACCGATTAGAATGATGCCCATGATAACGATGTCGGTAAGCTGGAACTTCGAGGCGTTGACGATCATCATGCCTGCGCCCCTGTCTGCTGCGACAAGTTCGGCAGCAACCACAGTGCCCCAGCAAACCCCCATGGCGACACGCGCGCCCGTGAAGATTTCGGGCAGGGAGTTGGGCACGATAACCCGCCAGAGCAACTGCTTCTTCGACGCACCCAGCGAATAGGCCGCATGAACCTTGGATATATTCACACCCGACACGCCAGCGCGGGCGGCAATCGTCATGATCCACAACGCAGCCAGGAACAACAGTATAATCTTGCCCTCCTCGCCAATGCCGAACCAGATTATGACCAGCGGAATGAGCGCCAATGGCGGCACAGGGCGCATGAACTCGACTATTGGATCAAACCAGCCACGGAACCAGCTTGAAAGCCCCATGGCATAGCCCAGGGGGATACCAACAATACTGCCAAGCACGAAGCCGGCCAGCACGCGGGAGAGCGATGCCCACAAGTGCTCCAAGAGCGTGTAGTTCTTGTACCCTGCACTGGCGATTTCGCCGAGGCGGGATACCACCGCTTCGGGAGCCGGAAGCCAGATTGGCTCCATTTGCCAGCCGCTGTCCGGCTTGACCGACAGGGATCCCTTCGCAGTCATGGACACTTTACCGTTTGCAAACCGGACAGTCTGGTTTGGCGATATCGGGTTTCCGTCGATTGCGGTAATCTTGTAACCTTCCTCGCCACCGCCATCATCGTTGGTCTGTGGCTTGATCAGCGCGCTGCGCCATGCGCCAATCTTTGCCGCGTCACCCTTGGCAAAACCTGTCGATGCGTCCGGCTCAGGCAATTCGACGTTCTCGCCGACCTTGTGCACACGGATTTTCACCGTGGCATCGCTTGTCTGGCCGGCGGAGTTGGTTGCTGTGTAACTGAACCCGCTGTCGCCCACAAACGGACCGGGCACGTGAAGCGGCATCAGCTTGGAGCCGGTGAACGCGCCCCATATGGCAAACAGCGCCACAACCGAAACAATCGACGCAAAGCGATTTGCCGTTACCGCGCTTTCATCGCCAAATGTGACCGTCTTCAGGCTCGTATAGTCCTTGGACTGCTCGCGTGAGCGAACATAGAAATTGTAGGCTGCGTAAGCTATGACAAACAGGACAATATAGATGAATGCGACGGTCATGCTGCATCCCCCTGGCGGCCCATAATCTCTTCTTCCATGTCCCAGATCATGGAGAGTATTTCCTCCCGCACCTTGGCGAATTGCGGCTCCTTCTTCACCAAACGCAGGTCCTTGCCCACACCCATTTCCGCAAATGGCAGCTTGTATTCCTTGTGGATCCGGCCCGGACGCGGCGCCATCACCAGCAGGCGCTCGCCCAGTAACAGCGCTTCTTCAACCGAGTGGGTAATCAGGATGATGGTCTTGCCGGTTTCCTTCCACAGCTTGAGCACCAAACCTTGCATCTTTTCACGGGTCAACGCATCCAGTGCGCCGAGCGGTTCATCCATCAGGATGACATCGGGATCGTTTGCGAGACAACGGGCAAGTGCCACGCGCTGCTGCATACCGCCAGACAATTCGTAGATCATCTTGTCGGCGAAATCCTGCAGGCCGACAATTTGCAAGAGTGATTCAACCTTGGCCGAGGTTTCGCTTGCGGGCTTGCCGGCCATGTCGGGCCCAAACGCTATATTCTTGCGTACGTTCATCCATTCAAACAGCGCACCTTGCTGGAATACCATGCCGCGTTCGGCGGCAGGCCCGGACACGTCATGGTCGTTGAGGATCACCTTGCCTTCGGTTGGCGACAGGAAGCCTGCAACAATGTTCAAAAGCGTAGTCTTGCCACACCCCGACGGCCCCAGCACCGCCATCAACTCGCCTTTCTTCAACTCAAGCGAAACATTCTTGAGCGCCTGCACTGCACCGCCGTTCGGCAGTTCAAAACGCATCGATATGTCGTCAATGATCAACGTGCCCATATGGAGTCCCACCCTGCAATTGCCATTTGAAAAAAGGGAGCGATCTTCAAGAAAATCGCTCCCCCTGCATCGTCTTGTCCAGACCGATTACATGCCCGCCGCTGCCTTGAGCGGTGCCGAGTTCACAGCGCCTTCATAGGTGTCGCGAGCTGCCGGAATGTTGCCCTGCTCCTTGAAGAAGTCACCGACCTCCTTGAGGAATGTCTGGGTGCCGCCGCCAAGCCACTTTTCCGAAAGCTGGGCTTCCGTCGATGGAAACTCAAAGCCTGCCATGGTTTCCTTGGTGGCGTTCTCGTCCATGCCGGCATCCTTTGCGATCACAACCAGCATTTCGTTAGCCGCAGCGCCGCCAGCATTCCACCTGGCGTTCATGTCGGCAGTAACTTTCAGGAATTTGGACAGCAGTTCAGCGTTTTCTGACGCGAAGGACGCAGGCACCGAAGTCACATCAAACACGGAAATGCCAAGGGCTTCCTTTTCCGCGCCTGTCAGCAACACGTTGCCATGCTCCTTCATTCGGCGCAGCGAACCACCCCAGCCGCAAACCATGTCGAGGCTGCCGTTGGCAAACGCCGCCGCACCGTCCGGCGGCGCCATGTCGACAACTTCCATCTTGGAAACGTCAACGCCGAAATGCGCCATCTGCTTCAGGAAGCCGTAATGAGCAGCAGTACCGATCGGCACCCCGGCCTTCTTACCTTCCAGTTCCTTGGTATTGTCCTTGGTAATTTCCAGCGCAGTCTTCACTACACAGTTGTCGTTTTCATTGTAAACAACGGCGACGTCAGCAATCTGCAGATCCTGGCCGGCCGACGTTGCAACAACGAAAGGCGGCACACCCTGGCTGACGGAAATGTGAACATCGCCAGAGGCCATGGCGGCAGACATCGCCGTACCAGCATCGAATGACTTCCAGTTCACCTTTACGCCGAGTTCCTTGTCATAGATGCCCTTTACCTTGGCGTACTGGAAAGGCATTGGCCATTCCAGAAAGTAGGCAACTGTAATCTCTTCGGTCTGTGCCTGGGCAGCCGTGAAGCTGATAGATGCCAAGGCTGCTGCTGCAAGAGCAGTTGTAAGAAATTTCTTCATAGAGTACTCCCTCCGCTGATTAGCGTCCGAAAACGTGAATAGGTTGAAAAGCGTGCTTTCGGTTCCTCCAGTATGAAACGTCGAAGGCATGCGGCGCAATGGCACATGCCGCGCTGGTCCCATAATTTTAGTGCGTTGGTTCCATGCCCAGACAATGGGCATTTTTTAAAGGCAATTGGTCAATTTCACGACATATCGCCCAATCGCCAGGCTGGACGTCAATCCCGGGCTTTCCATACCGAACAGGTTGATCAGACCCGGAACGCCATGCGTGTCAGGACCATCAATCCTGAAGTCCTGGATGTGATTGCCCGGCGGAACGATCTTGGGTCTCACCCCGGCATAGGACGGCTGCAGGGCGCCATCCGGCAATGCGGGCCAGTACCGCCTGACCATTGCGTAGAAGTCATCGCTGCGCGCGGGGTCCACCTCATAGTTCGGCTCGTCGACCCACTCCACATCCGGGCCAAACCGGGCCTGGCCACCGACGTCGATTGTAAGATGAACGCCCAACCCGCCGACGACCGGGCATGGATAGATCAACCGCGTAAACGGCACCTTGCCGGCGATCGAGAAATAGCTGCCCTTGCCGTAATACGCCGTCGGCACATGAACGCCCTCAAGGCCCTCAAGACTTGATGCAACCTGAGGTGCATTGAGACTGGTGGAGTTGACAAAAAGATTACAGCCGACCGTCATCGGTTCTGCGCCGCCGATATCAATCTCGATTTGTCTGCCACCCACGCGACCACCTGCAACCGGAGATCGGGTGGCCAGCGTGGCGCCGGCATTTTCAGCCTCGCCCAGCAAGGCCAGCATAACTCCGGCAGAATCCATCATGCCGGTCGACGGCGACAACACCGCCGCTACACATTTCAACTCCGGTTCCAGCGCCGTGGCCTGACGGCTATCGAGCATCTCCAGATCATCGACGCCATTTGCAGCGCCTTTGGTCATGATGGCCTCAAGCGTAGCCACCTCGTCCGGTTCACACGCGACAATCAATTTGCCGCAATTGCTGTGGGAGACATTGTGCTTCTTCATGAAGTCGTACAACAGCCACTTGCCTTCAACGCACAACTGCGCACGCAACGAGCCCGGCGTGTAGTACATGCCCGCATGAATGACTTCGCTTGAGCGTGAAGATACACCGCGGCCAAACGCTTCATCAGCCTCCACAATCAGGACTTCACGGCCTGATTGCGCCAGCTCACGGGCAACCGCCAGGCCAATTGCACCGGCACCTGCCACAACACAGTCAATCTCGTAATCAACAGCCATCAGACCATCGCGTTGTAAGGGCCAGGAAACAATCAGCGTGTACAGTCACGCACACGCTTCAACAGATCACGATCCACCTCAATGGTCCCGCGAGCAAGGCTTTCGTCGCGCGTTGCCAGGCGGCTCAAACCCGGCAGGCGGGTTCCCTCCTGGGCCGTTATCGAAGCGGCAAGGTCCGAAAAGCGATCTGCAAACAGGCCTGCTGAAAATCCTTCAGGGTCTATTGCAAGAAAGAACTGCCCTGAATTGCAGGGCCCGCCGGCATCGGTGGCAAACGGCGACATCGCACTGCCCAATTGCGCGCCGCTCATCAGAGATGACATGGTTTCCACCATCAGTCCCTGCCCGAAGCCCTTATAGCCGCCCGATGGCGCCATGGTGACGGCCCGGCCGGGGTCCGTGGTCGGATTGCCGTCGGCATCCAGTGCCCAGCCCAGCGGAATGTCGTCGCCGCGTGCGGCATGACGCATGACCTCCGACTTCGCCACAACCGATGAGGACTGATCTATGACGTAGCCGACCCCGCCCTTGCCGTCAGGTGCTGCCATGGAAACCGGATTGGTGCCGATAACCGCCTTTATGCCGCCCGGCGGCGCGATAGACGCCGGTGCATTGGTGAACCCCACTGCCAGAAGACCTTCGCGCGCCAGGCGTTCGGTATGTCCACCCAGCCTGCCGCAATTGTAGGAATTGGTAATGGAAAGCCCGGCAATGCCGTACTTTTTCGCTGCCGAAATGATTTTAACAAATCCTTTTTCGATTGCCGGATGGGCAAATCCCGACCCTGCATCAGCGCGATAAGCCACTGGGGACAGCCGGGTAATGACCGGTTTGATCACGCCGTCAACCTTGCCGCATCTGAGATGCGAGCAGTAAACCGGCAACCAGAAAAACCCGTGGCTCGGCATGCCGACAAGCTCGCTGTCAATAACCGCGTCGGCGAGGTAGCGCACGTTGGCGCGCGCAGCACCTGATTTGGTCAGTGCCCGAAGTGCAAGCCTGCGGGCCTTTTCAATTTCCAGCGTCGTTGTGGTCTTGTTCACTTTTCAAACATCCTTGCGGCAAATCAGATAGGCGTGCACATAGTCCATTGCATGACCTTCAGGCGATGCTGCAACACTTGCCTGATAGCGTCCGTAGAATTCATCCATGATGGCTTCGCGTTCGGCCTGGTCACGGCCTGCGTCAAGCCCGCCCAGGAACGTGGCTTCCGACCATGATCTGAGCGTTGGCAGATACTCCGTTGCAAACCGGGATGCATCCTTGTGGTTGTCGGTAAAATCCTGCTCGAACGGGCAGCGAACCACACGGGTCTCGACATGCTCCAGCCGCAAGCCGGCCTTGTAAACCGGGTTGTTCCGGTCATTCAGCGGGGCTGTGAACTCTTCAACCGTGCGGTAATGCTGCGGGAAATTGGTATTCAGATACTCATCGCGCGATATCACGCCATCATCAGCCAGTTCGCTCCAGAACCTGTTGAATGTGTCGAACATGCTGACACCGCCGGTATCGCCAAGATAACGGCCTTCCTCGTCAATGCCGAAATTAAACAGGCACAGACGGCCGCCAGGCTTTAACTCGCGGGTACGTTGCAACAGCATGGTTTCCCAGTCGGTGGCGCCCTGTCTGGTAAACGCGTCGCGCTCGGCACCGCTGGCCCCTATCATATGCACATGGTCGGTGATGTTGCAGGGCGTTGATGAAATATAGTGCGACGCCGTTGCCGAAAACCCGAGGTCCAGCGTCTGTACGGGAAAAATGTTCTGATGGAACGAGGTGCCGGAGGCAAACACGTACAGATCATCGATTTCCGGGTAATAGCTCTTTGTGTCGGTTTGCCCGTGGATCATGCGAAAAACCTGGGCAAAGTCATTGCGCGGCAGATCGGTGTAGATCATTTCTATCGGGCGCGACGGTACCCGGGCGCGCACATCTGCAAAAACCCGCCGCCACAGATCAACCGATGTGCCTCCGTCTGCGGCTCCCATGTCGGTGGCGCGAAAAATGCTGCCATCATCTGCCGGATCCATGCGCGCAACAGCTTCCACAACCAGATTGGCCGCCTTGTCCATGACATGCTTGGCGCCAATGGTGGCTTTCGAGTAGTAGCCATCCCCTTTCATGGCCATGAAACCGGCGGTTCCCGGTGCCTTGTTCATGTTCGACTCCCTGTTTTTTTATTCATGTCTCACAAACAGACTAGAGCAAGCTTGTGGTACAGGTCACCAAAGAAAAACGCCCTCCCGATAAATCGGGAGAGCGCTGATATTCAGTTATGCAATCAAAACAATCAGGCTTCGATGGCGTATTCTTCACAGAAGAAGTAACGGGTCGGATGAATGGCGAAACCTTTCACCCGCTTGTCCATCGGAATGAACAGCTTGCGCCACAATGGCTGAACAATCGGTCCGTCTTCCTGCATGATGACCTGAAGCTTACCGACCAGTTCAGTGCGTGCGGCAACATCCAGTGTACCTTCTGCCTGGGTCAGGATGCTGTCGAATTCGGCATTGGAATAGTTCGATTCATTCCAGGGCACGCCTGTCCGATAAGCCAGGCTGAGGACCATGAAGCCGAGCGGCCTGTGCGCCCATGAGGTGAAGCCAAACGGCACCTTGTCCCAGACATCCCAGAACTTGGCCGACGGCAGCACATTCATGTTGACGCGGATGCCGGCGTCCTTCCACTGCTCGACGCAGGCTTCAACCACGGCCAGTTCCCAGGCAGGATCAGGCTTTAGGGTAATTTCCGCGTCCAAGCCGTCAGGATAACCTGCTTCTGCGAGCAGTTTCTTGGCAGCTTCCACATCGCGGGCCATGACCGGCAGTTTCTTGTAGTCCGGATGGATCGGGCAGACATGGTGGTGTTCAGCAGTTGTGCCCAGTTCGCCAACGGCGATCTCGGTGGTCTTGGCAACGTCAGATGCCAGGCGCATGGCCTTGCGAACCCTCGGATCGTCAAACGGCTTTTTGTCTATCTGCACACGCACGATAGCAGTAGACGCCGTTGTCGTGTCATAAACATTAATGTGATCCATGGCCTTGAACAGGTCAAACTGCTCCACATTGCCTTCATAGTCACCATGCACCTGCTTGGATTGAACGGCAGCGGCAGACGCAGCTGTGTTGTCACCAAGGTCAACGAATTCAACCATGTCCAAATGGGCTTTTGAATTCGGGCGTTTTTTGAGA
>Ga0316191_10003627_pt1 | contig 11462 bp, 8 predicted proteins | sample Eddworburr2cm_MG_FD_204928 | JGI IMG/M metagenome (GOLD analysis project Ga0316191, IMG submission 204928) | Coastal sediment microbial communities from Maine, United States - Eddy worm burrow 2 cm | ecosystem: Environmental > Aquatic > Marine > Coastal > Sediment | place: USA: Maine | collected... | reverse complement strand
GCAATAGCGCGTAAGCAGATACCCAAAGCAGTAGAACGAAACCGGCTCAAACGCCTGTTTCGCGAAAGCTTTCGCCGAGCACAACACCGATTGCCTGCCCGGGATCTGGTAATCATGGTAAGACGCGACATACTTTTAATTGGTCCGGAAAAGATTCGGGCCGCACTGGATCAACATTGGAGCGGCATCATCAAGCAATGCGAAAAGTCCTGACAGCACCCGTTATATTACTGATCCAGGCTTATCGCTATCTTTTAAGTCCCTTGTTTGGTTGCCATTGCCGATACACGCCCAGCTGTTCGCAATATGCGCTTGAAGCGCTTGCAGCGCATGGCCTGGTCAAAGGCCTGTGGCTGGCGGCAAAACGTGTTGGCAGCTGTCACCCCTGGCATGCCGGCGGTTATGACCCGGTTCCTGGAGCCAACACCGAGCATAAGCATGGATAATACCCGCCTTTTCCTATTTGCTGCCCTGGTCTTTGTTGGCATGTTGTTGTGGCAGCAGTGGCAAGCCGATTATGGGCTTCCACCGCAAACGGTGAGCCAGCAGCAAAATCGAGATAACTCGAGCATTGGTGGTGTCGATAGAGCAGTCGATGATTTACCTGACCTGGCCGATTCAGTCGCCGGCAAGCAAAATCAGGACAGTGCCGATGTTGGCACGGTTGCCAGTAGTCCGTCCGAGCAATTGGTGAGCGTCGAAACCGATGTGCTCCGAGTGTTGATCGATACCCGCGGTGGGGTTATTCGCTCAATCAAACTGAAGAAGTTCCCAACCTCGCTGGATGATCCCAACGACTATCTCGAACTGGTTCATAGCGACAGCGATTCACTGCATATTCTACAAAGTGGATTGCGCAACAAGGAATCGACCGCACCCACACATCACAGTATTTACCGGGTCGATAAAACCGAATATCGACTCGAGGAAGGCCAGGATGAACTGGTTGTGCCGCTTTACTGGAATGAAAACGGTATCGACGTGGTCAAGAGTTATCGTTTCAAACCCGGGAATTACCTGGTTGAACTGAAGCACGAGGTGCGCAACCAGTCACAGCAGGATTGGCAGGCGAGCGAGTATCGCCAGATCCAGCGCAGCCGACCGCTGGAGACCTCGCGCCTGCTGTATACCTATACGGGCTCGGTCTACTACAACGAAGAAACCAAGTATGAAAAGGTTACCTTCGACGACATGGAAGACAGCCAGCTGAAGCTGGAATCGAAGGGCGGCTGGATTGCGATGATCCAGCATTATTTCCTGTCGGCCTGGATTCCCAACCAGGAAGAAACCAACCTGGTCTACAGTATCGCCAATACCAAACGCGTTCCGGCGACTTATACCATCGGCCTGCGATCCGCCAACCAGATCGTGGCTCCGGGTGGCAGTGCCGAATTTTCCAGCCAGTTGTTCGTTGGTCCCAAGATCGTCAATCGACTCGAAGAGATTTCACCCGGCCTCGAGCTAACCGTCGATTACGGTGTGCTGACGTTTATCTCCAAACCGCTCTACTGGTTGTTGTCCTGGTACCACAGTTTTGTCGGCAACTGGGGTGTGGCAATTATCCTGTTGACGCTGACCGTGAAGACGCTGTTTTACAAGTTGTCTGAAACCAGCTATCGCTCGATGGCCAAGATGCGCAAGGTAAGCCCACGCCTGAAAAGCCTGAAGGAACGCTATGGGGACGATCGGCAGAAGATGAACCAGGCGATGATGGAGCTTTATAAAACCGAGAAAATTAACCCGATGGGCGGCTGCCTGCCGATCCTGGTACAAATCCCGGTATTCATCGCGCTTTACTGGGCGCTACTCGAAAGTGTCGATCTGCGCCAGGCACCCTTCATCTTCTGGATCAAGGATTTATCGGTAATGGATCCGTTTTACGTATTGCCGATCCTGATGGGCATCAGCATGGTCATCCAGCAGCGCCTGAACCCGCCGCCGCCGGATCCGATACAGGCCAAAATCATGATGGCACTGCCCTTCGTGTTCACGGTGTTCTTCGCCTTCTTTCCCTCGGGGCTGGTTTTGTACTGGGTCGTCAACAACGTGTTATCGATCACTCAACAGTGGATAATTACCAGGCGTATCGAGGCCGGGGCCAGCAAGTAAGCCACAGGCGGGCCTGATGCGCTCGTCAAATACACCTGGTATTGCCACAGGCAGCGCCAAATGACAGCAACTGACACCATCGCCGCCATCGCTACTGCTCCTGGTACCGGGGGTATTGGTATCGTGCGGTTGTCTGGCACCCGGGCACTCGCTATCGCCGAAGAACTCAGTCAATCCGAACTGAAACCCGGCAAAATCCAGTTTCGCAGCTTTACCGACGCCGCAGGTGTCGCCATCGACCACGGTTTATGTCTTTTCTTCAAGTCACCCCATAGTTTCAGCGGCGAGGATTGCGTGGAAATTCAGGCACACGGCGGACCGATTGTGCTCGACATGCTGCTTGAGCGGGTTTGTGCGCTCGGTGCGCGCCTGGCGCGAGCCGGTGAATTTTCCGAACGCGCATTCCTCAATGGCAAGGTGGACCTTACCCAGGCCGAAGCAATCGCTGACCTCATCGAGTCGGGCAGCCGCGCGGCATCACGCGCCGCAATGCGTTCGCTCGAAGGTCGCTTTTCGCAGCAGGTTAATGCGCTGGTGGACGCTGTCGTCGAATTACGCACCTATATCGAGGCCGCGCTCGATTTTGCCGAAGAAGAAATTGATTTTCTTGCCAGTAGTGATGTCGGCCAGCAGCTCGATGCGGCGTTGAATGGACTGCAAACTTTGCTGCTTCACGCCGAACAGGGAAGGACGCTGCAGGAAGGTTTGGGTGTGGCACTGGCCGGCCTGCCTAATGCCGGCAAATCCAGTTTGTTGAATTATCTCGCTGGCTACGAGGCGGCGATCGTTACCGAAATCGAGGGTACGACTCGCGATGTGTTACGCGAACATATTTCGTTGCGTGGTATTCCGATTCGAATCAACGACACGGCAGGCTTGCGCGAATCGGATAATCCAGTTGAGCGCGAAGGTATTCGCCGTGCCTGGGAATCGATAGGCCAGGCCGATGTGGTCATATACCTGATCGATGCCAGCAAGGGAATTACTGATGCAGACCAGCGCATTATTGCAGAACTGGGTAATACTCGCCTGCAGCTCGTCTACAGCAAAAGTGATTTACTCGCAGCCGATCATCCCAGCGATCCCCAGTGTCTCTATCTTTCGACACTGACCGGTAGCGGTATGGATCTGCTGATCGATCGAATCACCGGCCAGGTAGCCGACTTTAACCAGGATAACCACGCCTTCATGGCGCGGCGCAGACACGTCGATGCCTTGCAACGCGCCCTGCACTGCCTGCAGCAGGCCGCGCGCAGCTTTGCGACATCACGCTCCGGCGAGCTGGTGGCGGAAGATTTGCGCGCGGCTCAGCAGAGTCTCAATGAAATTACCGGCGAGTTCACCAGCGACGACTTGCTCGGTAAGATCTTCTCCAGCTTTTGCATCGGCAAGTAAGCCCGCGGCAACAACAGAATTGCGAACGATATTGCAGAGACGCCAGGTCACGCCCTGGATCCGCTCAATCCCGCGGCTGCGGCCTGTTCAGGTGGTCTGGCAGATTCACCCCGATGCTGCGCAAGCGGTGCATTTCGCGAAACTGATCGGGAGGCTTGGTAAAAGTCAACTCTCCGCTCAGCGGAAAAGTCTTATCGTAGAGGCGCGATAGCCAGAAACGTAGCGCCGCCAGGCGTAACATCAACGGCAGAGCTATTAATTCGGTGGGCTCCAGGCTGCGTTGCCGTTGGTAGGCTTCGATAACGGCGCGAACCCGAGTATCGACGAATTGATAATGCTGATCGATACACCAGTCGTTCAGCAGCACTGCGATATCCAACACATAACAATCAGTGCAGGCGTAATCAAAATCGAGAATACCACTGAGTGTTTCCCCGTCGAACAGGGCGTTGTCGTGAAACAGGTCAGCATGTATTGCACCACGTGGCAGGGCCTCGAGATCAAAGTGTCGTGTAGCGAGCAGACTTGATTCGATAGCGGCCTGGTCGCTGTCATCCAGGTACTCCTGCAGCATGTCACTCACGGCAACAATCCAGTCGAGGCCGCGTGGGTTGACACGGACGGGTTCAAAATCCTGTCCGGCAAGATGGAATTTTGCGAGTTCTGCACCGATCAGGGCACAGTGCTCGATATCGGGGCTGGTTTGTACTTCTCCCGGCAGGCGTTGGATGATTGCCGCCGGGCGATTATTCAGGGTGGAATAGAATTCGCCACGCCGATCCGTTAGCGGTTGTGAACAGTGCACGGCGCGCCTCGCCAAATGGCGCTGCAGGTTTAGCATGTAGTCGAGCTCATCGTCGCTGTGGTGTTCGTACAAGGTCAGCACATACTGTCCCTGGTCGGTCCCGAGTGTGTAATTTGAATTGGTTATGCCGGAGGCGATGGGTTTGAAATCAATCGCTTTACCGAGGTCATAACGCATCAGAAACTGTTCGAGCTGCTCGAAGTCGACAGAAGTATATACAGACATTTATCTCGCCAGTGAAATCGCTCAAAGCGAACAGGTTGTCGCTGGGGCTTGTGATATGATCCGTTTCCGGAATCGAGCATATTAACGCATCTGTATGAATCAAGAGAAACAAAAAAAACTGGTGTTGGTTGACGGTAGCTCATACCTGTTTCGCGCCTATCATGCGCGCGGCGTAAATCTATCGAGCCCGGATGGCCGACCGACGCATGTCATTTATATCGTGTTGAACATGCTCAACAAGCTAATAAATGATGAGCGGCCAGATCTCATCGGCGTGGTGTTCGATGCCAAGGGAAAGACTTTTCGCAATGATATCTATCCCGATTACAAGGCTAACCGACCGCCCATGCCGGATGATTTGCGCGAACAAATCGAGCCATTGCATGAAATCATCAGGGCACGTGGGTTACCGTTGATCTGTATCGAAGGAGTTGAGGCAGACGACATTATCGGGACCATGAGCCGTGAGGCTACCGAATTGGGTTACCGGGTGCTGATTTCAACGGGTGACAAGGATATGGCGCAGCTGGTTAACGCCAATGTCAGCCTTATCAACACGATGAATAATCATTCGATGGATGAGGCTGGAGTTGTTGAAAAATTCCAGGTTCGTGCGGACCAGATCATCGATTATCTCGCGCTAATGGGTGACAGTTCCGATAACATTCCCGGCGTTCCAAAAGTGGGTCCAAAGACAGCGGCAAAATGGATTTCGGAGTATGGCGATTTAAACGGCGTCATCGCGCATGCCGATGACATCGCCGGCAAGGTTGGCGAAAACTTGCGTGAATCGTTGGGCTTTCTTCCCATGTCATATGAGCTGGCGACGATCAAACTCGATTGTGATACCGGCATCGCTATCGACGAGCTGGCACCGGCGCAGTCCGATCGCGCCGCGCTCGCCGATTATTACCAGGAATTCGGGTTTACTCGCTGGTACGATGAACTCCAGTCCGAGTCGAAGTCGGTGCCCCAATCGGCAAGTAGTAGCGCAGCAAAGGCGCCGAAACGTAATTACGAATGTATTCTCGAGCAGGATCGTTTCGACGACTGGTTGCAGCGTCTGCGACAGGCAGACGAGTTCGCAATCGACACCGAGACCACCAGCATTGATTACATGCATGCCGAACTGGTGGGCATATCGCTGTGCCTGCAGGTTGGTGAAGCCTGTTATATTCCGCTTGCACACGGCTACGAAGACGCACCCCGGCAACTTGACAAGGCACAGGTGCTGGCCGCGCTGAAACCGGTTCTCGAAGATCCGGCAATTGGAAAAATCGGCCAGAATATCAAGTATGACGCGCATATTTTTATTAGTGAGGGCATTCGCATGCGCGGTATCGTGCACGACACCATGCTCGAATCCTACGTGCTCAATTCGACCGCGAGCCGACACAACATGGATGCGCTGGCAAAATTCTATCTCGATCGCGACACCATTCATTTCGAGGATATCGCCGGGAAGGGAGCGAAGCAGGTAACTTTTGACCTGATCGAAATCGATGTGGCCAGTGATTATGCCGCCGAAGATGCCGATGTCACCATGCAGTTGCACCAGGTGCTTGGCGCACGGTTGCGCGCTGATGAAAAACTGAACTCGGTGTACCGCGATATCGAAATGCCACTGGTGGATATCCTGCTCGATGTTGAACGCAATGGCGTTCTCATCGATCGCGACATGCTGCGCAAACAGGGTAAGGAAATCGACCAGAAACTGGGTAAGATCGAGCTGGAAATTTACCAGCTGGCGGGCGAGGTTTTCAATCTCAGTTCGCCCAAGCAGATCCAGACTATCCTGTTCGAAAAGCTTGAGTTACCGGTGTTGCGTAAAACTCCAAAGGGTCAGCCGTCGACCGCCGAGGACGTTCTCGAAGAACTTGGACGAGACTATGAAATTCCGGCGCTGCTGCTGGAGCACCGTGGCCTTAACAAGTTGATGTCGACATATATCGATAAATTGCCACAGGAAATCGATCCCAATACCGGCAGAGTACACACCTCTTACCAGCAGGCCGTCGCCTCCACTGGTCGTCTGTCGTCCACCAGCCCTAACTTGCAGAATATTCCGATTCGCACTGCCGAGGGCCGCCGTATTCGTGAAGCCTTTGTGGCGCCGGCGGAGCACCGGATACTGGCGCTGGATTATTCGCAGATCGAGTTGCGCATCATGGCGCATTTGTCCGCCGATGAAAGCCTGCTCAATGCCTTTGCCCGTGGGCTAGACGTTCACCGCGCTACTGCCGCTGAGGTATTTGGAGCCGAACTTGAGCAAGTCAGTGGCGAACAGCGCCGCGCCGCCAAGGCGATCAATTTCGGTCTAATTTACGGCATGTCCGCCTTTGGTCTGGGCAAGCAGTTGAATATTGGACGTAACGAAGCGCAGCAATATGTCGATACCTATTTCGAGCGCTATCCCGGTGTCAAACGCTACATGGAGGAAACCAAGCAATGCGCGCGCGACCAGGGCTATGTCGAGACGGTATTCGGCCGCAGGCTGTATCTGCCTGACATCAACGCCCGCAATGCCAATGTGCGCCAGTACGCCGAACGCACCGCGATCAATGCCCCGATGCAGGGTAGTGCCGCCGATATCATCAAGCGTGCGATGATTCGGGTGCAGGGCTGGTTGCTGCAACAGCGGCTGGACTGCAAGATGATCATGCAAGTCCACGATGAACTGGTTTTCGAGGTGGCGCAAAACCAGGTCGACCAGTGTCGCGATGCCATAGCCGGCCTGATGACCTCTGCGGCGAGTCTGGATGTTGCGCTGGAAGTGGATGCCGGCATCGGACTCAACTGGAACGAAGCCCACTAATCGCAGCCAGGCAATCCGTTACAGAAAACCATCCCCGGTTCGTCGGACCACGGTTGAGTGGAGCGAAAGCGGTCGGAGACGAAATTAACACAGCGGCATACATTGGAAGCCGTCCGACCGCACTGAATCTGGTTACCCTTGGCGTGACAGGGAGCCATTCTTTAGCTAGATACTGAAATATTTTCTATCCGGGTTGATCCAGCCGCTGCCATTGTACGTATAAGCTTTAGTCGTCCAATTGAGGCAGATTGAAATCCCTAAATGTGTACCCATATAGCTAAATATTGATGTCCTTCGATGTGGTCGAATTGCCTTAGGCAAGCGGAACTATCCAACGCATTGCAGGTCAACTGAATTAGCGCTCTAGCCCGGCGCTATGTCCGTTCTCCCTCCTATGAGCGGACTTTGATCCGAAAACCCCAATCGGATCACACGTTTTTCCCTGGCAGTTTTCTGCCAGGGTTTTTTTATTCCCCAGAATATTGTCGATTCAGGTCTTTTTCGGCCGCTATTGCCCGCAAATGCTTTCAGGCAATGTCAGCCACTCACCACATTTTTGTTCCAGCAGTTCGAGACCCTGCCCCGTTTGAATGGATAAGGTCGATACCGACTGATCGGGACCGATAAGCTGCGCCTGGGTTTCGGCGACAACCTTGTGAATAGCATTGCGCCCCAGTTTGTCAGATTTGGTCAGCAGAATATGCAGTGGCACGGTGTTATCCATCATATCGATCAGGGCTTGATCGAGATCGCTGATTCCACGGCGTATATCAACCACGATTACCAGACCACGCAGCGCCTGACGTTCCAGCAGGAAGGTCGAGAGCACCAGATTCCAGTGATTGCGCAGCTGCTTGGAAACCTTGGCAAATCCATAACCGGGCAAATCAACCAGGTGACATTGCGCGTCGACCTCGAAGAAATTGATCAATTGTGTACGCCCCGGGGTTTTGCTGGTTTTACACAGGTTTTTCTGCCGGGTAAGGCAATTGATCGCGCTGGATTTGCCCGCATTAGAGCGTCCCGCGAAAGCGACCTCGGCGCCCGCGTCGGGCAGCAATTGCGAGAGTTCGAATGCGCTGGTAACGAATTTTGCTTGTCTGAATGAAATACTCATAGATGCTGTCGGGTTACGGTTGAACGAGCGGCTGGGGTATGATATACATTTGCGCCCTGAATTTCTGTACGTTTTCCCTCTGGAGTAATAATGAAAGCGAGCCAAATTGGAGTCATCGTGCTGGCCTTGTCCGGGCTGGTCTCATTCGCTGCGAACGCCGCCGATGTTGAAGCCGGCAAGGCGAAGAGCGCCGTTTGTGCCGCCTGCCATGGAGCGGACGGTAACAGCATTAACGCCATCTGGCCGTCGCTCGCCGGGCAGCATGCTAGCTATATTTACAAGCAGTTGACGGATTTCAAGGCAGGTCGGCGCGAAAATGCGTCGATGACGGGCATGGTTGCCGGTCTCAACGACGATGACATGAAAAATCTCGCTGCTTATTACGAGAGCCAACGTCCGAAGCCGGTTGCTTTTGACGATAAAATGATCGCCAGCGGCGAGAATATTTACCGCGGTGGCATCACCGAGACCCAGGTACCAGCATGCATGGGTTGTCACTCACCGAGCGGCGTAGGTAACGGCCCCGCCGGATGGCCTTCGTTGAAGAGTCAGCATCCCGAATACATCGTCGCCCAGTTGCAAAGCTTCAAGCATGGAACGCGTGCCAACGATACGGGCAAAATGATGCGCAACGTCGCTGTACGCATGTCCGAGATGGAAATGAAATCGGTGGCAGCTTACATCGCCGGAATCCAGTAAGACAATCGATTAAGCCGACATTCACCTGTAGCAGGATAGTCTTGCGATTAAACCAATCGTGAGTTAGACGGTCTATAAATGAATGAATTTTTGTGGAGAATTAAAATGAATAAACGCTGGCTACTGAGTTTGGCCTCGTTGGCAATGTTGTCAGGGCTAATTTTTTCAGGCAATGCGTTAGCGCAGATGGCCTATGTCGAGGGGAACGACTATACGCTTGTGTCGCCTGCTGTCAAAACCTCGCAGCCTGACAAGGTCGTGGTCACCGAGATTTTCTGGTATGGCTGTCCGCATTGTTTCCGCTTTGAGCCTTATGTCGAGAAATGGTCTGCCAAATTACCTGAGGGCGTTGTCTTCGAACAGGTGCCATCATCGATCAATCCGCGTTGGACCGAGCACGCTCGCGCGTACTATGCCTTTCAGTTGATGGGTGTGTTGCAGCAAATCCACAGAGACTTTTTTGACGCTATACACCTTAAACGCCAGCGCCTGAACAGCGTCGACACCATTGCCGAATTTGTCGCCGAACGTGGCTTCGACGCTGACGCTTTTCGCGGATACTACCATTCGTTTCCGGTGGATACCCTGGTTCGCAAGAATTCGCAGAAAGAGAGGCTTTACGGGCATGAGGGTGTACCGGCGGTTATCGTCAACGGCAAATACCTGGTAAACGGATCGCTTGCCGGTAGTAATGAACGCATGATTCAGATTATTGATTTCCTGGTCGCCGAAGAACTCTCCCGCTAAGCTTGGCGCGCCGCAGTCAATCTGCGGCATTGCACGTGTTTACCTGGTGCTCCGACTGAAACAGTCCGTGGCGGTAAGGCCTTGGCTCTGAAAATCAGGTCGTCACCGGCTCGCCAGCTGACCAACCCAGTTTCGTTGCGAGGCCCGAGTGACGTCGTGTTAGTCGGGTGATCGCCTGTGTCAAAATCGCATCGGGTGCGTGCAGGAGAAATTGCCGACGCGCCCGGGTGATACCGGTGTAAACCAGTTCGCGTGACAAAACTTCGGACTTGGGGTCCGCAGGTAACACCAGTAATACCGAGTCAAATTCAGACCCCTGCGACTTGTGCACCGTGCTTGCCCAGGCTGGCTTGAACTCGGGAAGCCTATTGATCGACAGGTCGCGAAGCGAGCCGTCTGCATCGCGAAAGCAGGCCCGCAATTCATCGTCAAAGGACCACAGTATACCGGTATCGCCGTTGAACAGCCCTAGCGCCTGGAAGTTGCGCGTTATCATGATGGGCAGTCTGGCAAACAATGTGGATTCAGGTAGCTGATTGCGTGCCAGCATAGCGCTCGACACCCGGCTGTTTAGCCGCTCGACCCCGAATGGTCCGCGATTGGTTGCGCACAGCAGCCGGGTTTTATCATAGGCGTCCAGTGCCTGCGCAGGTGTTGCACTGTCGAATATGGGCTGGTAGGCGTCGTATAGCCAGTCGAGCGCCGTGTTGTCAACTTGCTCACCTGCTTCGTCGAACCAGCGCAATCCGGCCTGGTTAGCGCGCAATAGTTCGCCTGCCGCGCCGGCATCCCCAAGTTTGACCAGGCGTGCGAGTTCACCAATGGCGCTGTCGCGCCCGAAACGATAATTGCTGCGCAGCAGACTGGTAGCTGAGGCGATAGGCGCTTCGCTGCTGTTGAGCCGATGCCCGTGGCCGGTGATATCGCCCAGAACATTGCCGGCTGCAACCGATGCCAATTGATCGCGATCGCCCAGCAGAATCAACTGCGCGTCATCGGGGAGTGCAGACAGAAGCTGGTACATCAGTTTCAAATCGATCATCGATGCCTCGTCGATGACGACACAATCCAGTGCCAGGCGATGTTGCTGATGGTAGCCAAAACCATGGTGTCGATAACCCAGCAGACGATGGATAGTACGGGCTTCGACGGGAATTGCCGACTTGATAGTGTCATCGATATCGAGCTGATCGATGCGTTGGCGAATCGAGTCCATCATGCGCGCCGCTGCTTTGCCAGTGGGTGCGGCCAGGGCGATGCGACAGCCTGGATTATGTGCCAGCAAGACGGCCAGTATGCGGATTACCGTCGAAGTCTTGCCGCTGCCCGGACCGCCTGAAATGACACTGAAGGGTTTGCCGGCCGCGGCGGCAACGGCTTCCATCTGGTCCTTGTCGATATCTTGCTGCTCGGCGAACAGTGCCTCGGCAATGGTATTGATCTGTGCAGAATCGTTGCCGGATTCGCGGTACAAAAGCGACAGGATTTTCTCGCTGACAAAATTTTCGTAAAACCAGTAACGATTCAGATACAGGCGGGAGTCGTCGATA
>Ga0316191_10003626_pt1 | contig 11464 bp, 12 predicted proteins | sample Eddworburr2cm_MG_FD_204928 | JGI IMG/M metagenome (GOLD analysis project Ga0316191, IMG submission 204928) | Coastal sediment microbial communities from Maine, United States - Eddy worm burrow 2 cm | ecosystem: Environmental > Aquatic > Marine > Coastal > Sediment | place: USA: Maine... | reverse complement strand
AATCCGTGGTTCGAAATCGAGAATCGCCTGTTTGACCTCGCGCTCGATGACGGCAATTTCCGTTGATGCTGCGACGCCGCCCGCCAGGTCACGCACGCCATAGTTGATCACCGATCGTTTGGCATCCGGGTAAGCATCGAGGTCGTCGGTTACCGACAGGGAGCCACAATTCAGCAACCATGCGAGATCGCGAAGCACGCTGCGCTTGAGGCGATTGATTGACAGCACGCGCTGCGCGCGTGATTCGACTTGGGCATCGGGTTCGTTGTCGGTCAGCCTGTCCAATAAAGACGGTTGCAACCTTTCCTGCAGACTGAGTTCAGCCACAACTCACCTTATTCTGCTCCCCCATCGGGGCGCTCGACGTCGAATACGAGTTTGCGGACATCGAGGATGGAATACTCCGCCTGGTCCGTCGCGTACATGCGCTGGCCGAAACCGACAAAGGTATCCCCCGGATGCTCATCCCATTCCGTAAGTCGCGACAGTCTCAGCGCATCCTTCTCGCAGCTATGAGAACCCGGGTAGCGAACGGGCAAGAGCGCGATGGACTGACCGCCGTTCACCCAATCGAATTGTGCGGGAATCCAGACCATGTCGCGCAGATCCTCCGGCGCTTCCAGGGTCATGGACGCGATCCGATGCATAGGCACCCAGTAGTACTTGCCGTCGATTATGGCCTCGACAAACGGGCCGATACGGGTATCCGCATCGGCGACCCACTCGAACGGTTCGTCGTTGATCGTGCCACCATTAACCGGCGCCCCCTCGAAGGCCTGGTCACGCATTTGCGCAGCCTGGTCGAAGTGGCCCTGCCCCGCCAGCGTGCACGCCTCGAGAGCCAGCGCGATCCACTGCTCGGGATCACCAAATACCAACGGTTTGCGCTCCCCTGCAAACACTTTCTCCCGCAACGCCTCGCAGGCCAAAGCCTCCCGATAGGTCTGCACCATCGGTAGCGCTGTAGAATCCAGATCGCCGGCTACATTGAGATGTGTCAGTGCACGGCCCCAGTCGCCGGTTACTGCCAACAGCTGAAACAGAAAGGTGCGCTGTTCGGCACTGAGTGGGTCGTCGCGAACTGCATCCTTGACGGCTTCCAACGCCGCGCCCAGATCGCCATGTCTTAAGTAGTCCTGTCCGAGCATAAGTTTTCCGGTGCAGTCAGATCTTCGACTGCAGATCGTTAAGAAACTGGACCGACACCCTAAATTGGGTATCGGTCCACAAACCAGCAGAACCCGTCTTGGTTAGCGTAAGCGCCTGTTGCCTTATAGCTTGGCGTTGGCCGCGATATCCCACTTGAAGGGAATGGGCGCATCCAGGGTTCCATCCTGATTCTGTTTGCGATAGTTGTACTCGACCTGGGCGAAATTCAATGTCACATTTTCCGTCAGACGATCTTCACCGCCGGAGCCGCCGGTTGAGACAGACGTCACGAGCACATCAGTGAGCTTGATCTTCAGGTATTCCTGCGCATCTTCGCCGGCTTTGCGGATGATTAACTCCGCATTCTTATAATGCTTGCCGTTCGAGCAAAACAGCATCAGATTCGGGCTAGACGAATCAATGTACTTCGTAATCGAAATATCCTGAAAAGAAGCTTTACCTGCACCGCCACCACTGCCGTGATGGAATGATCCCGACTGGGACATGCCCCAGCTCCAGGCCAGAACGTCGATACCGTTTTTGCTCTTGTAAGCTTTATCGGTGGTCTCGCCCTTTACGCCGTCAATTACCAAGAATTGGTCTACTGCCATGATTTGCCTCCAATGTAATAATTAGCTTTCCAGTACTTCAGGTTTCTTCTTTCTGTTTTCGTCCTTCCAGCCATCTAAGCTGCTTTCTCGGACGGCAGCTTGGATACAAGCCTGAGTGATACCGTGAGACCTTCGAGCTGGTAATGCGGTCTCAGGAAAAACTTGGACGTGTAGTAGCCCGGGTTGCCCTCGACCTCTTCAATAACGACCTCGGCAGCAGATAGCGGCTTGCGCGCTTTTTCAGCCTGGCTGGAGTTCTCAGGGTCACCATCGACATACTGCAGGATCCATTCCTGTAGCCATTTTTGCATCTGATTCCGGTCCGAGAACGAACCGATCTTGTCACGCACAATGCACTTCAGGTAGTGCGCGAAACGGCAACTTGCAAACAGGTACGGTAAGCGTGCGGCCAGGTTAGCGTTGGCTGTCGCGTCCGCATCGTCGAACTCAGCTGGCTTGTTGAGCGACTGAGCACCAATAAATGCCGCCATGTCGCTGTTTTTGCGATGAATCAGTGGCATCAGACCGCTGGCTGCTAGCTCCGACTCGCGGCGATCGCTGATGGCGATCTCGGTCGGGCACTTCATGTCAACACCACCGTCGTCCGACGGGAAAGTGTGAACGGGCAAGCCCTCGACCGTGCCGCCGGACTCGACGCCACGAATCTGCGAACACCAACCATATTCCTTGAAGGACTGGTTAATGTTGGTTGCCATCGCATACGCGGAATTGGCCCATACGTACTTGCTGGAATCCGCACCCTCCGTTTCCTCCTCGAAGTCGAACTCCTCAACGGGGTCGGTCTTGGCTCCGTACGGCTGGCGCGCCAGGAAACGCGGCATCGCGAGACCGATATACTTCGCGTCCTCGGATTCGCGCAGCGAACGCCAGGCAGCATACTCCGGCGTCGAGAAGATCTTGGCAAGGTCACGCGGATTCGAAAGTTCCTGCCACGAATCCATGCCCATCAGGCTCGAGCCGGCACCGGTAACGAACGGTGCGTGGGAAGCCGAGGCAATCTGCGCCATGCCCGAGAGAATCTCTACGTCCGGCGGGCTGTGATCGAAATGGTAGTCGCCGACGAGACAGCCATATGGCTCGCCGCCCAGCTGGCCATACTCTTCCTCGTACATCTTCTTGAACAACGGGCTCTGGTCCCAGGCTGTTCCCTTGTACTTCTTGAGCGTCTTGCCGAGTTCTTTCTTCGAGATATTCATGACACGAATCTTGAGCATCTCGTCGGTCTCGGAGTTGTTTACCAGGTGATGCAGACCGCGCCATGCGCCTTCCAGCTGGCGGAAGTCTTCGTGGTGCATGATCTGGTTGACTTGTTCGGTCAACTTGAGGTCGATCTCGGCGATGATTGCGGAGATCGTGCCGACGACGTCGTCGGCCATGAGCACCTCACCCTGCAACACCTGCTCAGCAAGTGTCGCTACAGCGGACTCGACTTCTTCCTTTGCCCGATCGGATTTGGGCTTGAACTCTTTTTGTAGAAGTGCCGCGAAATCGTCTTCGGCGACTTGCGCTTCAGCTACCGCGCCTTCGGCCTCTTTCTTCTTTGCCATTTCGCTTACTCCTTATTTTTCAGATCCGGATTCGTCGTCGCCGCCCTTTTTCGGCGCCGATGCCAATGATTGCAGAACTGCCGGATCTTCAAGCGCCTTGGCAATCAGGTCTTCAGCGCCTGCCTTGCCATCCATGTACGTAATCAGATTGGACAACTGTGTGCGAGCCTGCAACAACTTGTTGAGTGAGCCGACCTTGCGTGCAACGGCGGCAGGCGAGAAATCGTCCATGCTCTCGAACGTAATATCGACACTCAGGTCGCCTTCGCCCGTGAGCGTGTTTGGTACCGCAAAGGCGACACGCGGTTTCTGTGCTTTCAGTCGACTGTCGAAATTATCGACATCGATTTCCAGCATCTTGCGATCGTCAACAGACGGCTGTTCGTCGGCTGACTTGCCCGCCAGGTCGGCGAGAACACCCATAACAAATGGGATCTGCACTTTTTTCTCCGCGCCGTACACCTCGACGTCGTACTCAATCTGTACTCGCGGCGCACGGTTGCGGGCGATAAACTTTTGACTGCTCTTCTTAGCCACGAAAACACCCCTTCTTCATTTAATATCCTTCATCGTGTTTGATGCCCGCCAGAGCCTCGGCCTGCGCAACTGCATCTGGCGTCAGCTCTTTCATAATCCCCATGTAATCCATGGGGATGAGCTTCTGTATTCTCTGTAACAAGACCGGTACCGGGCTGGATGGTTCGGCTCGTTGGTAATAAGTGATGATCTTGCCGATCATCATAACGGCATCCTCTCGGCTTTGAACCTCGCCGCTGATGCGCGCACCGCCGCCGGAAGCTCCAGCTTCGGCGCCCTCTTCCTCAGGCACCTCAACACCGATACCCCGGGCCACGAGATTTTCGGCATAAATTTTCTTGATTTCCTTAAATTCGGACACGAGCCCGTCGAGGTCGGGTGAGTTCGCTGCGCCAATTTGCTGCGCGAAAATTGCCTCGCACTTGCCGATCTCGTCCAGCGCTGCATCGATCGCAGCAGCGTCTGACTGCAGTTCGTCGAGATCACAGTCCTGGAACGCAGCGTTAATGAGTCCCATATCCGGAACCTGCCCATCCGGGTCGAGCGGCTGCAAGTCACCGTGGGCGATCCGAACATCCCTGAGGCTGAAGATGCCGACCACTTTGGAACGCACGAGTGGCATCGTCAGCACGTCGTTCAACATCCCCTCACGATCTGACAGCGGCAACATGCTGTTAACGCGGAACGTCGGGTCGTTGTCGTCTTCTTCATCGAGCTGCGGGTGCACCGTGTCCCAATAGTTTTCAAGCATTGCGTGAATGAGCGCCGCACCACTGGCAAGTCCTGTCGGACCATGCAGATTGGCAGCGGCGCGAGCCAGTAACACGGCGATTCGCAAATCTTTCGAGCGGCTGAGAAGTTCCTGCCCCTGGTCCATGACTGTACGCCATTCGGGGCTTTCGGCTTCGATTACCTCGTCGCCCATTTCCCGGGCAGGTTTTCCTTGCGCGGCACGCTCGAGTTCGCCGAACTCCGGCTCGTACTCGAGATTATCCCCGGACGGTGAATCATCGGAGACTGGCGCTATAAGTTGATCGACATCAAATACTGACACTGTCCACCCAGCTCTGTTTTTAGTTATTGTTTGGAGTACCGAGAAAGCTTAGGTACCAGGAAAGATGCAGCCTAAAGCATACGTCCAAACCCGTATTGCCAAGCATGATCTTTTTCGTTAAGCGCGTCAACCAAACAGTTGATTTTTCGGGGATTAAGTTCAGTTACGCAGGGTTTTTTACACTGCCAGGGCCTGCAAAACTTCATGGGGCGTCGGTTTCAGAAGGTTGCGAATCGACCCTCGATACCACGCGGCAGGCGCGACATACCTTCATCCGTCGCGGCATGCATGGCATCTTGCATCCCCTTGATCAATGCGGCCGGGATCCTGAATTCGATCATCTTGGCGGGATCTACGTAAGCATTGAAAATCATGTCACTCGGGCTGTCGTTTCTTTCGACAAACAGCGAGGCGTCGGTGTACTCATCGTGGGCGGCAAGTTCGCAGTTGACGGTCATCGCCAGCCAGCCAATGCCGGGAACGAATTCGCGCTTGTAGCCAGTCAGTGGCATCGATGTGTATGAACCGCGTTTATCCTCGTGAACGGCCACGCCTTCGGTCAGCGGGCCGTGACCATGGCGAAATATGGCAAGGTTGGACAGGGCCCCCACCTGCGTAGCGAAAAATTGGCGCACACTCTTGTCTGGCTTCGCTAGAAAGCCCGCCGGGAAACTGTCGATGTTTGAGCCCAATGCATGCATTTCGGCTGCGTCCGGTAGCCGAATATCGATGCTTGCATCGTAAAGCACATGCAGCAGGCAGACCGGTCCGGCAATGCCCGCCTTGACTTCGAGTGCGACACCCAGCAGGGGCGGCTCGAGTGCGCGCGCCCTGTCTGTGGACAACCCGAATTTTGCGGCCAGCTCGGGCGCGTAGCTGAAACCGGTGTTATTGACGACGTTTGCGGAAGCCGCAGTTTCCATCGTTGGTACCTCAAAATAAACCAGAAGAAATACGACGACGGCCAGGCCGCCGAACCAGGCGGGCGACAAAACCCGCGGCGTCATAGCCAGTCCAGCGGCTCGTTGTAACGTGGTATGCCCTGAACCGCGTTAACCATCCGATCCATGCTGTGCGCCGTCAGCGCTGTAGCACCGCCGGCCGCCGCTGCGCCAGCGAACAGATTGCCACCGGACAGCACGGTACCGACAACCCCGGCCAGCACCGTATTTCGGCCAACCGACCCGGCATACAACCGTTCAACGGTAGCTTTGCCGCCCAAGTGTGCGCCGGTGCCACGTGATACTACGTCGAAAAATGCACAGACGTGGAGCACCTTGCGATCGTCGTCGCGAATCGACGCCATACCCGGTTCGTTAGACTGCAGGTGTGCGAAAGCGCGAGCCATGCCGGGCGCATTGAACGTCACCGCCGGATTGCCGTGTTCCTTGCCGAGCATCGACACCAGGCCGCCGCCGAGTGAATGACCCGAGAGGTAGAAGCCGACGAGACCTCCCGTCTGGTTCATCGCGTCGGCGAACGCACTGCGCGCCACACGATATTGATTGGGCATGCGACCAATCGCGAGTTGCACGTCGGAATGAAGATCATCCATCTCCCTGGGATTGGTGCCCGCAATGACGAGGGCGAAATCGGCCGTCTGCCGATTCTGGTAAAGCGCACTCTTGAAGCCACTGCCCTGTACGGTAAACGGTAAACCTCGACGCAGCCACTGTTCCAGGCTGGCAACATCATCGTAAACCGCGTTCGCAAGTTTGGCGAGATCAACTACGGAGGTCATCGGCACGCTACTTCTTATTGTTATTTGCAACCTAGTTTAGGTGTCAATTGCAGCATCGGCAAATGAATCTGCACTAGTAGGTAAGACCAACCTCAAAATACGCGAAGATGATGATGAGGATTATCCTGACAGGTAGATAATCTCCTCGATCAGTCCGTTGTTACCGTACCGGGCGTTGTTGGGGACCTCGTTAAGCACTCCGCCCCAGGGATCGAGAAAGACAACCGTGCTACCGATACGGCGCGCCGCCACAATAAAATGGCCACCATTGCGCTGCGGCTGATTGTTGACCATCGAATACCAGCCCACCAGAACGATAGCCGGTGTCGATTCGCCCAACCAGCCAAGATTTAACTTCAGTGCGGTGCCGGTATTGGTGACGTGATTAACGGACAGTCCGTCACTGCGCATCGCCTTGGCAACCTGGCGTGCAAAGGTCCCGGCGCTGCCGAACATGTTATAGAAGGTCGTCTGGTCAGCGTTGAACGACCGCGGGTCGATGGACATCGGCCCTGTCGGCGCACCGGCGCTGGACGATCCGTTCCAGGCAATACCCTGCACGGTATGCTGGTATATCCGCCACGCAAGGTCCCACTCGCCTTCCTCGAAGCTCATCTGGAACGCCTTGCTCCTGGCCATCCAGATGGCAGCCACCGCACAGGAATTCGCCTGGCGCTGCGCCCAGATCTGATGTTCGTTGCCCTGGCTGTCCGCCCGAAAGACGATGCTCATGACTGCGCCTCCTTTGCGTCAGTCTAGTCCGGTGGGCAAGTGGCCGCCAGCCAACGGCCTCAGGAGGCAAGATCCCGGCGCATATTTACGCCTATGGCGGGTCGCCTAACTGTGACACACTCCCCTCCAATCGACGCGGCCAACGGCTATCGTTAAATATTAAGAATCAGGCACTTAGCAATCGAGGATGTTATGGGGATGAAATTCCAAGCCGCATTAATATGCTTAATCGCCTCTTTGAGTTCAGCGTGTGCAGGCTTCCATACCAGCGCATCAACGGACGAATCCATTCATGCCGACGTGACCGGCACTGACCAGGCCATCGAGCGTTTCCTGATGGGACGGGACCTGGATCCTGTTGAAGGTGCCTGGGGGCAGGACGAGAACTTGCTCGAGGTCGTTATTACCAAGAATAATTTCCAGATCGCATCAGACTATGACTATGTCGGTTTTGTCACCCATTCGGACCAACCGGACTGGGACCGCGGCGACGTCAAGCTCCTGTTGCGCAGCACGGACACCGCCAATGTGTTTGACGGCGTTTGGATGACTCGCTACAAATCGCGCAGGACGATGACGTTCATCGTCGAGCAGGAGAACCTGATCCAGGCGAGTTACATTGCGAAAGACGGCAACTCGAATTTCGTACGTATTCGCAGAATCGACCCGAGCTTCGCCAGCATCCGCTAGGGCGCCCGGTCGCTGTCGTAACGTATTGATTCATAAGTGCTGAGCGTGGCTTGGAATCCCACGCTCTCCACCGGACAGTCAGGCGTCCGTTGGAACTCCTTGGGGGAGGCTTGCGAATGCCGCAGATGGTTGCGGGCGACGGGAAAGCGGTGCACTGTGCCATCGACAAACAGTATTTGCTAACGAGCCAGTAGAATGTTCAGAGCCGCTGAACTCGGACAGACCACATCCAAACAAGATTTCAAGGCACGCTCGCCGGAACTCCGGCAGCAGTTGCTCGAGACACAGATTCATCTGAGCCGTAATTGCGATTTCAGCGTGATGATCGACTTTGCCGGCGTCGATGGCGCGGGCAAGGGTTCGACGGTGAACATGCTGCACGCGTGGATGGACACGCGTCTGATGACCACGAACGCTTATGGGCGGTCCACCGAAGCGGATCAGCGGTTGCCGAGATACTGGCGGTTCTGGCGAGACCTGCCACGCAAAGGACGCATCGCATTCAACCTCAGGGCGCGTTATTCCACGCCATTCCTCGACCGGGTCTACGGCCGCACGACAGACCTCGAATATGTCGCAGAGCTGAAGCGCATCCAGACTTTCGAACGAGCATTGGCCGACGATGGCATGCTGATTCTGAAATTCTGGATGCACCTGAGCCGCGATGCGCAGAAGCAACGGCTCGAGATGCTGGAGTCGGATCCAGAGACTGCGTGGCGCGTCAATGAAAAGGACTGGGAGCACTGGGAGCTCTATGAGCGCTTTGTCCAGGTAGCGGAACGCACGATTACCGAAACGAATACCGACTATGCGCCCTGGCACATTATTGAAGGCGAAGACGAGAATCACCGCATACTGACCGTATCCGAGGTTCTTCTCGAAGCGCTAAACAAGCGCTTCGCCGCAGCAGGCCATTTACCCTCACCCGAGGTCTTGGTCGATAAGGAGGCTTTTGCAGCCGAAGACACATTAGTCGATAAACCCGAAGGCCATGTCACCGTCTTCGACACACTCGACATGTCTGCGTCCCTGAACAAGGCCGACTACAGGCGCGAGTTGAGCAAGCAGCAACGACGTATTCACTTGCTCCAACGCGAAGCATTGAAGCAGGGCCGTTCGTCTGTGCTCGTCTTCGAAGGTCCTGACGCCGCTGGCAAGGGAGGCGCGATACGACGGCTCATACCGACGCTCGATGCACGCAATTATCGTGTGCTGCAATACGGCAAGCCAAACGATGAAGAGAATGCCCGGCATTATCTGTGGCGATTCTGGCGCCGCCTGCAACATGACGGTCACCTGACGGTCTTCGACCGCAGTTGGTACGGCCGGGTACTGGTGGAGCGAATCGAGGGTTTTGCAACGGAAAGTGAGTGGCGTCGTGCGTTTGCCGAGATCAACGACTTTGAGGACCAGCTCGTTGAAAGCGGCACGATTCTCGTGAAGTTCTGGCTGCACATTACCCCGGAGGAACAGCTGAAACGCTTTGAAGGCCGGAAGCAAAAGCCTTTCAAACGCTGGAAGCTGACGGGCGAGGACTGGCGCAACCGAGCCAAGTGGTATGAATATGAGGAGGCCGGCCATGATGTGGTCAAGTACACCAGCACACATATCTCGCCTTGGGAACTCGTGCCGGCGAACAGCAAGAACTTCGCACGCATCAAGGTGCTTCAGACGTTCGGTGATTGCCTCGAGAAAGCCCTGGCGTCGACGTAGGTACTGCGGACTGGCAGTAATCCCAAATCGCGCTGGCAACAACAGCGTGTAAGCGACTCACAGCCATCGAGGACATCGGGCCGATCGGTGCGCTGTCGCTCTAGGCCGTGGTGGGCTACGGCAAGGCTTTCACTAAGAGCCGTGAGTTCTCTGCCTACCTTGGCCTCACACAACGGCAGTACAGCAGCGGCGGCAAGACCAACATCGTTGGCATCAGCAAGAAGGTTGGTAACCGCCGGTTGCGTTCGATCCTGATCCAGGGCGCACGTGCGTATGTGTATAGAATGAAGGAGCCGCGATCCTTGAAAGATCGCTGGCTGAAGGATCGAATCGAACGAGCGGGGCGGAACCGTGCTGCGGTGGCACTCGCCAATAAAAATGTACGAACGGCCTGGGCGATGGTGACCCAGGGAACGGAATATCAACGTCGGCTGCAACTGGAGATGGCTGCCTAGAACGTCCTGCAAACAGATACCTGTATCAGATAAAGATATCTGCTCCGGTCTAACCTGCACTGCTTTGAGGCCCTAGAGCCCACTGACCCTTAGAGGAACCGGAGTGCGCATACATAGAAGGCCCGGAGATTGCGTCTCCAAACAGAGGCCGAGTACACAAACGCGTCTGAACTCTGATCAACGGTAACTGTTTGCTAGACTGGAGGAGTCCATATACAAAGCGGACGCACCAGATAAAATGTTCTAGACTGATTCCAACAACTGCTTTTGACCCAACCCGGCTGTGAGCAGTATTTTGCGATTTATGCTAGGAGTTTCAAACAGGGGATTTGATATGGCAGGTTCGGGTTCAGGTCTTGTCATCGGCGGAGGCGCGGGCGCTGCGCCGAGTGCGACAGCAACTGCCAGAGCGCACACATCTCATCGCAAGTGCAAGAAGATTGGGGGAGCAGCATTTAGAGGCGAAAAAAAAAGCCATCGCACTGCTGAAAGCTGCGAAGAAAGTTAAAAAGCGACTAGGTATTAAGAATTGGAAATTTTTTGCAAAGAATTCTAAAGCTGTGGATGAAGTCATTAAGGTGATTGATATTGCGACCACTACACTAGTTGTGCCGCCGCTTCTCATAGCAAACATATTAATGACAGGGGCATTTAGTTACAAAAACTATAGAAGCAGCGTGCAGCACGCGGATGACCTGTGGGAGTTGGTCAGTGATTACAAGGACGATCGTGATGTTTCCGAAGATCTGTGGGAGTACGTTCGGTATGCTTGGATGCAAAAGGAAAACAAGGCAAAAAACATGGTCATAAAAGGTATTCCAATCGCATCCTTTTACGCGGCATACAAATCTCGAAGAACGTCGAAAACCAGAAAAGACAACCGGGAACGCGCCGCCAAATCGATGCACGGTTATGCGCGGGGAGAAAAAGCCACGGCCAAGTCAAAAGATCAAACATTGGCTTTAGCCGCTATCGCCGCGGTCTTTAAGGAACAAGGAGATGCCGACAGCGGCGGATCCTGAAGGCTGGCTAGAAATTGCTGCTAAATTTAATCAATGGAAATAGCGCAGTGAGTCCTAGGCAACTGGCTTCAATTCACCGCCGTTCTTAGTGCTACGGCAAGCGACAGTAACTAATCTCGATGTGGGAATTGAAGCATTCCCACGCAACGACTGAAAGGACTGTTGCGTCTGGCACAAGTATCAATGTCCGCA
>Ga0316191_10003625_pt1 | contig 11464 bp, 9 predicted proteins | sample Eddworburr2cm_MG_FD_204928 | JGI IMG/M metagenome (GOLD analysis project Ga0316191, IMG submission 204928) | Coastal sediment microbial communities from Maine, United States - Eddy worm burrow 2 cm | ecosystem: Environmental > Aquatic > Marine > Coastal > Sediment | place: USA: Maine | collected... | reverse complement strand
GGCGACGGCGATCCGGGGCGGTCGCCGCCATGCGCGTCTCGTCGATGAAGGTGTCGATTCTCTCTAGAAGCCTGTCGAGCTTGCGCTCCGCGGCGTCCATATTGCGACCAAGGTCCTCGCAGAGCCCGACGCGCATGCCGTCGGTGGACTCGAGCCGTCCGGCGAGGCGAACCCCTTCCTCTTGCAGAACACCGAGGTCGATCGTTCGGTGGTCGGGGGTGCCCACGAGTTGGAGCGAAGGCTGACGGCGCGCCGACTCGAGGTTGAACGCACGCTCCGCGCGCTCGTCTAGAATCCCGCTGCCTTCCAGCCACCACGCGATGTCTCTGCCGCGATAGCGCCGCGGGATCCGAGTGTGACGCCCGACGGCAAGCGTTACGGGTCGCCCTGAGCGGTGAATCTCTTGGGCGAGCTGAATTCCAGAAGCGGATGCGCCCACCACGAGCACTCCACCGTTGGGAAGCTGATCCGGGTTCTTGTAGCGTGACGGCACCACCTGGTGGACCTCAGGGGACAGTCCTGTCGCCACCTTGGGAACGAACGGAACGTCGCAGTGTCCGGTCGCGACCACGACGTTGGGCGTTTCCCAGTCTCCTTGGTCGGTGCGCACCCGATAGCCGCCCTCGGCCCGCTCGACTCCGAGCACGGTCGTCTCATCCTGCACCGGGGCGCTGAACGACTTCGCGTACCGCTCGAAATACGAAATGAGCTCGGGCATCGTCATGAAACCGTCCCGGTCCGCACCTCGGTAGCGGAAGCCGGGAAGCCGTGTGTGCCACTTTGGGCTGAGGAGACGAAGCGAATCCCATCGCTCACTGCGCCACCGTTCGGCCACGCGGCCTCGCTCGAGCACCACGTGGTCGATTCCCTCGTCGGTCAGACACCGACTCATAGCCAAGCCAGCTTGCCCGCCGCCAATGATGATTGTGTCTGAGCGTTTCATGATTCAATCCCTTTCGCCGGCGGGGACCCGCCGACCGGTCTGCATCAGTGCGACCGGCCGGCATGTTCCGTCGGCCGACACATCAGTCGGCATCCACTTCGATCGACACGGGAACCCCGTTGGTGAGCACGTCGTACACGGCGGAGCGTGCCTGCGACTGCGCGACCACCTTGCGAAGCGTCTCCGCGTCGGCGTCGCCCTTGACCTTGAAGCTCAGGCGAATGCCCTCATAGCCGTTGCGGACGTTCTCATCGATTCCGAGAAGACCTCTCATGTCGATGTCACCCTCGACGTGGGACTCCACCGATTCGAGCTCGATCCCGCGCGCAGAAGCGATGTTGCCAATGCCGGCGGTGATGCAACCGGCGATCGCGTGCAGAAGAAACTCGACGGGACTCGGGGCGTTGCCCGCACCGCAAAGAACGGGCGGGTGGTCGGTGTCGTAGGCGAAGTCGGCGGTCTGCGCGTGCTCGCCACCGGCACCGCTGAAGCCTTCGATGCGGCTACGGCTGTGGGTGCCCTTCACCCACTGGTTCGAGGCGCGGAACTGGAAGCTCGCCAGCTCCGGCTGCTCGGCGACGGCGTTGATGGTTGCGAATAAGGTCGGGACGTCGACGCCGTTGAGCGGGCGCTTCTCCCTGCGGGGCTTGGGGTTGCTCTGCGTGACTTCGGTGGCTGCGTTGGTTTCCATGGCTTCGTCTTTCGTTTGGGTTGAGGTGGCGGGGGTTGTTCCCGTCCACACAAACCAACCTACGGAAGCTCCGTGTGAGCCCCCGTTTGAGGGACCGTGGAAAAAATGGTGGAGGTGATTTTTCTCGCTAAGTGCGCGAAATCACGGGATATGGAGCGTGGAAGACCAGACGGAGGAGCCGGGAGGGAACCCGTTTATGCGGCCTACGGCGCGGAGTGCCTCGGCGTCGGGAGCCTGAAAAACGCATACCAGCCGTTTCCCGTCGGATGTCATATAGCTCCGGAGCGGCTTGACCCGGTACAGATCGAGGCACTGCATCGACGCGGCCATCTGGCGCAACTCTTCGGGAGTCAGACCTTCGGGAAACTCGCGCTCGAGGACGACGTAATCCACGGCTAGAGAATACCACGGGAACCCGGTGAAACGGGAGCTCAAACCGGCGTTGACGCCCCGCGCCGTCGCAGGCAGGCTCGTCGGGGTGAGCGTCGCCGCGCTTCAGGTCCAGGTTCTAGGGCCGCTCTCCGTTCATCGGGACGGTGAGAAGGTCCGTCTTCCCCAGTCGAGGAAGACACGGGGCCTGCTGGCCTATCTTGCGATCACGGGCCGTCCGCATCGTCGCGACCGCCTGTGCTCTTTGTTGTGGGACGTTGCGGACGACCCGCGCGGCGCCCTGCGCTGGAGCCTGTCGAAAATCCGGCCTGTGGTCGATTTCGAGAACAAGCGTTCCCTGGTCGCCGACCGTGAAAGCGTCGAGCTCGAGCTGGACGAGGCTTCGCTCGACTGGCGCTGGGTCCGCAAGGAGCTCACTTCCGGAGTGGACTCCATTGCCACCGAGCGTTTGAAGGAGCTCGAGTCCGTGTTCGACGGTGAGCTGCTCGAAGGGCTTGAACTGATCGACTTCGACGAGTTCACCGCATGGTGCGCGGCGGAACGGGAGCACGCGCGCAGCATGCACACCAAGGTTTTGCAGTCGCTGGTCGACCGGCTCGGGTCGACTCCCGGTGACGCGCTGCCGTACGCGCGGGAGCTGGTTCGCATCGACCCGATCAACGAAGAGGCGCGCGCACGCCTGATTCAGCTGCTCGCGCTCGCCGGACGTCGAAATGAAGCCAAGGTGCAGTACGAAAGCGCGGGACGCATGCTCAAGGAGCTCGGCGCCAAAGCGACGGGTCCCTTGGAGACCGCCTGGCGCGAAGCCAACCGATGGACAGAACACCCAGAAGAAGCGCCCGCAGCTCCCAGCGCCACACCCACCGTTGCAAGCACGCAGCCATCGGCACGCCACGCGACGAGCCCACGGAGTCGCGACGTTTTCGTCGGTCGCCAGGAAGAGCGGAGCTGCCTGTTTTCGCTCTTGGATGACGCAAGCAAGGGACGCTTGAGTGTCTTCATGCTCAAAGGAGAATCCGGCGTGGGCAAGACGCGGTTGTTGGCCGAGCTCAGCGAGGAAGCTCATCGGAGAGGATGCACGGTCTTTGAAGCCAGTGCGTACGAAGCCGAAGCGGGTCGTCCGTACGGACCTTGGATCGACGCGCTTCGCCGGCTGCCATCCGATGTCATTTCGGACGCGAACGGCGCTGAGCTCTCGCCTCTTCTGCCCGAGCTCGGCGACTCGACCGAAAGCGAGCGGAGCCGCGACCGCTTGTTCGGAGCCGTCGTCGACCTGGTGGCGGCGCGAGCCAGGCCGCAATCCCCTACTCTGATTCTGTTCGACGACCTTCATTGGTGCGACGATGCGACGTCAGAGCTCCTCCACTACGTCGCCCGGATGAGCCTCGCCCGCCCCGTGGTGATCGTCTTCGGCGCCCGGGACGGAGAGCTGATCGACAACGAATCCGCCATGCGGATCTTGAGAAGCTTCCGCCGCGACGGTCTCATCGACGAGCACCTCTTACTTCCGCTCACCGAGAAAGACGTCGAAGAGCTGGTTCGGTCGATTCAGGGTGACGCCAACGCCGCGGAGGTCTTCAACCTGAGCGGCGGCAACGCGCTCATGGCCAGCGAGCTTGCCCGCGCTTCGAGCGCCGGCGAGACCGTGCCAGGGTCTCTCAAGGAGCTGATCAGCGATCGAATCGACCGCCTCGCTCCGGAATCCCGCAACGTGCTTCGCTGGAGTGCGGTCCTTGGGCCCACGTTCGATGTGTCGCGCCTCACCGAGCTGGTGTCGCTCGAGTTCGACCCGCTCATGGACGCGCTCACCGAGCTCGAGCGGCGCACCCTGCTGGAAAGCACGGGGGCTTCGGCCGAGATGTACGCATTTCACCACGCGCTGGTTCATCGGGTGGTCTATTCGAAGATCTCCGAGCCCCGCCGCAAGCTGATGCACCTTCGAATCGCGCGAATGCTCGATGGGCGGGACGACCCTGACGGAACTATCGCGCTCGAGCTCGCCCATCACGCCTCGGTCGGCGGCGATGCAGCCCTGGCGGTCCGCGCATGCGTAGCGGCCGGGACTCGTTGCCTCCGGGTGTTCGCAAACGCCGAGGCGTACACGCACGCGCGCCGTGGCCTTCGCTTCGTCGAGCAGCTCCCGGATCCGGAGCGGGTGAAGCTCCGGATCGAGCTCGAGCAAATCAGCGTGGGTGCGCGTTGGCCTGAAGATCCGGACGCCGAATCCACGCGCGTCGAGGCTCTCGCCGAAGAAGCGCTCGATGCGAGTTGCCCAGAGCACGCACGTCTGGCGTTCACCTTGGTGAGTACGCTCCGTTGGCACGAAGGAGCGCTGGGCGACGCGCACCGACTCTCGCTCCGCGCCGAGCTGGCCAGTCGAGGAACAGACGATCACAATCGCGCTATCGGCATTGCGGAAACCGCGCGTTGCCTCGTCATTCTCGAACGGGACCTCGCACAGGCCGAGGCTCTGCTGCTCGAAGCGCGGGCGCTGACGGAGCGTTCGGGAGAGACAGCATGGGCGGTGTTCGATGGCGTCGGCTTGCTCCGATTGCATGCGGGCGCACTGGACGAAGCCAAGGCGGCATTCGAGGAGGCCTGGACGCTTGCAAAGAAGAGCGGCAACCGACTGCAAGAGTTCTTGGCACTCGAGCACCTCGTGATGGTGTCGATTCATCGGAGAGACCCGGACGAGGCATGCCAACACGCGAGAGAGCTCGCTACCATCGGCGAGAAGCTCCGCGAAGGGAGCGAGCGGCCGCTTGGCCGGGCGATGCTGGCTCTGTGCCGGTACCAAAAAGGCGAAGACGACCATCGAACGGCGCTCGAGGAAGCGTTGCAGGAGCTCCGCGATGTGGACGCCAAGCAGCGACTAGCCTTCATCCTCACGCAGGCGGCCGCCATCGAATCGGAACGCGGTGAATTGGCAAGCGCCGCTTCACTCGCCGGGGAAGCGGAGGCGATCGGGCGAATCCTGCAACAGCCGAGCGAGTCGGCTCTGGCAAGAGCCGTGCTGCTCCGAATCGCGCGTGAGCGAGGCGACAAGGAGGCAATGCGCGAGTACGCCAAGGAGCTCCGTGAGCTCAGCGGCTACGCGAAGCATGTGGGCGTGATCGTCGAGCGAGAGCTGGCGGCGGTCGCGTCGGAAACCGGGCAACGAGATCTGGAGGCTGGGTGATGGCAAGGGTGATGGTGGAGAGGAGATTCGACGAGGCCGGCTCGTTCGATGACCTTCAGGCGCAGGAGGACAGTTTCGCGTGGTGCGCCGAGCAGCACCAGGTCACGTTCATTCGGAGCTACTTCTCGAAGGATCGGAAGCGAATGATCTGCGAGTACGAGGCTCCCGACGCTGAAGCTGTGCGGAGGGTGCAGCGCACCGCGGCCATGCCGTTCGAGAGGGTCTGGACGGCGACGGTGTTCGACTGGGATGCGGGCTAGAGATGTGATACCGCTTGCGCGGCTTTGTCTCTCATGAACTCGCGCGCGATATCGACGTTGTTGATGGTCTCATGGTTGGGTTTCGGCATCCCTGCAGGGGCTCAGGATGGGGGCGTCGAAGAGACGGCCCCCGAGACAGAAGAGAAGTCCGAGCCGCCGCCACCGACCGCAGACGCCCTCCCTGTTGAGGATCCCACGATCCAGCCGGAGAGCAAAGAGGAGCTAAGAGAGCTTGGAGCCGCGGAAGACGCCGGACCAGAGGACGAGGCTGCAGCGTCCAAGGAAGCGGAGAGCGAAGACGAAACCGGCGACGTGGATGTGGCGAGAACGACGGGCTCGCTCCCGGTCGAGGACCCCACCCTGCACGAGCACGGGGAAACGGAGCGGCCGGAGGAGCCCAGCCCGGAGGAAGGGGGGCCTGCGGATGCACCAACACCGGAACCCGATGATGGCTCGAACGTCAAGGTCTTCTACGGCTACCAAACCGGCCTCCTCGTCGGCGTCGACGACTGGTTCTACCTCTCCGTCGCAGGCCTCGTGCAAGCTCGCTACACGGTCAACTATCGAACGAAGCCACCGACGGACCCCACGACTCTGGAGCGCGAAAAGCAAGTCTCGCAAGGGTTCGATGTGGCCCGCGCCCGCTTCCAACTCGGTATCGGCCTGACCGAATTCGTGGCCTTGTACATGCGCATCGGCGTCGTGGCGGGGGGTAATTTCTCGTTTCAGCGTGCGTTCATCGACTTGAAGTGGAAGTACCTTCGACTTCGAGCGGGCTTGTTCATGAACGAGATCATCGCCGAGTCGTTGATCAACCCAAACGACCTCTACTTTGTGGACTACTCGATCTTCGAGAATGTCTATTCGCCCGGAAGCTCCAAGGGCGTCATGCTCACGTACCTGCGCCGTCGCTTCTCCATCAACCTCGGCTATTCGGACGGCCTGCGAACCGGCTTCTCCGAGATCCGATCTTCCACGAGGGCGGATTTCGCGGTGACCCTGCGCACACAGTACGGCTGGGGTGAGAGGGGTCTGTCCGGTTTCAATCGCCTCATTTCGCGGCGTGGAACTCCGTTTGGCGTCCGGCTCGCCGGGGCCGTGCACTACCAGGACGGTGGACGGAGCCAAGGGAGCGCTGATGTGAAGATCGCACTCGGGACCGTCGACGTGTCGGTGCGTGGAAACGGCTGGAGCGCCCTCCTCTCCGTAACCGCTGGGCAGGATGGAACGGCCGCAACTGCAACCACTGCCGGCGGCGAGGTCGTTTCCATAGGAGCCAGCCTGATGGGCGGCTATTTCGTCATGGACGACCTCCATGTCTTCGCCCAATACAGCATCGTGGCGAAGCCACGGATCGAGGGCGAACCGCCTCCGGAAATTCCGGGCGCGGACATCGCCGCCCTGAGCAACTTCCAGGCGTTCGGAGTCGGTTTTTCGTACTTCGTCATCCCCGGCCACGACAATGTCAAGCTATCGACTGACTTCCAATACTTCTTGGGCCACACGAGTGGAAGCAGCGTGCCACCTTCGCCGCTCAACTCGATTGCGCCCAACGACGACGGCAGCCAGTTTGCATGGCGCATTCAGCTCAGCGCAGCGTTCTAGACGCGCGCGGCAACAGGTGGAGTTGCGCGTGGCTGGTCGGAACCATGCTGCGCGAAGTGATCGCGCAACGCTGCGTTGAGCTCCGCCGCCTTTTGAAAGGTCACACCGTGCCCGGCGTCGTCGAACCGCAGAACCTGGGCGTTGGGAATGCGCTCGGCCAAGCGGTCCGTCTGCGTTGGCCGGATCAGGATGTCCTTTCCTGGGCGCACCAGAAGTGTCGGCAACTCGATCTGCGGCAAACGCGACTCGGTCGAGTGCCTCCACACGGCATAGAGCTGGCCCAGCACCGTCCGGAGCGTGGGCGGATGCCCTAGGCGCACGTCGAGATGTGAAGCGATCGCCTCGGGCCCTATCGATTCGAGGAACTCCTCCGGATAAAGCAAGCGCGGCAACGAACGCATGCGGCTCTTCGGACCGCCAAAAAGCCCCTGGAGAAAGAGTCGCATTCCGCGGAGAGTCGGGAGCGACGCGACCCGGGCACCGTCGTGCGTTGCGACCAAAGTCAAGCTTTCGCAACGGTCCGCGGAACGGAGCGCAAGCTCCTGCGCGATCATGCCGCCCATCGACACCCCGACGACGTGTGCCCGGTCCCACGATAGGTCATCCAGAATCCGGACCGCGTCGTCTGCCATCGCAGGAATCGTCCGGAGGAACGGCCCGCGATCGCTTTCGCCAACGCCCAGGTGGTCGTAGTGGCAGCAACGGTGGTCGCTCTGGAGCTCGTCGACCTGAGGCCCCCAAACCGCACCCGCCATCCCGAACCCCATGACGAAGAGGACCGGCGGGCCGTTCTCCCCGAAGGTCTGGTAGGCAAGACTGGGCGTCGTTCGCGTACGCCGCAGACTCAACGCCCCACCCTCCGAAACACTGGCACCGGCACTGGCACTGGCACCGACGCTGACACTGTCGCTGGCACTGACACTGTCGCTGCTATACCGCCTCCTTCGTCTCGATGCGAGAGAAAGGCTATGCTCCTCCTCATGGCCTCCCCCTCCAGCTTCTTCGACGACGTCAACCACTACTTCGACGCGGCGTCGCATCACGCCGACGTGGGCCCTGATGTCCTCGGCCAAATCCGCGCATGCAATGCCGTCTACGGAATCCGGTTTCCGGTCGTGCGGGATGACGGTGAGATCGTGGTCGTGGCGGGCTATCGCGCAGAGCACAGCCATCACCGACTTCCCACCAAAGGAGGGATCCGCTACTCGCTCGACGTCTCGGAGAACGAGGTCATGGCTCTCGCGGCCCTGATGACCTACAAGTGCGCGCTCGTCGACGTTCCCTTCGGGGGTGCGAAGGGAGGCGTGTGCATCAACCCACGAGCGGAGTCCGCATCGTTTCTGGAACGTTTGACCAGACGGTATACGAGCGAGCTTATCCGCAAACGTTTCATCGGCCCCGACGTCGACGTGCCGGCGCCCGATGTCGGCACCGGTGAACGCGAGATGGGTTGGATCTACGACACCTACAAGACGCACGGGCCTGACGCTTTGAATGCGCTCGCCTCCGTCACCGGGAAGGCGGTCAGCGTGCATGGCATCGAGGGCCGTCGAGAGGCAACCGGCCAGGGCGCCGTGATCGCGTTGGACCACTTCCTCTCCGAAGAAGAGGATCTGAAGCCGCTGGGCTTGGAGACCGGCCTGGCGGGCAAGAAAATCATCGTGCCGGGCCTCGGCAAGGTCGGGCTTCACGCAGCACTCGCTGCGATCGACCGGGACGCGATCATCGTCGGTGTGTCGGTCAGCGACGGAGCGCTCTACGACGAGGGCGGGCTAGACGTGGAAGCCGTCCTGCTGCACCGCGCTGAGACCGGATCCCTCCGAGGGTTCCAGGGGGCTCGATTCCTCGCCGATCCGGATGCCATCCTGGAAGAGGCGTGCGACGTGCTGATTCCCTCCGCGCTGGAGCATCAAATCACGGCCCATAACGCCGCACGGCTTCAGGCAAAAATCATCGTCGAGGCTGCGAACGGCCCGGTGGATCCGGAGGCGGACCAGATCCTGCGCGAGGCAGGCACCATGGTGGTTCCAGACATTTACGCGAACGCCGGGGGCGTCGTCGTGTCGTACTTCGAGTGGATCAAGAACCTTTCACACATCAGCTTCGAACGGATGACCCGCCGTTACCAGCAAATCTCCAACCATCGACTGCTCGACGTGATCACGCGCCTCACTGGGAAGACCCTGCCCCCAGAGGACGCCGCGCTGCTATTGCAGGCACCCAACGAAATCGACTTCGTCCACACGGCCCTCGAGAACACGATGGCGATCTCCTATGAGAAGATCCGCGAGCCGTGGAGGCGGAGGGGGCTCCCGGACATCCGCACCTCGGCGTACCTCACCGCGATAGAAAGCGTAGCGAACTCCTACTCGCTCGATGGAATCTTCCCGTGAACGCCTTTCGAATCGTGTTGACCGGAGGACCGGGGGGCGGAAAGACCACCGCCGCGGATTTGTTCCGCCGCGAGATCGGCGAGAAGGTCGTCGTCGTGCCCGAGACGGCGACGATGCTATTCGCGGGCGGCTTCCCTCGCGTGGGCGAACCCAAAGCGCGCTCGGCGACTCAACGAGCTATCTTCCACGCCCAGGTGGCATTGGAAGACATCCAGGGCGCGCTCTACCCTGGCCGCGTACTGCTTTGCGACCGCGGCACAATCGACGGTGCTGCCTTCTGGCCGGATGACGCACCCGACGGCTTCTTCGAAAGCCTCGGAACCAGCCTTGAAGAACAGCTCAAACGTTACGATGCCGTCATCTTCTTCGAGTCCGCGGCCGTCGGGGATATCTCGATCGAGGGAGGCAACCCAGCGCGGACCGAGAGCAACGAGGAGGCCCGGCACCTCGACATGCGCCTGCGCGAGCTCTGGTCAGAACACCCGCATTTCCACTTCGTCCCCCATTCGACCTCGTTCTTCGCGAAGCTCCAGGAAGGTCTCGCGCAGCTCCAGCAGATCGTGGACGAAAACGGCCTGCTACACGGGGGCCCATAAAATGGCACGAATAACCCATCTATACTAAACCGGGCGGTGATGGGGATGTTTCGACTGTTCGGCCGGTTGCGCCCAACCCTCTCAGTAGGATTGGTGGCGCTTCCGCTATTTGTCACCTCGGCGACGGGCTGCATCAGCCAAATGCAGACCGACGTCGCTGCGAACCAGAAACGGCTCGACTCGCTCGAAGACGACCTCGAGGTCAAACGAAGAGAGCTCGAGGAGGCGCTGGCCGAGGCGAGCCGCGTCCTTCGCCGCAACAGCGCGGATCAAGGACTGCAGATCGAGCAGATTCAGGAGCGACTGGCCTTGATGGAAGGTGAAATGGCCGAGCTTCGCAACGAGAGCAGCGGTGCCAGCCAAGCACAGGCGCAACGAAGCCTCGAACTTCAGCGCCAACTGAGCGAAGTCGCGCGAGCTGCAGGCATGGATGTCGCGCTCGACGCCGGCGACATTCCGAAAAGCAAGAGTGCACACTGGGAAGCGCTGACGAAAGCATATCGAATCAACAAGCATTCCTACACCCGCGCCCTCGCTCGGGCCTATGTGGAGCGGTACCCGAAGGACGAACACGCGGACAACGCGCAGTACATGATCGGCTCGAGCTATCTGAAGCAGGACCAAGCCGCTGCGGCGCTCGGCGAGTTCCAGAAGGTCCTGTCGACCTACCGCAAGGGCGATGCCCTCGACAAGACGCTGTACGACATGGCGCAAGCGTTCCTGCAGGTGCGGTCGTGCAACGACGCTGGCACTGCCCTCAAAGCGCTACTGAAGAACCACAGGAGCTCACCCCTCGTTCCCAAGGCCAAGAAGGAGCTGCGCAGAGTGCGTGAGCTCGGCCCGGCCGACTGCGACGACCGCTAAGGCGGGGTGAGATAGATCGGCGAAGACCAAGCGCGCTCTTGGTTCATCGACAGACAATCCTCATCGAACGGGACGCGATAGTCGCCGTAGCACGGCTTGCAGACTTCGCCGTCGCAACGGAGTTGGCCTGCGTTCACCGCCGGCGTCGGCTCCTGAATCGCGCGAACGTAGTAGAGAACCTCGCGCTCCGCAGACGTGTACCAGGGGTCGTCGAACTCGACCTCGCAGACCTCTCTATCGGCCGGACACGGAACCGTCAGCCATGGATCCTCGATGAGCTCTTCGACAGCTTCCGTTTGCTTCATTTGCCGCCCAATTCGAACGACCTCGATGCGTGTGATCCGCCTGCGCTCGTCAGACGGGCGGTAGCACTCGCCAGCGCAGATCCGGTCGACCCGCTCCGCCCCCAGCGCCTCTATCACTTCTTCCGGGCAGCCGGGAAGCTGAGCAAACGCGCCAGCCGCGCGCACCCGGAACTTCGGGGTTCCCGCGAAGTCGAGCTGGCTACCCATCGGCGCGCGCTCGTCACCCGCGTTGAGCAGAT
>Ga0316191_10003624_pt1 | contig 11465 bp, 9 predicted proteins | sample Eddworburr2cm_MG_FD_204928 | JGI IMG/M metagenome (GOLD analysis project Ga0316191, IMG submission 204928) | Coastal sediment microbial communities from Maine, United States - Eddy worm burrow 2 cm | ecosystem: Environmental > Aquatic > Marine > Coastal > Sediment | place: USA: Maine | collected... | reverse complement strand
ATCAATGTCTATCGATACTCGGGCTGTCGAACCTCGAACGGCCGCTCAGTCTTCCTGTCGCAATCGATCACCAGGCAATTTTTCTGGAGGCGGGAGTCAAAATCGATCATCGCATTGCCTGGGTTCAGCAGAACGCGGACGCGATCAGGATGACGGAGGTGGCCGAAACGATCCTGTTGAATCGCGGCCTGTTGAATGGTCGCTTATTCACCGACGAGTTCGAGGCGCGCCGCTGGCTATCCGACCGGCTTTAGAGACTGCAGGCGAACGGAATCTCGATCGGATCGGGACGTTCGATGCCTTCGCGCTTCAATACCTTCATGAGCCCGGGATAAGGATTGGGATCGAAGTAGGGATAGTTGAGCAGCGCTGACAACGCAAATAATTGCCCGGAGTCATGAATGGGCATCAGCAGGCCTTCAATCTTCTCCAGCTGCCGGGTCAGGTGGTACGGAATCCACAGCACATCGCTGTCGTGCTCGGCCTCGAGAGTCGCCATGATTCGCCGCGCCGTCTCGTTGTCGCCTGCGGCACAGGCCTGCCGCAATTCGACATAGAGCAGATTGACCGGGGGTAATTGCGACGCCGCTATCCGGGGAATCAGCTCCTCGGCTGCCTCGTACTCACCGTTCCAGATGTACGCTCTGTGTGCCTGGTAAAGCACGAGTGCATTGTCCGGGTAGCGGCGCAGGGTCGTGCGGGCAAGGTCCGCGGCACCCCCGTACTCGCCCGCGAATACATGTACAGCAATCAACCAGTTCAGCGGCTGCGGATCGTCAGCATTCAATTCCGCGGAATGGCCCATATGCTCGATAGCCTCACTCCAGCGTCCCTGGCGCATCAGCACATTGACATAGCTCTGTGACGCCTCGGCATCATTGGGCCGCGCAGCAAGGTAGCGCACCAGTAATTCGTGTGCGTCATTAAAACGCAGGTCCACTATCGCTTCCCACGCCCGCAGTTGATCGACACGAACCTCATCCTTTACCGTGGAAATTGCTTTCGCGATGTGCCTCTTGTACGCACGCAGCTCTTCCTGAGGATTCATATCGAGCTGTTGCGAGCCGATATTGTTGAACGTTATCTCGCTCGACCAGAACCAGGCGAGGGCGGCATGCGCAGAGGAAAAATCCGGATCTATCGCAACAGCCTGCTCATACGCTTCCTTGGCTCGCAGGTTGAACGACTGGTCACCAGTCTGACTCGCCTGCGCATCGAATGCCAGGCCTTCCAGGTAGGCTTCATACGCGGGAACGGACGCTGTTCCCACAGAGACCATGGTCGCCAGCGCCTCCGGGTCCATCGCGATCTCGAGTGCGCCTGCTATCTCGACGGCCAGGTCTTCCTGGATGGCGATCACGTCATCGGGACTACGATCATAGGTCTCCGACCATAAATGGAATCCATCAGACGCACGGATCAACTGCGCTGTTATTCGCAGGCGGTCTTTACCACGCCGCACCGATCCCTCGAGCACGTGAGCGACACCAAGGGCATCGGCAATCGCCGTAATACTCTCGCTCGAGCCCTTGTAGGCAAATGAGGAGGTTCTGGCCGCAACCAGCAGTTCAGGCATGCGGGCCAGCGAGTTGAGGAGTTCCTCGGTCAGACCGTCGGCGAACCACTCCTGCTCCTCGTCCGACGACATGTTGACGAAAGGCAATACCGCAATCGATCGCTCGATGGAGTAGGTTGGCACCGCATCATGAGCAACAACGGCAGGCTCCTCGCCCGGAATATCGCCCGATCGACCGTCCCAGACGAAATAGGCGAGCGCCGCAACGAGCCCGACGATGATGACCCGGTCCAGCTTGCGGCCGGTCTGGGGCGTGATCGATTGTGTCCGATCGACTTCCTTTTCGAGCTTAAGCCCTTCGGGCGTGAGTTCGAATGCCCAGGCGAAAAACAGCGCCAGAGGAAGGCCCAACAGCAACACGACAACAAAGGTCTTGAGCACCCATTCGGGAGCGCCGAAGTTTTCGAACGCGAACTCCGCAACCTGAGCGAGGAGCCACGCAATGACGACGTAGGCCGCGCCCACGCGCACCACATTGCGTCGTTTCAGCTCTGCGAAAATCCCCATGAAACCCTTATTGTCGTGCAGGAAGAGGCATCATAACGGAAAACGGGGCCTCACGGCCCCGTTTGCATTGCACCCGCCAGACGGGCTCCAACAGCATCAGCGTTTCATCGCCTCGAAGAACTGTGCGTTGGTCTTCGTATCCTGCAGCTTGTTGAGCAGGAACTCGATCGCGGCGAGTTCGTCCATCGGATGCAGGACCTTGCGAAGAATCCACATCTTTTGCAGCTCGGCGTCTTCGGTCAGCAACTCTTCCTTGCGCGTACCTGAACGGTTGATGTTGATCGCGGGAAAGACGCGCTTCTCGGCAATGCGACGATCCAGGTGGATCTCCATGTTGCCCGTGCCCTTGAATTCCTCGTAGATCACCTCGTCCATCTTGGAACCCGTATCGACGAGCGCCGTTGCAAGGATCGTCAGGCTGCCGCCCTCTTCGATGTTACGCGCCGCACCGAAGAATCGCTTCGGACGGTGTAACGCGTTCGCATCGACACCACCGGTCAGGACCTTGCCTGACGACGGGACGACCGTGTTATACGCTCGCGCCAGACGCGTGATCGAATCGAGCAGGATAACCACGTCGCGCTTGTGCTCGACGAGGCGCTTGGCCTTCTCGATAACCATGTCCGCAACCTGTACGTGACGGCTGGCCGGCTCGTCGAAGGTCGACGAAACAACTTCGCCACGCACCGTACGTGTCATCTCGGTGACTTCCTCGGGGCGCTCATCGATGAGCAGTACCATGAGGTCAACTTCCGGGTTGTTGGCGCAGATCGCTGACGCAATATTCTGCAACAGCATCGTCTTACCGGCCTTCGGCGGCGAAACGATCAGGCCACGCTGGCCCTTTCCGATCGGCGCGACCATGTCGATGATGCGTGCCGTGAGGTCTTCGGTACTGCCGTTACCCTGCTCCAGAACCAATCGGTCCTTGGGGAACAGCGGCGTCAGGTTTTCGAAGAGAACCTTGGTGCGCGCATTCTCCGGTGCATCGTGGTTGATCTGGCCAACCTTGAGCAACGCGAAGTAACGCTCGCCCTCTTTCGGCGGACGAATCAGCCCCGATACCGTGTCACCGGTACGCAGGTTGAAGCGCCGAATCTGGCTGGGACTGACATAGATATCGTCAGGGCCGGCAAGGTAGGAGCTGTCAGCCGAGCGCAGGAAGCCGAAACCGTCCTGCAGGATCTCGAGAACACCATCACCGTATATGTCTTCGCCCAGCGCTGCGTGCGCCTTCAGAATCGAGAAGATGATGTCCTGCTTGCGCGAACGCGCCATGTTCTCGACACCGAGTGATTCACCGAGTTCAACAAGCGCAGCGGCCGGACGGGTTTTGAGCTCCGTCAGGTTCATCATGTTCTTGCTGGCCTCGAGTTGCTCCGGCGGAATTACCTCGAGATTGCCATCATCGTCGGGATATTCGCTCTGAGGCGGCCGACGACGTCGGCGACGGTTAGGATTACCCTTTCCCTTGTTGCCCGTTTTATTCGGGCGAGTTTTATTTGAAGTACCCAAGTACCCTCTCACAGATTAGTGTCCAGAAACTCTTCGAGCTGCGACTTTGGCATCGCGCCCATCATTTGCGCCTGCACGGCGCCGTCTTTAAACAGCATCAGCGTCGGGATGCTGCGGATACCGAACTTTTGAGCTGTGTTCGGGTTTTCGTCTACGTTCAGCTTGACGATGGCAAGCTTGTCTTCGTACTTGTCTGAAATTTCGTCAAGCAGCGGCGCAATCATCTTGCACGGGCCACACCACTCAGCCCAGAAGTCGAGCAGAACCGCTTTTTCATTTTGTAAAACGTCAGCATCAAACGTGCCGTCGGAGGTGTGCACAATCTTGTCGCTCACCGGCTAACTCCTCAAATATGTCCATGGGTTAATATCAGAAATGCGCGTATTCCGAACTTCGGGAAAACGAACATCTCAAAAACGGATGACGCAGCCTGTTCTATCAGGCAAACTGTCGCAGCTTCATTACCGACAATTTCCGGTATTTGATCCGGCTTCTTTCTGGATTGATGAAAGCAAAATTGGCTGGTGCGACGGTCGTCGCGTCGAATTCAGGCCAATTTGACCGTTTCGTGACGCATTTTGCAAGCTTTTAACGCATATTTTCCGGTTCTACTTATATGTCTCAAGACCATTTGAGCGATCTCAGGTTCGACTCACTGCCCATCCATGAATCCATACTCGCGGGAATTCGCGACGCAGGATTCGAATTCTGTACACCTATCCAGGCAGATACGCTGCCGATTGCGCTGCAGGGCCACGATGTGGCCGGGCAGGCGCAGACGGGAACGGGCAAGACTGCCGCGTTCCTGATTGCCGCCTATCAGCGCCTGCTGACCAAAGAACGCGATCCGGAACAGAAACGGCAACCCCGGGTGTTTGTGCTCGCGCCGACCCGGGAACTGGCCGTCCAGATTGCCAATGACGCGGAGGACCTCGGCAAGCACACCGGGCTCAAGATTGCGCTCGCCTACGGCGGCACGGACTACGAGAAGCAGCGCAAGACGCTCGAAGGCGGAGTCGACCTGTTGATTGGTACGCCGGGCCGCATTATCGACTATTTCAAACAGGGTGTGTTCAAGCTCGACCAGGTTGAGGTGGCGATTCTCGATGAGGCCGATCGCATGTTTGACCTTGGGTTTATCAAGGACATTCGTTACCTGTTGCGCCGTCTTCCGGACCCCGACAAACGGCTGAACATGCTGTTCTCCGCAACGCTTTCGCAGCGCGTCATGGAACTCGCATACGAGCACATGAACGAGCCGGAGCTCATTCGCATCGAACCCGACAAGGTTACTGCGGACCGCGTACGCCAGGCTATTTTCTTTCCGTCAAACGAAGACAAGATGCCATTGCTCATCGGTCTCGTCCGCGAGATGGGTGAGGGGCGCATCATGATCTTTGTGAACATGAAGCGCGAAGCGGAACGGGTACAGGACTATCTTGCGGCGAACGGCATAAATGCTGCGGCAATTTCAGGCGATGTTCCGCAAAAGAAGCGCCTGCGCATGCTAATGGATTTCCAGGCCGGCACGCTTCCGGTGCTGATCGGCACAGATGTCGCATCACGAGGCCTGCACGTTCCTGATGTGCATTATGTAATCAACTACGACCTGCCGCAGGACGCCGAGGACTATGTGCACCGCATCGGCCGGACGGCACGCGCGGGCGCAGCGGGAGACGCCATCAGCCTGGGCTGTGAAACCTACGTAATGACGTTGCCGGACATCGAGAAGTACATCGGCCACAAGATCCCGGTGGCCAACTATGATCCCGATGACCTGCCCGAGATCATCAAGCCCAAGGCCCGCCCGCGGAAACCACGTGGTGGCGGGCCACGCCGCAGACCCGGTGGCGGCGAGCACAACAAGCACCCGAAACAACGCCGGCGAGGGCCTCGTAAGGAGAAGTCGTAGGAGCGCGCCCCTGCGCGCGACAGCCGTAGGCCGCTTCGCGGATCGGCCGCTGGGGCGACCTCCTACAGGCGGCCTCCTACAGGCGGCCTCCTACAGCCAGACTGCTACGGAATCATGTCCCCCACGCCCTCGACCCCTCTGAATTCCGATCCCCGCCTGATGGGCTCCGATGTGTCGGGGCGGGTCACTGTCACCAGCATTTTCACGCCGTATTCCTGCGCGCTGCGCAGCACCGGCTGACTGTCATCGACGAACAATGTCGTTTCGACGTCAAACCCGATGTCCTCCTGCAGCGCATGCCAGAACGACTGCGACTCTTTCGCGTGCCCGTAATGGTGTGAACTGACCACACCGTCGAAATAATCTGCGAGTCCGGTCACGGCATCCTTGAGGTCCAGCGTGTCGGGATGAGAATTGGTGACCAGCAAAACCCGCACGTCCTGCTTGTGCACCGTGCGCAGGAAATCGAGAGCGCCGGGCAGGTAGCCGATCTTGTGGGTCACATCGTGGTGAATTTTCACGACATCGATACCGAGTCGTTCGTTCCAGTGATCGAGGCAATACCACTCGAGGTCACCCTGCACGGCCGAGTACTGCGCGAAAAGGTGCTCGCGCGCAGCGTCGACCGTAATGCCATTTGCGGCGGCGTACCGGCGCGGTACGAGACTGCGCCAGATATAGTTGTCATACGCCAGGTCGAGGAGGGTTCCGTCCATGTCGAGCATTAACGTTTCACAACGCTCAAGTGCCGTCTGTGGATCCATATTCATTGCTATACTGCGCGCCCGTTTAGTTTCAGGACCCGGATATGGACCTCAAGTCCCTGATAGACCCGGTTGTCGCATTGGCCGAGGATGCCGGCCGCGCGATTCTCGAAGTCTACTCGACCGATTTTGATGTGCAAAGCAAGGATGACGAGTCGCCGCTGACGCAAGCCGACCTGGCCTCGCATAGATGGATCGAAGCGGGCCTGCGGTCCCTGACACCGGACATCCCGATCATTTCCGAAGAGTCCGGCCTGCCAGACTTCGCGGAACGCGGCGCCTGGAAGAAATACTGGCTCATCGACCCACTCGATGGCACGAAGGAGTTCGTGAACCGCAACGGCGAGTTCACAGTCAATATCGCCCTCATAGAGAACCATCGTCCCGTACTCGGTGTCGTGCATGTACCGGTACAGGACAAGACCTATGTTGGTTGCGAAGGCGTGGGCGCGCAGCGCCGCGAGGGAGATTCGGACCCGGTCCAGATCGAGGTCGCCGCATCGAGTGCAAGCGCAGTGCGCGTCGTCGGCAGTCGCTCACACCGCGGCGCAAGTCTCGATGCATACCTGGAGAAACTCGGCGACCACGACATGGTGCCGATGGGCAGCTCGCTGAAGTTCTGCGTGGTCGCTGAAGGTGGCGCGGACGTTTACCCTCGCCTCGGCCCAACATCGGAATGGGATACCGCGGCAGCCCAGGCTGTCGTCGAACAGGCGGGGGGCAGCGTCGTGACTCTCGACGGCAGGCCAATGCAATACAATGCAAAAGCCGACATCCTGAACCCGCATTTTTTTGTGATTGGTGCCGCAGACAGAGACTGGTTGGCACTGCTGCCCGACAGCGAGTAGCATAAACCCATGACAGACAAAGTAGACACTGAATCGTTTGCGCAGCTCGAGCGATTACGTGAACTGCGCGTCAGTCACAGAGACCTCGACTACCTGATCGATCGCCTGCAGGACGACCCCATGGTCGACCAACTGCGCATCCGCAGACTCAAGAAACGCAAGCTCCTGCTCAAGGACATGATCGCCACGCTCGAGAGTGAGCTCATTCCAGACATGGATGCCTGAGATACAGGAACTCGTTCGTGGATGAGCTGACCATCATCGCACTGGTCGCCGGCAGCTACGCCGCGACGAACATGGATAACCTGACGATCCTCATCAGCTGGATGCTGGCAGGAAAAATCCCTTTTGCTGGTATTGCCAGTGGCTATGCGATAGCGACTTTTGCAGTTCTCCTTGGCGCCGTCATCCTGGGTCTGTCTACTAACGCGATACCCTTGGAGCTTATTGGCTATCTCGGTATTTTTCCGATTGGCCTCGGCATCTATTCACTGATCGGGCAGATTCGCGGCGGTAGCGGACAGGCTGCGGACGCCAATACTGCGCACGGCGCTGCCCTCGGTGTCGCCATAACGCTAACCGTAAACAGCGCCGATTCGATCCTCGTCTTCTCCCCACTGCTTGCCGACAGTATGGCAATCATTGATCTGTATATTGTGTTCGCATTTGTCGTTGTGGCGGCAGCCTGGTTCTGGATGGCGAAGGTTGTAAGCCAGCACGCCGCAAAACTCGACGCCGTAACTCGTGTGGCTGGTTGGATAACGCCGTTTATCATGATCTACGTTGGTATCTACATCCTGATGAACACGGCTACCGACGTAATCTGAACAACTCCGAAAGACGACGCGGACCAGCCACTCACAAGTCATCAATGCGATCGTGCCCCTGCAACCCCCCTTTGCTGCCAAAGCAGGAACAAAGCGGGAATGACTGCGAGCGTCAGAATTGTCGCACTGACCATGCCCCCAACCATCGGCGCCGCGATGCGCCGCATAACCTCAGAGCCGGTACCGCTGCCGAACATGATTGGCAGCAAGCCACCTATAGTCGCTGCGACCGTCATGATGACCGGACGAATGCGCAAGAGCGCGCCTTCGACGACAGCGCGTTCAACATCCTCCTTCGTCGCCACTGATATGCGTCGAATGGCCTGGTCCAGGTACACGAGCATGACAACGCCGATCTCAACAGCGACACCTGCCAGTGCGATGAAGCCCACGCCGACCGCAACTGATAATTCATAACCGAGCAGGTACAGCAACCAGAGACCGCCGACCAGGGCGAGCGGCAGCGTCCCCATTACGATCGCTACTTCGGCGAGACGACCGAAGTTGATGAACAGCAGCAACACGATGACGGCCAGCGTCACCGGGCCGACAACCGCCAGGCGTTCCTGCGCGCGCACCATGTATTCGTACTGCCCGGACCAGGCCAGCGAATAGCCTGCAGGCAGTTCGATATTCTCGGCAACGATACGCTGCGCTTCAGCGACATAGGATCCCAGGTCACGATCTTTGATATCGACATAGGTCCAGCCATTCAGTCTTGCGTTCTCGCTCTTGATCGCTGGCGGGCCATCGACGACTCTCACATCGGCTACGTCAGCCAATGCGATTCGTGCACCATCCGGCGTCACGATCGGCAGCAGCCTGAGTTGCTGCACGGAATCCCGCACGCGTTGCGGGTAGCGAACGTTGACCGGATAACGCTCCAGCCCTTCAACCGTCTGGGTGACGTTCATGCCACCGACCGCCGAGCGAATGATGTCCTGCACGTCGTTGATGTTAAGGCCAAAGCGCGAAGCGCGTTGCCGGTCGATATCAACGTCGACATATCGCCCGCCTGCGACGCGTTCCGAGTAGACCGACGCGGTGCCGGGCACCGTGTCGAGAATCTGCTCGAGCTGCCGGTCGATGTCTTCTATGACGTTCAGGTCGGGCCCGGCGACCTTGATTCCAACCGGCGTCTTGATGCCCGTTGCCAGCATGTCTATCCGTGTCTTGATCGGCATGACCCAGGCATTGGTCAGGCCTGTATATTGCACTGCCCTGTCGAGCTCGGCTCGCAGGCCCTCGGGTGTCATGCCGTCACGCCACTCCTCGCGCGGCTTCAGCTGGATGACCGTCTCGATCATCGTCAGCGGCGCCGGGTCGGTCGCCGTCTCAGCGCGCCCAATCTTGCCGAACACCTGTTTCACCTCGGGAACCTGTTTGATCATCCTGTCCGTGTGCTGCAGGATCTCGCGCGCCTTGTCGACGGAGATTCCAGGGTAGGTCGTCGGCATGTACATGAGGTCGCCCTCGTCGAGCGGCGGCATGAATTCCGAGCCGAGCCGTGTCGCCGGCCATAGTGCCGTGACGAGGATGACCGCGGCCAGCACCAGTGTCGCTCGTGGCGACCGGATCACGGCGTTGATAACCGGTCTGTACGCGGCAATCAACGCACGATTCACCGGGTTCTTTCCCTCACGAATGACCTTGCCGCGAATGAAATAACCCATGAGCACCGGAACCAGCGTAATTGACAGGCATGCGGCCGCCGCCATCGCATACGTCTTGGTAAACGCCAATGGCGCGAACAGTCGGCCCTCCTGCGCCTCGAGCGTAAACACGGGCAGGAAGCTCAACGTGATGATGAGTAGCGAGAAGAATAACGGTGGCCCGACCTCCGAGGCCGCATCACCGATGATGCGCCAGCGGTTTTCGTTCGTCAGCACCTCCTTTTCAATGTGCTTGTGCACGTTTTCGATCATTACGATAGCGGAATCGACCATCGCACCGACGGCGATCGCGATACCGCCCAATGACATGATGTTCGCGTTGATACCCTGAGCACGCATGATGATGAACGCGACCAGCACGCCGAGTGGCAGGCTTAGAACAATGACTGCCGACGACCGCAGGTGGAACAGAAACAGGGCACAAACGAGCGCAACGACAATGAACTCCTTGATGAGCGTGCTCTTGAGTGTGTCGACCGACCGCTCGATCAGGTCCGAACGATCGTAGGTCGTGATGACCTCGACACCTTCAGGCAGACTCTTCGCGAGTTCAGCGAGGCGCGCTTTGACGGCATCGATGGTCGCGGACGCGTTCTCGCCCCAGCGCATGACGACAACTGCGCCAACGACCTCGCCCTCACCATCGAGGTCCGCAATGCCGCGTCGCATTTGCGGGCCGATTCGAATCTCCGCCACGTCGGACAATATGAGCGGCGTACCCTGGTCGTTGACACCAAGCGGTATGGCGGCGAGATCGTCGATACCCTGCAGGTAGCCCGTGGCGCGAACCATGTACTCTGCCTCACCCATTTCGATGACCGAGCCGCCGGTCTCCTGGTTGCCGTCCCTGATCGCCTGCTTGAGGCGGGCGAGCGTCACGCCGAAAGCACGCAGCTTGTCAGGATCGACGACCACCTGGTACTGACGCACCATGCCACCGATCGTCGCCACTTCGGAGACGCCGGGAACCGTCTGTAATTCATACTTGAGGAACCAGTCCTGCAGACTGCGCAACTCTGCGAGGTCGTGACCGCCGGTGCGATCGACGAGCGCGTACTGGAATACCCAGCCCACACCGGTCGCGTCGGGACCCAGCGAGGATGTCGCGCCTTCCGGCAGGCTTGCGGCCACCTGGTTCAGGTACTCGAGTACGCGCGAACGTGCCCAATACAGGTCCGTGCCATCTGCGAAGATAACGTAGACATACGAGTCGCCGAAGAACGAGTACCCGCGAACCGTCGTGGCTTTCGGAACCGAGAGCATCGCGGTTGTAAGTGGGTACGTGACCTGGTCCTCCACAACCTGCGGTGCCTGGCCGGGAAAAGACGTCTTGATGATGACCTGCACGTCGGACAGGTCGGGCAACGCGTCAACCGGCGTCTCCTTTACGGAGTACACGCCCAGCGCCGCAACCATCAGCGATGTGATCACGATGAGGATGCGATTATCGATCGACCATCGAATTAGTCGTGCGATCATTGCGCCGCCTCCATGCGTTCGAGCGCCGATTCGATGTTCGACTCCGAGTCGATCAGGAACTGGGCCGATGTCACGACACGTTCGCCCTCTTTCAGTCCGCGACGGATCGCGACGCGATCACCGGACTCGATGCCGATCAGCACTTTTCGCGACTCAAAGCGACCATCACCAAGATCCACGACGACGCGACTCGATGAGCCACCTCGAATCACCGCCTCGCGAGGCACGTACACGATATTTTCGACAGGTACTCCCTCGATGACCACGCGCGCGAACATGTTGGGGAGCAGTTTCGCACCTTCGTTGTCAAACCTCAGGCGTACCTTGAGCGTGCGTGTCCTCGGATCGAGTTCGGGATTGACGT
>Ga0316191_10003622_pt1 | contig 11467 bp, 9 predicted proteins | sample Eddworburr2cm_MG_FD_204928 | JGI IMG/M metagenome (GOLD analysis project Ga0316191, IMG submission 204928) | Coastal sediment microbial communities from Maine, United States - Eddy worm burrow 2 cm | ecosystem: Environmental > Aquatic > Marine > Coastal > Sediment | place: USA: Maine | collected... | reverse complement strand
TCAAGGCCTATTCACAAGCTGCCGGTGAATTCGGCAGGATGGACTGGGCAGACATCTGCGCACCGGCAATCGCCCAGGCCAAGGCGGGCTTTTATGTGCGCCCGCACGTGCATCAGTGGTGGACATGCGGCGCGGAGTTCGGCCGTGCCGATGTCGCCTCCCGGCTGCGGTTTTCAAAAACCGGCGCGCAAGCCTATTTCCGCCCCGACGGGTCGGTGAAGCAGATTGGCGATCATGTTGCCAATCCCGATCTTGCGACTACCCTGGAAAGGGTGGCCCGGCATGGGGCAGATATTTTCTATACAGGCGAAATCGCCGAACAGATTGCCGATGATTTCAAGGCCCATGGCGGGCTGATGACGCTGGCCGACCTGCAGGCCTACAAGACGGTGCGGACCGATCCGTTGCGCGGCAGCTATCGCGGCTTTGACATCGCCAGCAACCAGCCGCCGGGGGGCGGGGTGATGCTGATCGAGATGCTGAATATCCTGGAGAATTTCGATCTCGCCGGCATCGGTCACAACACCACCGAATACATAAGGATTGTCTGCGAGGCGATGAAGGCGGCGACATCCGACAAGGACAATTTTGTCGGCGACCCGGCGTTTTTCGATGTGCCGCTTGAACGCCTGACCTCCAGGCAGCATGCAGCAGACATTGCCGGACGCATCAGGGCCGGTGAGCGGATGTCGGTTGAGCGGCTGGAACTGCCGCCGGAACCGAAGGACACCACCCATGTGGCCGTCGTGGACAAGGACGGCAATTGCGTGACCATGACCCATTCGCTGGGCATGCCGTCCGGTGTCATCACCGACGGGCTGGGCTTCATGTACAATGGCTGCATGGGAGTGTTCGATCCACGCCCCGGCAGAGCCGGGTCCATAGCACCGGGCAAAAGCCGGTTTTCCGCCGTGTGTCCGACGATTGCCTTCAGCAACGGCAAGCCGCACGTGGTGCTGGGCGCGCCCGGCGGCACGCAGATCGTCATGGGCGTGCTGCAGGGACTTCTCAACGTGCTCGATTTCGGCATGACCATGGAGCAGGCGGTGTCTGCGCCGCGGTTTTCCTCAACGTCCAATGCAATCGATATAACCAACCGCATTCCGGGTTACGTCGTGGAACCGCTGCAGCGTGACGGCTACGAGGTGATCCGGTCAGCGCTCAACTTCGGCATTGCCGCCGTACACGGTATTCGCATCGTAGACGGCGTGATGGATGGCGGTGCCGACCCCGGCCACGACGGCGTCGCGCTTGCCGTGTGATCATATGCGTCGCTGAGCCTTACACGATTGTTGTGATTGATACTCAACCGGCACGAGGTTAATCCGCCCAACGGCGGTTTGCGTACACACCCCTGAAATCTGGTTTTCTGAAATCGGAACAGAAGTTGTGCAAGGTGTTGGGCGGGCTGATCATGGTTTTGCTGGAAGGAATGGAAATGCCTGCTTTAGCGCTGGGCCTGGCGTTGGCGAGCCTGTCCGGGTGATGAGCCGGTTTCCCGATCATTCCGGTGGCTGAGACAATGGTTTTATCTTTCCGTGACCAGTTTCGTGCTGTTGTTGTCGGGTCAACCGGGGCCATCGGCGGTGCGATTTTGCAGGCGTTGCAGGACGATCCAAGATGCGCAGACGTTGTCGGCCTGTCCCGATCCACCACTCCGGCCATAGATTTCGAAGACGAAACGAGCATCGAGGCAGCCGCCTCTGATGTTGCGCGGGGCGGGGATGTTGACCTGGTTTTTGATGCAACCGGGATGCTGCACGATGACATTGCCAGTCCGGAAAAAGCGCTGGGTCAGGTCACATTGGCGGGTATGCAACGTTCGTTCCTGGTGAATGCAACAGGTCCTGCACTGCTGCTCAAGCACTTTCACCCGCTGTTTTCGCGTCATCACAAGAGTTGCTTCGCCACATTGTCGGCGCGGGTAGGCAGTATCGGCGACAACGCGCTGGGTGGATGGTACGGCTATCGCGCGTCCAAGGCGGCGCTTAACATGATCCTCAAGACGGCTTCCGTGGAAATAGCCCGCAAGCGGCCGCACGCCGTGTGCCTTGCGCTGCATCCAGGTACGGTGGAAACACAACTGTCGGCGCCGTTTGCCGCCGGGCGCGACCTGTTTTCGGCAAAGGCTTCCGCCGGCATGCTGCTTGATGTGATCGATAAGGCCGACAGCAGCAAAACCGGCACATTTCTGGCCTATGACGGCAAGGAAATCTGCTGGTGACGTCGTGTTCAACAGGTGGGTACAACCAAGGATAGCAACAGGAGCTCGTGATGATGTTAAACCGCAGATTGGTCATGGCCGGAGCGCTGGCATCAACTGCCTGTCTGCCTGCCACCGCGGTGCTGGCCGGCAACACGTCCGGATTTCAGTTCAGCTTCGACGGGTTTGACGGCAAGCCGCTGCCCTTGAGCCAGTTTCGCGACCGTGTCGTTCTGGTGGTCAACACAGCCAGCGAGTGCGGCTATACCGGCCAGTATGCAGGGCTTGAGACGTTGTGGCAGGATTACAGGGACCAGGGCCTGAGCGTTGTCGGCGTGCCGTCAAACAATTTCGGTGGCCAGGAGCCGCTCAAGGGCGAGCAGATCAAGACTTTCTGTACCCTGAATTACGGCGTGACCTTCCCGCTGGCCGACCGCACGGATGTCAGGGGCGCAAACGCGCATCCGTTCTACAAGTGGGCGCTGGCCCGCGCGGGGCGCAAGGCTGAACCGCGCTGGAACTTTCACAAGATACTGCTGGACCGCAATGGCGATATTGTTGCGACCTTCGCAACCGCCGTTGAACCGACCAGCAGCCAGGTGCGCCGGGCGATCAGTACAGCATTGGGAGCCGGTTCATGAGCATCGCTTACCCGTTCGTGAGGATGAAAGCTCTCACTGCAGCGCTGCTGGCAGCGTTTTTCCTGTCAGTCATGACCGTGGCCCCGGCCGCAGCCGGTCCGGCCGGCTGGGCTGCCGTCAAAAACGGCACGGCTTTCGTCATCATGCGCCATGCACTGGCGCCGGGAACAGGTGATCCCGAAAACTTCACCATTGGTGAGTGCGCCACACAGAGAAACCTGTCCGCCGCCGGGCAACAACAGGCGCGCGCGACAGGCGAACTGTTCAGGGCCAGCGGCATAGACAAGGCCGAAGTCTGGTCCAGCGCCTGGTGCAGGTGTCGCGAAACCGCAGAATTGCTGGCATTGGGCGAAGTTCGGACCCTGGCACCGCTTAACTCGTTCTTCCGCCGGCAGGGCAGGCGCGATGTGCAGACCTCGGCGCTGAAAGACTGGTTGCAGGTCAGAACGAGTGACATGCCGCTGGTGCTGGTTACGCACCAGGTGAACATTTCCGCGCTGACCGGCGTCTATCCGAGATCGGGAGAACTGATCTTTGTCGAGATAGACGACACCGGTTCGGTGCGGGTTATCGATCGGGCCATGAACTGATGTCTTGCCCTATATCGACCAGCCGCCGTCGATGATGTGGCTCTGGCCGGTGACGAAGGTTGCGTCATCGGAGGCCAGGTAAACCACCAGACCCGCCACATCTTCGGCCGTGGCCAGTGCGCCTGTCGGCTGGCGGGCCAGGAACCATTCGCGGGCCTTGTCGTATCCGCCCATTTCCTCGCCGAGTTGCTCGACCCGCTGGCGCAGTGACGGGGTGTCGATGGTGCCGGGGCAAACGGCATTGCAGCGAATGTTCTGCTTGATGAAATCAATGGCGATGGACCGTGTCATGCCGATAACCGCTGCCTTGGTCGCTCCATAGACGAAACGTGACGGCGCGCCCTTGATGGACGATGCCACAGATGCCATGTTGATGATCGATCCGCCACCGTTTTCCAGCATGCCCGGCAGGACGGCCTTGGCCATCCGGTACTGGGATTTGACATTCAGTTCGAATGAGAAATCCCAGGCATCGTCGTCACACTCCAGAATTGTGCCGTGATGCACAAAGCCCGAACAGTTGAACAGGATATCAACCGGGCCGACGCGGTCGACCACTTTCGTGACCTGCCTGGGCTTGGTGACATCCAGCAGGTAGGTTCGGATGCCGCGTTGCTCGGCCTTGACCTGCGCAAGCGCGTCCTTGTTGATGTCTGTTGCAAACACCTTTGCGCCTTCGCGCGCCATGGCGATGGCGGCTGCTTTGCCGATTCCCTGACCGGCTGCGGTCACCAGAGCGGTCTTTCCCTTGAGTCTTCCTGCCATTTTTGTTCCCTCCCTGCGGGATTTGTGGTTTGAGCCTTGCCGACAATGTGGCAGGTTTCTGCACCCGCATAAATCACAATTCAACCAGAATAAAGCGCGGTCGGAGGCAAACAGCAAATGAAAGTCGTAATCACCGGTGGCACCGGTTTTGTCGGCGCGCGTCTGGCGCGGCGTATTCTTGACAAAGGCACGCTCGCAGGGCCGGACGGGACGCAGACCCCGGTAGATGAGGTCGTGCTGTTCGACATGATGGCGCCTGACCCCCTGCCGATGCAGCTTGATGGCCAGGTGACCCTGGTCACCGGCGATATTTCCGACAAGGCGACCATCGATGGCCTGATCGACCGCGACGATATCTCGGTGTTTCACCTGGCGTCGGTGGTCTCGGGCGGCGGCGAGAAAGACTTTGACATGGCCATCCGCGTCAACCTGACCGGCGGGCTGAATATTTTCGAGGCGCTGCGTGCCAGGGCGTCCACGCCCCGGCTGGTGTTTGCCTCATCCATCGCGGTGTTCGGGGGTGAACACATGCCCGGGGTCGTGGGTGACCTGGGCAAGCAGACTCCGCAGACGACCTACGGCATGACCAAGGCGTGTTGTGAACTGCTGATCAACGACTATACGCGCAAGGGCTTTCTGGACGGCCGCTCGGCTCGCCTGCCAACGGTTATCGTGCGCCCGGGCGTGCCCAATGCGGCAGCGTCTTCTTTTGCGTCAGGCGTGTTCCGCGAGCCGTTGAAAGGCGAGCCCTGCGCCCTGCCGGTCACGCTGGATACCGTGATGCCCGTGCTGGGGTACCGCAATATTGTCGAGGGCATACTGGCCTTGCACGAAGTGCCATCGGAGAGCCTCGGCGATGACCGTGCGGTGTCACTACCGTCCATGGATGTAACGGTTGGCGACATGGTCGCTGCCCTGAAGCGGGTGGCGCACAACCGCAAGCTGGGAGAGATCACGGTGGAGCCCGACCCGTTCATCGAGGCCATTGTCAGAACCTGGCCGGTGGCAACCGATGATGCGCGTGCACTGGCGCTGGGACTGCCAAAGGACAACTCACTGGACGACGTCGTCCATCACTATATCGAGGATTATGATCATGGCTAGGAAAACGGTTTATCGCGGCAAGTCACTGGCTTCCAAATCGGACACGGATCCTCTGGCGCCGAAAGGTCGCTCGAAACACTGGTTCGGCCAGAAGGGCATGGACGGGTTCCATCATCGCAGCTGGATGAAGAACCAGGGCCTGCCGCATCACCTGTTTGACGGCCGCCCGGTGATCGGCATCTGCAATACCTGGTCTGAACTGACCCCGTGCAACGCGCACTTCCGGGTGCTGGCCGAGAGGGTCAAGCGCGGCATCTATGAAGCCGGTGGTTTTCCGGTGGAGTTTCCGGTCACCTCGCTGGGTGAAACACTGATGCGGCCTACCACGATGATGTTCCGCAACCTGGTGTCGATGGATGTTGAAGAATCAATCCGCGCCAACCCGATCGATGGTGTGGTCCTGCTCGTGGGCTGTGACAAGACAACCCCGGCGCTGATCATGGGGGCAGCATCGTGCGATCTGCCGACCCTGGTTCTGTCGGGCGGGCCCATGCTCAACGGGCGGTACGGCAGCGAAACCATCGGCTCGGGCACCCACGTCTGGAAGTTCGTTGAACGCCAGAAGGCCGGCACCATGACGTTTGACCAGATGACCGAGGCTGAAGCCTGCATGTCGCGCTCGGTTGGCCACTGCATGACCATGGGAACAGCATCGACCATGGCATCGATGGTTGAATCACTGGGGCTTGGATTGCCGTCGAACGCGGCCATTCCGGCAGCTGATTCGCGCCGTAACGTGCTGGCGCACATGGTCGGGCGACGCATTGTCGAAATGGTCGACGAAGACTTGCGCATGTCGAAGATTCTCACCCGCAAGGCGTTCGAGAACGCCATCCGGGTCAATGGTGCGATTGGCGGGTCGACAAATGCCGTTGTGCACCTGCTGGCCATTGCCGGTCGCATGGGCGTGAAGGTCTCGCTGGATGACTGGGACAGGTTCGGCCAGGATGTGCCGTGCCTGGTCAACCTGATGCCGTCGGGCGAGTACCTGATGGAGGATTTCTTCTATGCAGGCGGGCTTGCCGTGGTGATGAAGGAACTGGCGGAAAACGGTCTGCTGCACAAGTCGGCCAAGACGGTGAACGGCAAGTCGCAATGGGCCAATGTCAAGAATGCAACCTGCTATAACCGCGACGTGATTCACGCCTTCAACAAACCGTTCAAGGAGAATGGCGGCATTGCCGTCCTGCGTGGCAACCTGTCACCGTCCGGTGCGGTGCTCAAACCGTCTGCGGCCACGCCTGAACTGATGCAGCACACGGGCAGGGCCGTGGTGTTCGAGGATATCAACGATTACAAGGCGCGCATCGATGATCCGAAGCTCGATATCGACGAAAACTCGATCATGGTGATGAAGAACTGCGGGCCCAAGGGATATCCGGGATTTTCCGAAGTGGGCAACATGGCACTGCCGACCAAGCTCCTGAAGAAGGGCGTCACTGACATGGTCCGCATATCCGACGCGCGCATGTCCGGCACGGCCTACGGGACCGTGGTGCTGCATGTTGCGCCGGAAGCCGCTGCAGGGGGTCCGCTGGCGCTGGTGCGTGAAGGCGACATCATCGAACTGGATGTGAAGGGGCGCAGGCTGCACCTTGATGTCTCCGATGCCGAGCTTGCCGAGCGCATGGCCGAGTGGAAACCGCTGGAAAGCCCGGTGCGCGGCTACGCAAAACTGCATGAGGACCATGTCATGCAGGCCGATACCGGCTGTGATCTGGACTTCCTGGTTGGCAAATCCGGGGCAGAGATTCCGCCCGAAAGTCACTAGGTCCGGTCAATGATCCCGCTGGCCGATATCAGTTTCACCGGCTCCGGCCTGAAGCGGCCTGAATGCGTGCTGGCCCATGCCTCGGGCATACTGGTTGCACCCGACTGGACGGACGCCGGTGGCGTGAGCCTGGTTGCGCGCGACGGCAGAAGTGTCCGCCATCTCTGCCATGACCGCCCGGCGGATGATCCGCTGCGGCCCAACGGTATTGCGCTGGAAGACGGCGGCAGTGTCCTGATGGCTCACCTGGGTGACGAGACAGGCGGTATTTTCCGGCTGCGCCCGGACGGGACCAGCGAAACCGTCATCTGTGAACTGGACGGTGAAAAACTGCCACCGTGCAACTTCGTGATCGCCGACGGCACGGGCGGATTGTGGCTGACGGTCTCAACCCGGCGCGTTCCGCGAGCGCTGGGCTATCGAAAGGATGTCGATGACGGTTTCATTGTGCATATCCCTGCCACCGGAGCGCCTCGCATTGCTGCAGATGGCCTGGGCTATACCAATGAGTGCATGATGCATCCGTCAGGGCGCTGGCTGTATGTCAATGAAACCTTTGCCCGGCGGCTGTCACGGTTCGAGATTGCAGACAGCAGCACGCTGGGTGCGCGTGAGACCGTATGTGAATTCGGGGCCGGCACGTTTCCCGACGGCCTGGCGTTTGATGTGGCAGGCGGGGCCTGGGTAACATCCATCGTGTCCAATCGCGTGGTTCACGTGGCAGCCGATGGCACACAGACGATCTGGCTTGAAGACGTTGATCACGATCACCTGGCCGTCGTCGAACAGGCGTACCACGCAGGCAGCATGGGCAGGCCGCACCTTGATGGCGTCAGGTCACGGCGGTTGTGCAATATTTCAAACCTGGCGTTTGGCGGTCGCGACCTGAAAACCGCCTATCTGGGATGTCTGCTGGGAGACGCCATCGCGTCGTTTGCCATGCCTGTCGCGGGACACCGGTTGCCGCACTGGAATGCCGATATCAGTCCGCTGCTGGCGGGGAAGGGTTTTGCGCCATGAGCAAGTTGAAGGTTGCCGTGGTCGGGGCCGGGTATTTCGCCCGGTTCCACCATGAAGCGTGGATGCGCCTGGAGCGTGCCGAACTGGTCGGCATTTGCGACATTGACGCCAGTGCCGCCGAGGCCTGCGCACAATCGCACGGGGTTTCCGCCTATGCGGATCTGGCGGACATGCTGGCGGAGACCCGCCCCGACCTTGTGGACATTGCCATTCCGCCGCCTTCGCATTTATCCGTCATCAGCACCTGCATGGACAGCCAGATCCCGGTGGTTTGCCAGAAGCCGTTCTGCCAGACACCGGAAGAGGCAAACGAGGCGGTTGCGCTGTCGCAGCAATCCGGCAGGTTCATTGCCGTGCATGAGAATTTCCGGTTCCAGCCCTGGTACCGCAAGACCCGGCAACTGCTGGACGAAAATGCGCTGGGGCAGGTCTACCAGGTGACGTTTCGCCTGCGTCCCGGTGACGGGCAGGGCCGCGATGCCTATCTGGCCCGGCAACCGTACTTCCAGACGATGCCCAGGCTGCTTGTCCATGAAACCGGCGTGCACTGGATCGATACATTCCGCTATCTGTTCGGTGACCCGACGGCGGTTCTTGCCGACCTGCGGCGTCTCAATCCGGTCATCGCCGGAGAAGACGCCGGCCTTGTCATTCTTGATCTGCCCAACGGCGTTCGAGGTGTGCTGGACGGCAACCGGCTGGCGGATCATGCGTCGGACAATACGCGGCGCACCATGGGAGAGATGCTGATCGAGGGGTCGCAGGCCAGCTTGCGGCTTAACGGGCAGGGCGAGTTGTGGCTGCGCGCGCACGGCAGCATGGACGAGACACAGATTGCCTGTGATTTTATCGACACGGGCTTCGGTGGCGATTGCGTCTACAGTCTTTGTGCCCATGTCGCGGATCACATGCTCGACGGTGGCGAACTGGAAAACGAGGCGGCGGACTATCTCGTGGTGCAGGCAGCCGCGCGCGCAGCCTACCTGTCAACTCAAAAGCGGTGCTGGATTGACGTCGCGTCTTGCCAATAGGGGGTGATCAATCGTTTGATTGGCGCTATAGCCGTTTTGCAAACGATCCGGATTGTGACTTTGGTTGATTCAGCCAGGGATCATCCTGATCTGGTAATTCTGATGGGTATGTTGTTTGGAACTGACACTTGAATCAGCCTTTTCCACCGGCGGCATGGTGGGGCATCTTGCCTACCTGCTGCTGGTCCTGTCGATGGTCATGCGGCAGATGTACCTGCTGCGGATACTCGTTATCCTGTCGGCGTCGATTGCGATTGCCTATGCATTGTTCTGGCTGAAGGACCCGATCGGGGTTTTCTGGGAAAGCCTGCTTATTGTGGTCAACGCGGTTCAGCTTGCCATTACCTGGCATCAAAACCGCTCGGCGAGGTTCAGCGAGGAAGAGATTGCCTTCATGCAGGGCCACCTGCCCAACCTGTCATTTTCCGATCGCCGCAAACTGCTCAATCGCGGTATCTGGATCTCCGGCGAAATCGGTACGGAACTGACCACGCAGGGCCAGCCCGTCGATCATCTCGTGTATCTTGCATCGGGCCAGGCGATGGTCATTTCCGGTGGCCATCCTGTAGCGGTCTGTGAGCCGGGCACGTTTATCGGTGAAATGACGGCACTGCGCGGTGAACCGGCAAGCGCTACCGTGAAGGTCAACCAGCCGGCGCGTTACTGGGCCATTGAAGCCGAACAGTTGCGCAACCTGGTGAAAAAGAACACCGATATCGGTGTGGCGCTTGAAGGCAGCTTTGCCCGCAACATGCGCGACAAGCTGGTCAGATCGAACAAGTTCATCCAGGATTCGGGAGGGGTGACCAGCCCGTCACCACCCGGCAAACCGGTCAAACACGATAACCCCGCCTGAGCCAGGAGACTGCCGTTCATGAAACCGATCAAGCCCGGTATCTTATACAATGGGCAGGTAAGGCCCAGACCGTCCGACCTGGCGTCTGCACTGGGCAATACCGGTGTTGATGTGGTGTCATCGCCGGCCACCATCGGCTATCTCGAGATGGCGTGCCATCATGTGTCGGACCCGTTCTTTGACGAAGGCGAAGCCAGTGTCGGTGTCGGCTTCGACATGCAGCACGTCGGCGCGGCAACGCCCGATCTGCCGGTCGACATCGCTGCCGAACTGACCAGGGTTGATGGCCGCCGGTTGACGTTCAAGGTGACAGCAACGCAGGCCGGCAAACAGATCATGACCGGCACTCATCAGCGCGCGGTGGTCAATCTGGCCCGGCTGCTGGCGGGAACCGCAGGTTCAGATGCGGTGGATACGCCGCTGCTGCTGACCGGCCGGAGCCTGAAGATTTCCGATGTGGAAGCCGTTGCCGTTAATGGGCGCAAGGTCGAGATTGCGCCGGACTGCCGCGAGCAGATGGCCGCCGGGCGGGCTGTCGTCGAGCGCTATTTCAAGGACAATATTGCGGCTTACGGGCTGAATACCGGACTGGGTGTGCGGGCAACCGACATGCTGACGCCAGATGAAGCAGCGGACTTTTCGGTGAAGCTGGTTCGCGGCAGGGCGCAGGCGATTGGCCAGCCCCTGCCGGTTCCGGCTGCGCGTGCCGCCATGCTGGTCCGGCTGAATACGCTGTTGAGCGGTGAAGCAGGGGCGAACCTGAGTGTCGCCGACGCACTGAGGGACGCGCTGAACAGGGGTGTGACACCCGTCATGCCCGCAACCGGATCGATCGGCGCCGGTGATCTTGTGGTGATGGCGGCGATCCCGCACGCCCTGATCGGTGAAGGTGAGGCCTGGTTTGATGGTCAGCGCATGTCCGGCGCTGATGCCCTCGACAAGGCGGGCCTGAAACCATTGTCGCTGGGGCCGAAGGACGGGCTGGTATTGTGCAACAACCAGGCGCATTCAGCATCACTGGCCTGCCTGGCAGCGCGGTCGGCGCGCACCCTGCTCGAGGCTGCCAACGTGTCTGCTGCACAGGTCATGGAAGCGTTCAGATGCAACCTGTCACCACTCACGCCTGCGGCAGCGGCCATCCGGCCGCAGCCTGGACAGGTTGCAACCGCACAGGCGTTTCGCGATCTGCTGGACGGCAGCGCCTTGATGCAGGACGGGGCCGCGCGTCGCCTGCAGGACCCGATTTCACTGCGCTCGATCATCCAGACCCACGGCGCCGTGCATGCGGCGCTGGATGTGCTGGAGGCTGCCATCGATGTCGAGATCAATCACGCGTCCGACAATCCGGCGGTGCTGCTGGCCGAAAACAGGCTGGTGTCGACTGGCAATTATCACACGCCCTGGCTGGCCCAGACGCTGGACCTGGCGGCGCGCGCGCTGGCGATCCTGGCCAATGATGCGGTATCGCGCATCCACCGGCTGTGCA
>Ga0316191_10003621_pt1 | contig 11468 bp, 11 predicted proteins | sample Eddworburr2cm_MG_FD_204928 | JGI IMG/M metagenome (GOLD analysis project Ga0316191, IMG submission 204928) | Coastal sediment microbial communities from Maine, United States - Eddy worm burrow 2 cm | ecosystem: Environmental > Aquatic > Marine > Coastal > Sediment | place: USA: Maine... | reverse complement strand
AATTACTCGATGATTTTGGCGACGACGCCGGCGCCGACGGTGCGACCGCCCTCGCGGATCGCGAACCGCAGTCCGTCCTCCATCGCGATCGGCGCAATCAGCTCCACCACCATCTGGATGTTGTCGCCCGGCATCACCATCTCGACGCCCTCCGGCAACTCCACCGCCCCGGTCACATCCGTCGTGCGGAAGTAAAACTGCGGCCGGTATCCCTTGAAGAACGGCGTGTGTCGCCCACCCTCTTCCTTGGTCAGGATGTACACCTCCGCCTCGAACTTCGTGTGCGGCGTGATCGACCCCGGCTTGGCCAGCACCTGGCCACGCTCCACGTCGTCGCGCTTGGTCCCGCGCAGCAACACACCCACGTTGTCCCCCGCCTGACCCTCGTCAAGCAGCTTGCGGAACATCTCCACGCCGGTGCACGTCGTCTTCGTCGTCTCTTTGATCCCGACAATCTCGATCTCGTCGCCCACGCGCACAATCCCGCGCTCGATACGCCCAGTCACCACCGTGCCGCGACCGGAGATCGAGAACACATCCTCGATCGGCATCAAAAACGCACCGTCCACCGCACGCTCCGGCTCCGGAATGTACTCATCCATCGCCGTGATCAGCTTCTCGATCGACGGAATTCCAATCTCGCTCGTATCTCCCTCGAACGCCTTCAGCGCCGAGCCGGTCACGATCGGCGTGTCGTCGCCCGGGAACTCGTACGTCGACAACAACTCGCGTACCTCCAGCTCCACCAGCTCCAGCAACTCCGCATCGTCAACCATGTCCGCCTTGTTCAGGTACACCACGATGTACGGCACGCCCACCTGGCGCGCCAGCAGAATGTGCTCGCGCGTCTGCGGCATCGGACCGTCCGCCGCCGACACCACCAGGATCGCCCCGTCCATCTGCGCCGCACCCGTGATCATGTTCTTCACATAGTCGGCATGCCCCGGACAATCCACATGCGCGTAGTGGCGCACATCGCTCTCGTACTCCACGTGCGCGGTCGCAATCGTGATACCACGCGCCTTCTCCTCCGGCGCGTTGTCAATCTGATCGTACGCCTTTACCTCGCCACCGTGCTTCTCCGCCATGCACTTGGTCAGCGCCGCCGTCAGCGTCGTCTTGCCATGGTCAACGTGACCGATCGTGCCCACGTTTACGTGCGGCTTCGTACGCTCAAATTTCTCCTTGGACATCCCAAGATCTCCCGAGACAAATAAATAAACAGACGCGAGGCCATCCGCTCCAGTCAATCAAGCCGAAACCCGTTGTCATCTTTTCCCAAAAACTGGAGCCCACAACCGGACTTGAACCGGTGACCTCTTCCTTACCAAGGAAGTGCTCTACCGCCTGAGCTATGTGGGCGTATTTCGTTAACCCGAAGTCCCCGTCACCAGTCTCACCGCCAAAACAGATGGAGCGGGTGATGGGAATCGAACCCACATCATCAGCTTGGAAGGCTGAGGTTCTACCATTGAACTACACCCGCAAACCCCGTCTCCCGCAGCCGAGTCGCTCTCCGCCCACAAGAGCCGGCGCGGCACATACATTCCTGATTCCGCAGACAGCTCACCAAGCACGATCCTGGTGGAGGGGGGAGGATTCGAACCTCCGAAGGCATAAGCCAGCAGATTTACAGTCTGCCCCCGTTGGCCGCTTGGGTACCCCTCCGCGCATCAAGCCGACTATTGTCGTTGCCGACATATCGGCTGTCAACATGGAAGGGGGCAAACAGTGCGAGAATCTTCAGTAGCCGCACATTGTAGCGCAGAATCCGGCCGAATGCTTGCCGGACCGGCCCGCCGGCACACCACCGAGCCGCGCCGGTGCGCGCAATTCCCGCCAACCAGGCGTTACCCCGAGCATTCTGCGGATCCAGAGCGCAAATTCCGTCACCGCGGCGCGTGATCGGGTGACGGGCCGCAAACCCCGGCAAACACTGGCTTTGGGGCGGATCGGTCGAATTCGGGCTGGCGGAGTCTGGGAACCGGGCTAAAATTTGCTTGAGGATTATGTCGTCCGGCGCAATATGCCTGAATTCCTGCGTGCATAATCGCGCCACAACAATAAAAGACCTCAACCAAGTACGTGCAAGGACCTCACATGGAACGCCGCCTGCACACCAGACATCATGCAGCGACCCGCGTCTACCTTTCGGCGCCGGGCTACGGGTTCTGGCGTTGTCACGCCCAGAATGTCAGCTCTGCCGGCGTCTTTCTCGAGGATGGCCCGGCCGAACTGCCGCGTGGCACCGAAGTCGAGCTGATTTTTGCCGTGTCACTGGGACGAATCACCCGGATTCATCGACGCCAGGCCGTCGTCGCCCATATCTCGTCAAACGGCACCGGGCTGAAAATGAAAGGGTACAACTCGAGCCAGACCCAGAAGCGCAGCCGCAGGGCGGCCCGCTCGAAGGCCTGAATGCGCCGCTCAAAACGCGGCGATCAGCCCCAGAAAGACCTCCCCCTGCTGGAAACCGCTGGCCTCGACCTGCACGGCGCAGCCGCCGGAGCAAAACAGACGCGTATCGCTATCGAGTATCGTGAGGTAACCCCGCGCCTCTAGCCGGACCCCGACATTCTCGGTGAAGAAGGCTTTCACGCCGACCCCTAGCGACAAGGACACATTGGTTTCGGTGTCCAGCCCGGAGCGGTCCGGGTCAAGATGGGTCAACCCGATCCCGCCCGATACGAAGGGGCGCCATCTCTTGCTCGCGCCCGGCGCGAAAATCCCGCCCAGATGCAAATAGTGGATATCGAGATCCAGTACCGGGTCGCCGACAAATCGCCCGCCCGAGTCGATTTCCGTTGCCTGGAAGCTATAGAGCACTTCGATCTGGCGCTGATAGTCCTGGGTCCAGCTGACGATCATGCCGTAACTGGTGGAGTCATCGATGTCGTAATCATCACCGGTTTCGGAATCGTCGAAATCGCCGCCAAAACGCCACCCGACAAAGGGTGCCAGCTCCCATTGCTGCGCCTTGGCCGGCGCCGCCAGCAAGCACAGCAGCGCGAGCACCACAGCGGTACAGCGCTGCATTCGTGAAGGGTTGCGCATGGAAATTTCCGTCATCGGTATCGTCCGCCGGGGTCACGGCCGGCTGGGGTAGTTGCCGGGCATGGTACCCGCCCGACCCGGTTTGCGCCCGCCATCGCAACTATTGCATGCGGCGAGAGACCCGAGCCGTGAACCGGTTCGCACTGGAACCAGGTCAGCTCGGGACACATTCGACGAGGATCCGGGTAATCGCGTCAATATTGTCTGCATGGGCCGGTTTCATCAGACACGAGCGCAGACAGGTTACGCGGTCCTCGTCAAAATCGACCTCCGCCCAGAACGGCGCCAGCATTTGGCGCGGTAACTGAGCGAGCGCAAGATGCAGACCGCGTTCGGCGGCCCTGTCAAAGAGCTCTCTCGACCTGCGCGAAATCTCGCTGGCACGACCCGCTCGGGGCGCCCAGACCACGATGTCGAGTTCAGGCGGGAAGATCGTCCAGAATTCGGCGTGGCCATCGACAAAGCGCCACAACGCGAGCGCTGCTTCCCGGCAGCGGCGCAGGTCCGCCGCGAATCTGCCGCCCGGCACTGGTGGCAGCAGGCGCTGGGTCGCCCACAACGCGACGGCCGCGGCACCGGGGCGAGAGCATTCAAGGCTGATCTCCCCGAGGTGCAGGTCGGACGAGGTGAAATAGGTATAAGCGGAGTCATGAACATAGAACTTGCCTACGCCCGGGTCGGCAAACAGGACGCAACCGCAACCGTACGGCTGCAGCCCGTGTTTATGCGGGTCCACGACAATCGAGTCGGCATCGCGAATCCGGGCAAATGCGTCACGCGTATCTGCCTCGAGATTATCGACGAGGGAAAAATAGCCGCCATACGCGGCATCGACATGGACCCGGCAACCATGACGGCGGGCGAGTTCGATAATCTGCGGTAACGGATCCACCGCACCGGTAGCGGTCGTCCCGAGCGTCGCCACCACCAGCCCGATGTCGCCGCGCCCGAGTCGCTGTTCCAGCGCCGCACAGTCCATACGCCCGCGACGATCGGCCGGCACCGACTCGTACGGCAATTGCAATACGCTCGAGATGCGGCCATGCGTGTAATGTGCCTGTTCCGACGCGAGCAGCGTCGTCCCGGGGTGCAGCTGCCCCGCGACCCACAGCGCCTCGAGGTTGGCCATCGTCCCGCCCCCAGTGAGGTGACCGAGATAACGGGTCCAGCCGAACATCCGCGCCAGCTGGCCCACCGCCTCCTTCTCCATCGCGGACGAGGCGCGGCCGCCGTCCAGCGCATGATTGTTGGGATTGACCTGTAGCGCCAGCTCGTAGGCGATCCGTGCCACGGGATGCGGGGGCTTTAACATCTGTCCCGCATACAATGGCTGGTGATACGGAAAATTATCAGCGAGACGGTCGGCGACCTCGCTGATCACCGCATCGATAGCGTCCCATTCGCCCGCGCCAAGCTCGACCGGCAAGCCGGGGAGATGCCCCTCCAGCCTTCGCACCGCCCGATCCAGTATCCGCAATTCGCGATCGCTGCCTGTCACTTGCGTCCCTCCGGGGATGATCCTCCGGCACCGTCTGCCACGGTGCCGCTTGCAGTAAACTACCGGCTGCCCTGCTTCAGGTCCACGTCCCGATGATGCGCAGTTTCCCGTTGATTGTTCTCCTCGCGGCCCTTACACCGATTGCGCCGGGCGCGGGGCCGGACACGGTCACAACCGGGACGCTACCGGACCTGCCACGAGCGATCAGCAACAACGCGGTGGCCGCGCTCGTGGCGGACGCGGGCATCACTTACTTCAGCTTTCTCGGCCTGGAAACGGGCAAGCGCTGGAGCGATGCGTCATCGGCTGCGTTTGCACTGGCGCCGGACGCATCGGCATGGCTGGAATTACCCGAGGTGCCGGGCGGCCAGGGCCGCCTCGGCGCCAGTGCCGTTGCCGTGGCGGGCCGGGTCTATATCTTCGGCGGCTATACGGTGGCTGCCGACGGCAGCGAAAAATCGATGCCGGATGTCCATTCTTTCGATCCCGTACGCGGTCAGTACAGCACGCGGCAATCGATGCCGGTTCCCGTCGACGACAGCGTTGCCGTCGCGCACGGCGACCGTTTCATCTACCTGGTCTCGGGCTGGCACGACCACGGCAACGTCAACCTTGTGCAGCTCTACGATACCGTTGGCGACAACTGGTCGCAGGCTACCCCGTATCCCGGTACACCGGTATTCGGTCATGCCGGCGGCGTGGCCGGCAATACACTGGTTATCTGCGACGGCGTGGCAATCAGGGTCGCAGTGACCGAACGCCGTCGCTACCAGAGTTCCGCGGAATGCTATCGCGGCGAAATCGACATACATGATCCACGCAAGATCGAATGGTTCAGGCTGGCGCCACATCCCGGCGCCGCCCGCTACCGAATGGCGGCAACAGGGATCGCCGCCGACGGTGGCTGGGTGATTTTCGCGGGCGGCAGCGACAATCCATACAACTACAACGGCACCGGCTATGACGGCCGCCCGGCGGATCCGGTTGCGTCTGTTCTCGGCTATTCGCCGGCGCTTGGAGAGTGGCGCCGGCTCGGCCGGCTCGACACGGCGACAATGGACCACCGCGCGCTCGTCGCCGCTGGCGGCCGCTTCGTCCTGATCGGCGGTATGCGCGAGAACCAGCAAGTCAGCGCTAGCGTACTGACTTTTCAGCTTGCGCTGCCGTGAGCCCGGCAGAAAAAAACCGCTCGCGACCGCCTCTGCCCGATCGGCACGGATATGACCGCGCTGCGATGTACTCGCTGCTGGCCGGCGCCGCAATGATCAGCACCTCTGCGGTATTTGTGAAACTGACCACGGTACCGCCGACCACCAGCGGATTTTACCGGGTGCTGTTCGGCGGTGTGATCCTGACGCTTCTCGCATGGCGGCGCCCTGAATCGCGCCCGCGAGGATCACGCGCGTGGACCGCGCTGACTGTCGCCGCGGTGTTCTTCTCCCTGGATTTATGGTTCTGGCATCGCAGTATTCACTACGTCGGACCCGGCCTGTCGACGCTGCTGGCCAACTTCCAGGTATTTGTTCTCGCGCTCGTCGGTGTCCTGGCTTTTGGCGAAAAGTTGCGGGCCGAGCTTTTCGTTGCCATTCCGCTTGCACTGTACGGGCTGTCGCTGATCGTCGGTTTCGAATGGCAGGGGCTCGCGGAGGATTACCGCGCGGGCGTGCTGTTCGGACTTCTTACAGCGGTGTCGTATGCCGGATACATCCTGTCCCTGCGTTACGCCCGCACCGGCGGCAGCGGCGGATCGCCGGGCGCCGATCTGGCCGTCGTGTCACTCTGCACCGCTGCGTTTCTCGGCGCGAGCGCACTTGTCGAGGGCGTCAGTCTCGCGATCCCGGGCTGGCGCGATGCCGGGTTGCTGATAGGTTACGGCTTTGTCGCACAGGTGCTCGGGTGGATGTTGATTTCGCGCGGCCTGTCCGGCGTCACCGCGTCACGGGTGGGCCTCGTGCTGTTGCTGCAACCGCTGCTCGCCTATATCTGGGATATCGCCTTTTTCTCGGGACCGGTCGCCGCGGCCCAGCTGGGAGGCGCCGCCCTGACAGTATTCGCCATATGGCTGGGTTCGCGCCGTCGCGGGTGAAACCAACCCGGGACCATTGCAGCTGTGTGCGGATGTTACAATTCCGCGCCTGTTTTCGGCGGCGGCGGACGCATGCTTGAACTGGGCCTGAAAATTCTCGCAAGCTACCTGCTGGGGGCCGTAAACGGCAGTTTGCTGATCGGACGGCTGCGCGGCGGCATCGATATCCGCAAACTCGGGAGCGGCAACGCCGGGGCGACCAACGCGTTGCGCACGCAGGGAATCTGGTTCGCGTTGCCGGCGATCGCGATCGATTTCTGTAAGGGCCTCGTCCCGGTAATGCTGTTTCCGACGCTGATGCTGCCGGGTGTCGGCCTCGACCCGGCGGTTGACCGCGAGTGGCTGGCCGTCGCCTGCGGGGCGGCCGCCGTGGTCGGCCATTGCTATCCGTTGTGGCACGGATTCGCCGGCGGCAAGGGCGCGGCCACCATGGCAGGCGTGCTTTTCGCGATGGCTCCGAACATGTTGTTGATCGTCGTCATTATCTGGGCGGTTGTACTGTTGCTGACCGGCTACGTGGGGCTGGCAACGATGACCGCGGGACTCTCGCTGCCGATTGCGGTGGCGATTTCCGGCGATGCACAGTTTTCCGATCCGTTTTTTGTGCTGACGATCGTTGCGGCGGCATTCATCATATTCACGCACAGGATCAACATCTCCCGCTTGCGCGACGGCACTGAACAAGCCATCGGCCCGATCACGCGGCTCGGCCGCCGCAAGCCCAACCAATGATCCGCTCGAACGGCCCAACGGCAGACGAGAGCCTGCTCCGTGAACTGGCAGACGGCGAGTTTCATTCAGGCAGCCGTCTTGCCAGCCGCCTGGGCATTAGCCGCACCGCTGTATGGAAGAAAATTCACGCGCTCGGCGCGCTGGGTCTCGACGTTACCGCCACTGCCGGACATGGCTACCAGCTCGCCGGCGGGCTGGATCTGCTTGATCCGGAGCGCGTTCTCGCAAACGTCGGTGCCACCGCACGAGCCCGTCTGGATCGGGTCGATTTTCTCGCTTGCACCGATTCGACCAACAAGCGCCTGTACGCCTGCTCGCCACCCGCGCCCGGTTTTGCCCACCTGTGCATGGCGGATTTTCAAAGTGCGGGCCGCGGACGTCGTGGACGGGCCTGGGTGGCTCCATATGCGAGCGGATTGTGTCTTTCGCTGGGCTGGACGTTTGCCTCGCAGCCACCGGAATTTTCAGCGCTGAGCCTGGTCGCCGGTGTTGCCTCGTGCCTGGCGCTGCGGCAAACGGGACTGCAGAACCCCGGTTTGAAGTGGCCGAACGACATTGTCTGCGGCGGCGCGAAACTAGGCGGCATCCTCATCGAGATTCGCGGCGAAGCGGACGGGCCGGTCTATGTCGTGGCCGGCCTGGGCCTGAACGTGACGCTGCCGGAAGCGGCGCGGCGGGATCTTGCGGCGACTGCCGCGTTACCGCCCACCGACCTCGCAGGCTGCATGAACGGAGCGCCCGCTCGCAGCGAGATTGCCGGGCTGATGGTCAGGCATTTGATCACTGCATTCGAATCTTTCGGCCGCGAGGGATTTGCACCGTTCTCGCCGCAGTTCGAGAAACTGGACGCCGCCGCCGGCAAGTCCGTTTCCCTGCATTGCGGTGACGATGTGACCGAGGGTATCGCCGCGGGGGTCGATCGCGATGGCGCTTTGCTGCTCGAGACGCGCCAGGGCCGCAAACGCTTTTACGGCGGGGAAATCAGCCTGAGATTTGGCCAATGATGCTCCTCATCGATGCCGGCAACACACGAATAAAGAGCGCCCTTCATGGTGCAGACGGTATCACGAATATCAGTGCGGCCGATGCGCAACATGAAGGTGCAGTGCGCACGATTGTCGAGGCAGCAGTGGCGCAGACCGGGCGCGGCCTGGCACGGGTGGTCGTCGCGAATGTCGCGGGCGAGTCGTTCGCCCGATCCCTGATCGAGGCCTGTCGTGCGAGCGGCGCTCCCGAGCCCGAGTTCGTCGGCTCGACAAGACAGCTCGGCGGTGTCACCAACGCCTACGCCGACCCCGCCCAGTTAGGCGTCGATCGCTGGATGGCAATTGTGGCGGCCTTCGCCATGCACCGCGCCGACCTGTGCGTCATCGACGCAGGATCCGCACTGACAATCGACGGCGTCGACCGCAATGGTCGCCACCACGGCGGGTGCATCGCGCCCGGACTCGACATGATGCGCTCGGCACTGCTGCGGGAAACCAGCGATCTCGCCCACCTCAGTCGGGACGGCGGCGAAACGAATGGCGACTGCTTCGCCACTGACACCCGCGCCGCGATTGCCAGTGGCTGCCGCAACGCGGTTGCCGGCCTGGTCAGGCAGGCGGTCGACGATATGGCCGCGCGCAACGGCGTCCGGCCAAGTATAGTTATGACCGGTGGCAATGCCCTTGCCGTTAAATCGACAACCCGGCTCCCGGCCACGCACGTCCCCGACCTCGTTTTGCGTGGCCTCGCCGTAGCTGCATTGGAGAACCCGTGAAGCTCTTGTTCCTTTCGCTGCTTTTGGCGAACGCATTGATGTTTGTATGGACCCGCTGGTTCGAGTCTCCGCCCGTGCCCCCTGCCGCAAACAGAGTGGCGGCACCGACGCTCACACTGGCATCCGAACTGCCGCCCCGCACTGAAACCAGCTTGGTCGAATTGGACGACGGTGCAGCCGTTGACCCAATTCCTGCCGACGCAGCACCACAGCCGGCCGGCTTGGCCGATGACCGCGCCACGGCCGGCGCGGTCTCACCAGAAGACGCCGCACCGGTTGTTGGCGGCGGAAATGGCGACGTCGAACCGACGGCGGCGCGCGACGAGGCTGTCCGCGTGGCCGACGCCGCCGACCTCACCGCGCCGCTGATGTGCCTGAGTCTTGGTCCGTTTCGTATTGAGAGCGAAGCCGGCAACGCAGCCGCACGTCTGGAGGCTGAAGGTCTCGCACCACGCCAGCGCAACGCCGAAGGCGTCGTCGGCGGCGGCTACTGGGTTCACCTCCCGCCCTATCCCACCCGGGCAGATGCGCGCCGCGCCGTTGCAGAAATCAATGAAAAAGGCGTGCCGGATGCCTATATCGTTCGCACCGGAGAAGATATCAATGCCATTGCCCTGGGTATGCTGACCGAACTCGATCGGGCACAACGCCTGGCGACGCAGGTCCGTGCTATCGGTTTCGATGCGCAGATCGCCGAGCGCACCCTCACCGATACCGTTTTCTGGGTCGATGTCGATGTCGATAACCTGACGCGGGTCGATCCCACGGCTTTCCAGTCATCATCGCGCCGCGTCGCGCGGCTCCGGGTCGAGAACTGTCCCGGTCCCGATGCGGCGGCGTTGGACTAGATCGGGCTTCGACCCTAAACTACGCGGCCAGCGCTAAAGCCGGAATAGCTCAACTGGTAGAGCAACCGCCTTGTAAGCGGTAGGTTGGGGGTTCAAGTCCCTCTTCCGGCACCAGTGCTACGGTGCCCTGTTCCGTCTCCCCCCATCGGCCACATCAACCCGTCATTATCGGCACCGATACCCGAGAACAGGGACCACGCGTCACCGGCGAAAGCCGGGACTGCGGCCAGTACGCACTCCGTCTGGTTCTCGTCACGCCTACAATCGGTACAGGGAAACCGAGCCCGCACGGGCCGGCATCTCGTGTGTCGCGCGGCGATTGCCGCCATCGGCCGGGGGAACCCGGCTCACTCGGCCGCTGATGTCTGTCAGCGGATTGGCAAGTCAGATCCAGCGGGACCCGCGAAATGCGCCGCGACCTTATCGAGGAAATCACCGAGGAAGTTCGTCTCACCAGCCGATACCTGGACAAGGACGCCCTCGACCCGCGAGTTTTGGACGCACTGGCCCGGGTACCGCGCCATGAACTCGTCCCAGACCTTGTGCGTGAGCAGTCGTATGGCAACTACCCGCTGCCGATCGGGTTCGGGCAGACGATTTCGCAGCCCTACGTGGTTGCGGTGATGACCGACCTGCTGGATATTCGCGAGGGTGACCGGGTGCTCGAAATTGGCACGGGTTCGGGTTATCAGGCCGCTGTCATCGCCGAACTCGGCGCGACCGTCTACAGTATCGAAGTCATCCCGCAACTGGCAACGCGCGCCGCCGCCAACCTTGTCCGCCTCGGTTACGACACGGTGCATATCCGCGAGGGCGACGGCTACTATGGCTGGGAAGAACACGCCCCTTACGATGCCATTGCCGTCACGGCGGTCACCCGCCATATACCGCCACCGCTGATTCGGCAGCTGCGCCGGGGTGGCAAAATGATCCTCCCGCTGGGCGGCCAGTTCACGACGCAGCAACTGGTGCTGGTCGACAAGGGTGCGGATGAGCGGATTTCGACCCGACAAATTCTGCCGGTACGCTTCGTACCGCTGACCGGCAGGCACTGACCGCATTGATGCCAGAACCGGCCCCGGATCACGATTCCCCCAGCGGTTTTTTCGCGAGTCTGCGCGATGGGCGGCGGCCGCCATTGCGCGAGAGCTCGCGACATCGGGGGCGCCCAACGGCGCCGCGCAGTTATTCAGAGTTTCGGCGCCGATACCGCAGAACCACGAGAAATAGTGCAGGATGGGCCGTGCGGGCTCCTGAAGTTTCTCTGGCGAACACCCCAGGAATACAGCGTCAGCGCGCCCAGCGACTACCCAATCAGACTTGCGCCAACTACACTGAAACGCGTTTGCAAAATCGGAGACGGGAAAAATGCGGGAACAACTTCGTCAAAAATACGGATCGGCTCTTGCTGCCGTCGCAACGATGTTTCTCACTGCGGGCTGCGCGACCACTGATTCCGGGACGCTCGAACCGGAATCAGTGGTCGCG
>Ga0316191_10003619_pt1 | contig 11469 bp, 9 predicted proteins | sample Eddworburr2cm_MG_FD_204928 | JGI IMG/M metagenome (GOLD analysis project Ga0316191, IMG submission 204928) | Coastal sediment microbial communities from Maine, United States - Eddy worm burrow 2 cm | ecosystem: Environmental > Aquatic > Marine > Coastal > Sediment | place: USA: Maine | collected... | reverse complement strand
CTGCCCAAGAATCCGCTGGGCCGCGCCATGTATCGCAAGCTGAAGATCTACCCCGGTCCCGAGCACCAGCATGCCGCGCAACAGCCCAAGGCGCTGGAAATCTAACCCCGAGACAGAATTATGAGTGATAACTATTACGCTACCGGTCGTCGCAAGAGTTCCACGGCGCGCGTGTTCCTGAAAAAGGGCAGCGGTGAAATCACCGTCAACAATCGCCCGCTGGACCAGTATTTTGGCCGCCCGACGGCGCGCATGATTGTTCGCCAGGCGCTGGAAAAAGTTAATCTGCAGGAACAGTTCGATGTAAACTGCACCGTCAAGGGTGGTGGCACCACAGGTCAGGCTGGCGCCATTCGTCACGGCATTACCCGTGCTGTCATCGATTACGACGGCGAGCTGCGCAGCCCGCTTCGTAAAGCCGGTTTCGTAACCCGCGACGCCCGCGAGGTTGAGCGCAAGAAGGTCGGCCTGCACAAGGCACGCCGCGCACCGCAGTTCAGCAAACGCTGATCCTCCGTATTTGGCGGATCGTCTAACGGCAGGACAGAGGACTCTGACTCCTCTAATCTAGGTTCGAATCCTAGTCCGCCAGCCAACGAAATTGGAACCCGCCGACAGGCGGGTTTTGATTTTGTGGCGGACTGGGATGAGAACCTCAAGGTTCGACAAGTAAGCACTCCACCACCGCCTACGGCGGTTCACAAGTACTTCCTACGCTTCGCTACGGTCGCGCAGCGCACTTGAACGGCACAGCCGGCCCCGCAGGGGTGAGCCGCAAAGCGGCGAATAATCCTGGTCCGCCAGCCAATACGAAGCCCCGCGCAGCGGGGTTTTTTATGGGCTGGCGGGTGAGGGGTGAAAATCTAGTGAGTTTGAACGTTTAAATTCAATGGATTAGACAATTATTTGGCGGAACTCAGGCTGTCTTGTGGTACAAAAGATACAGATCTGCGCGAATGTGGTTTTTTTGAAAATAAATGTTGCATCCTTGTCAAAAGTTGCGCTAAGCTCCTACCTCGTAACGACTATCCTGTGCTATACAAGTTAAAGAGTAACCTAAGGAGTTCTCTCATGAACAAAAAACTTATTGTGACAGCAATGGGTCTGGTGCTGGCAGGCGCTATGGGCTTTGCCAACGCAGACGTAAAACTCTATGGTCAGCTGACTCTGGAACTGGACGCCACCGATTCTGACGTCACCCCTACTGATTTAAACGGTACTGCGGGCAGCTATGACGATGATATCAACATGAATTCCAATTCGTCAGCGATTGGCGTCAAGGGTTCTGAAGATCTCGGCAACGGCTTGTCCGCCTTCTTCAAGATGGAATACCAGTCGGATATCACAGAGGGCGGCTCCCTGACCGGCCGTGACCAGTTCATCGGTATCAAGATGGAACGTTTTGGTAAGCTGACGTTAGGTACGACCTCCACAGCCTACAAGTCACCGGGCAGCAAGATCGACGCCTTCTACCGCACCAACCTGGAGATGCGTGGCGTCGGTCTGCAGTCCAACCTGCACTCCGGCAAGGGTGAAGAGGGTCAGGGACGTGGTACCAACATCGCCCGCTACGATTCGCCGAAATTCCTGGGCGGTGTTAGTGCTATCGCTACCTACCAGTTTGATAACAACGGGCAGGGTAACAACGAAGACGACGATCCCTACAGCCTGGGTATCCAGTACAAGGGTGGCAATATCTACGCCGCCGCTTCTTACATCGATACCCAGCAGAATGACGATGCAGCTGCTGCCCAGTTCCTGGCCAAGTACACCTGGAATGATTTCTCTTTCCACGGTATTTACGAGCTGGACAAAGGCCTGATCACTGCCAATGGTGACAACGGTATTGGCGACACGGTCAACGGCCGTGACGGTAGTGCGCAGGACGATGGCGCTGACATCTGGAGCGTTGGTGCAACCTACACCATCGGTAACAACCTGATCGGTGCTGACTACGGCCACCGTGATGAATCCGACGGTACGGATGGTATCGCCGGTAACGGTGACGACCTGGAAGAGTACGATGTATGGCGTATTGCTGCTTACCACAAGTTCAGCAGCCGTACCCGCGTCTTTGCTGGTTATGCCAACAACGACTATGACAAAAAGGGCGAAGACGATATCTTCTCCCTGGGTATGCGTCACAACTTCTGATCGAAGTGATTCGAAACGAAGTAGAAACGGGGCCTTCGGGCCCCGTTTTTTTATGCTTGTTGCTGTTGGCCCTTGTGCAGGTTGCGTGTGCGGCGCAAAAAGCCCAGCTGCCGAGCGTTGAGCTTGAACGCGTACACGACTCCGGCGCACACCGTATAGCCTTTGACCCGACTGGCAGCAGACTGGCCAGTGGCGGATTGCGTGGCAAGGTGCATGTCTGGTCGGTTCGCGACGGCAGGCTGATAGCTACACTGGACGGCCACCGGGACAGTATTCGCGGCCTGGTCTGGCAGGATCACACTACGCTGATCAGCGCGGACAGGTCCGGGTTGATCAATGTCTGGGCCCTGTCTTCTTCCAGGGTTATTCGCTGGACGAGGCTCAAGGCAATACAGAATATCGCGCTGGCCCCTGATGGTTCATGGCTGCTGGTTATCGAAAATGAGCAGATTCATAAACTGTCACTGCCATCTCTCCAGCCCGTGGCGGTCAGCTCCGTTGGCAGCAAGGCATTGTCTGTTGCCGTCAATCACGTGGGCAGCCGGATTGCGGTTTCGACTGAAGGCGGACGCGTGGTGCTGATGGACGAGAGTCTGGGCAATTTCACCGAACTACCCCGTCCGTCCCGCGATGCACAGGACCTGCGCTTTTCACCCAATGACAAAACGCTGCTGGCGGGTGGCTGGTTCAGGTTGCTGGTGTGGGATCTCGAGCAGCACACGCTGGAAGAAAGGCCAACGGAACACCTGGGCAAGGTTATTTCTGTCGATATCAGCCCGGACGGCAGCCAATGGCTGAGTATTGGTCGCCAGACAGATTCGAATGTCCGGCTTGTCGATGCGGATAGCAACCGGGTGTTGCGGCGTTTTAAAGCGCACGATCTCTGTGGTTGGCAGGCTCGTTTCAGTCCGGACGGGCGCTATGCTGCAACGTCAGCTGAAGACGGGTCAATCCATGTCTATGATTTACGCGCACCGTATCGCCCGGTTGTGTTTTATCCGGAGTCCGATGATTGAGTGTCGGTGATTGAGATTTACAAGGCAGTCATGTCGGTATTCCGGGGTGTTACAATGACCGCTTTGGTACAGCGCACCCTGTAAACCTCTCATGCCGCATCGTATCCGCGAAATACCTTATAACTACACCTCGTTCTCTGATCGGGAAATCGTGCTGCGGTTTCTTGGCGAAGACATGTGGCGGATCGTGGAGCATTTACGTGCCGAACGCCGTACCGGCCGTTCAGCGCGCATGCTGTTTGAGGTGCTCGGGGATTTATGGGTGGTGACACGCAATCCCTATATCCAGGATGATCTGCTCGAGAACAGCAAGCGTTTCACTTCACTCACACATGCGCTGCATCATCGGCTTGACCAGATTGTTGCGCGTGCCAATGGCAATGCTGATGCTTTACGACTGGTAGAAGGTGCCCGCGACGCAGTGAATGCTTTTGCTGCGTGGTTTCCGAAAACCCGAGCGCTCAGGGCGCGGGTGCGTAAACAAATGGCCAGGGTGACACGCGCAGATAATATCGATTTTGGCGGGCTGGCGCGGGTGTCTCATGCGACAGACGCAACTGACTGGCGCGTCGAACTTCCCTTTGTGGTCATCAGCCCGGACTCCGAGCAGGAGACGGCGGCTGTAGTGCGCGCCTGTATAGACCTTGGCCTGACCATTATTCCGCGCGGTGGAGGTACCGGTTATACCGGTGGTGCTGTGCCACTGCACGGTGACACTGCTGTTATCAATACCGAGAAGCTGGAAGGCCTGGGTGATGTCGCGTTCTGCGATCTTGAGGGCGTTGCACAGGCAGTGCCGACAATTCGCGCCGAGGCCGGTGTAGTAACACGCCGTGTTGCCGAACGCGCCGAGGCGGCCGGCTATGTCTTTGCGGTCGATCCTACCTCGCAGGATGCATCCACCATCGGTGGCAATGTGGCCATGAATGCCGGCGGCAAGAAGGCGGTCTTGTGGGGTACTACGCTGGACAACCTGGTGTCGTGGCGGCTGGTGACGGCGGCTGGCAGCTGGATGGAAGTCACGCGCCTGGATCATAACCTCGGCAAGATTCACGAACAGGAAACCGTGCGCTTCAGCATCCGGCACTACGCCGCCGACGGCAAGACGGTGCAAGGTGATGTCGCGATTCTGGAACTGCCGGGCAAGTCACTACGCAAAGAGGGATTGGGTAAAGACGTCACGGACAAGTTTCTGGGTGGTCTGCCGGGTGTGCAGAAGGAAGGCTGCGATGGTTTGATCACCTCGGCTGTGTTCATTGTTCACCGTATGCCGGCGCATATACGAACAGTGTGCCTGGAGTTTTTTGGCGCGGACGTCTCGAAAGCGGTTCCCGCGATTGTTGAAACCAAGGACATGCTGGACCAGCGCCGTGATGTTGTACTGTCCGGCCTGGAACACCTGGACGAACGTTACGTGCGCGCTGTTAAATACAGTACCAAGGCACCGCGCCGTGAGTTACCTAAAATGGTTCTGGTGCTGGATATTGTTGGTGACGATGAAGACGCTGTCGCCGATGCAGCTTCCGTAGTCGTGCGGCAGGCCAACAAGCGTGGTGGTGAAGGATTCATTGCTGTTAGTCCCGAAGCGCGTCGCCAGTTCTGGCTGGATCGTGCGCGTACAGCCGCTATCGCTGCACACACCAACGCATTCAAGATCAACGAAGATGTTGTGATCCCGCTGGAAAAGTTAACGGAGTACAACGAAGGCATCGAGCGAATCAATATCGAGTACTCGATGCGTAACAAGCTGGCAATGATCGAGGCGGTGCGGAGATACCTCGATGCTGACCTGCCTGAATTGCGACAGCACGAGGACTACGAGGATAGCGAGGAAAACAGGGCCATTCTTGCCGGTAAGCAGAAAGCGGCACTGGAACACCTGCAGCAGACAGGAGAACGCTGGCAAAACCTGCTGGAGCAGTTCGAAACACCGGCATCCGAGTGTACAGCGTTGCTCGATGAACAGGCCCGGGCGGCATTGCAGGCCGATGACCGCCTGATCGATCTGCTATTGCGCCGGGACCTGCGTATTTCCTATCGCGCAGAGATCGAGCAACCACTGAAGACTGTTTTTGGTGGCCGGGAGTTTGAACCCGTGCGACGCAGGCTTGATTCAATTCACGCACAGATACGTTCCAGTCGCCTGTTCGTTGCCACCCATATGCACGCGGGCGATGGCAACGTACATACCAATATACCGGTTAACTCCAACGATTACGCCATGCTGCACGAGGCTGAGTTGATCGTGGGGCGGGTGATGGGACTGGCCCGATCGCTGAACGGTGTGATTTCCGGGGAGCACGGTATTGGCCTGACCAAGATCCGCTACCTGGAGCCGGAGGCGATAGACGCTTTCAGGGCTTACAAGCAAAAGATCGACCCGGATGGCGTCTTCAACCGTGACAAACTCATGGACGATGCGGGACTGGAAAATGCCTATACGCCCTCTTTGCGGCTGGTACAACAGGAGGCCTTGCTGCTGGAAGCCAGCGAGCTGGGTGCGCTGAACGACGATATCCGCAACTGTCTGCGCTGTGGCAAGTGCAAGCCGGTCTGTAACACGCATATCCCGCGCGCCAATTTACTGTACTCACCGCGTAACAAGATTCTTGCAACGGGCGTGGTGATTGAAGCATTTCTCTACGAAGAACAAACACGGCGCGGGATTTCGATTCGTCATTTCGATGAAATGAATGATGTGGCTGATCACTGCACGATTTGTCACAAGTGTCTTAGTCCGTGCCCTGTGGATATAGACTTCGGCGACGTGTCCGTGCGTATGCGCAGCATTCTGCGCGATCAAGGTAAAAAGCGTTTCAGCCCCGCCGGCTGGATGGCGATGGCTTTTCTCAACGTCACCGACCCGATGGTTATCAGGATGATGCGCAAGGCGATGATCGAATGGGGCTACAAGGGCCAGCGTTTGTTGCATCACACTCTAAAAGGCCTGCTATACAGCAGGCAGGAAAGCCTGCCGGCATCAACCAATGGCCCGGTTAAAATCGCAGAACAGGTCGTGCATTTTATGAAAAAGCCCATGCCGGGTAACTTGCCGACACAGACTATGCGCGCCCTGCTGGGCGCCGAAGACAGAGAGGTTATACCGATCCTTCGGGATCCAGCCAGGGTCGATGAAACATCCGATGCAGTATTCTATTTCCCCGGCTGTGGTTCCGAGCGCCTGTTCAGTGAAGTCGGACTGGCAACACTGGCCATGCTGTACGAGGTCGGTGCCCAGACTGTCCTGCCACCGGGTTACCTGTGCTGCGGGTATCCGCAAACATCGTCAGGTGATACCGCGAAGGGCAAACAGATCAGCACTGACAACCGTGTGCTGTTTCATCGGGTTGCCAATACGCTCAACTATATGGATATAAGGACCGTCATTGTCTCCTGTGGAACCTGCATGGACCAGTTGCAGCAATACCAGTTCGAACAGATTTTCCCGGGTTGCCGGCTACTCGATATACATGAGTACCTGATGGAGAAGGGTGTCAGTCTGGAGGGTGTGGAAGGACAGCGGTATTTGTATCACGACCCATGCCACACGCCGATGAAAACCTACGCTCCCATACAGGTCGCGGAAAAGCTGCTGGACGCCGAAGTACGTCTGTCCGACCGCTGCTGTGGGGAAGCCGGCACCATGGCTGTATCGCGCCCGGATATTTCAACCCAGATCCGTTTCCGCAAACAGCAGGAACTGCAGCAGGGGATACGCGATCTTACCGGCCACGACCGGGTCAGAAACGGGGAAGTGAAGTTGCTGACCTCCTGCCCCGCCTGTCAACAGGGTTTGTCCCGCTACGAAGGTGATACAGGGCTGAAAACAGGTTACATCGTGGTTGAGCTGGCTAATCAGAAACTGGGCGACGGCTGGCAGCGCCAGTTTGTAGATCACGCCAGGTCGGGCGGTATAGAACGGGTGCTTTTGTGAATACCAGGAGGCCATGCCGTGTTTCGTAAAGCTGAATCCCGTGATATTGATGCCATACACCGGTTGCTGGTGGCGGAAGCTGCACAGGGGCGGTTTGACCGCCGTCTGCTCGATGAGCCGTACCGCACAGGATTGCGCAAGAACCTGAATCACATTCGCAAGCGTGGCCGGCGCCTGGACGAGGATGTGCGGGCACAATTACTGGTGTGGGAGAACGATGCCGGGGAGGCAACGGGGTGTATTATCAATAGCGCGATGAGAACGGAATTCGGTAATGAGCTTTGGATGGTGGCTGTTTTCCCCGAGTTCCGGGGGCAGGAGCAGGGGCGTGAAATGAACAGCGAGGCGCTGTCCTATCTGCATCCCCGTGTGGACGTGTTCTCCCGCTGCGCGGCAGAGGCGCAGGTGTATTTCCAGATGAATCTGCGCAGGGGCTTCCTGCCGCTGGATACCACGGATCAGGGCGTTCGGGTGATGAAGCTGCCGAAGCTGGGTGCCGCGCTTGGCGCGCAGGGAAATCTGCACCAGCAGCTCGAGCCCTTTGTCGAAATCCCTGTCAGATAACGCAGCATTCAAGCTCGAAATTGATAGTCTGCGCAGCCTGTTTGGCGTGACAATTCTGTTTCGAAAGTTCCATAAAACGCACCGTAACCCTGTGGCGACCGCCACTGATCTCGGCGTAGTAAGGGATTTTATCGTCAATCGCAACGCGCACCAGCTGGCAAGGGTGGTTTGAATCAAGTGTTACCTGATAGAAACCGGATTCGGCAGTGACAGGTTTAAAGCTGGCACTCTCGCGTATCAGCCGCAGAATGAGTTTGATGGCCTGGGCGATGTTTTCAAAGTGTCCAAGCCACTCGGCAAGATCCCGGGTGCGCCGTTTGGCGGGTTGCTGCAGCCAGAAATGGTAACTGGGTAGATCGAAATCGCAGGTGCCGCCTGGAATAGCGCCGCGCTGCTGAATACTGCCCAGAAATTCGTTTTCCTTCAGGGTGGCGGCAATTGGCCCACCGTTTTTGTGCAGTTCTGCACCAAGATTTTCCAGCTCTGAAAGAATCTGCTTGAGGCGGTTCTGGTCGATATCCGGGTTGGGCTCGAGCTTGGCCAGTGTCGTGGAATGGCGTTCCAGTTCCTTCAGTACCTCGGTCTTGAGGTCGGTGCGCCCGAATATGCTGAGTATCTCAAGCAGGCTGCTCAATGTGTTACGACTGCCCCACTGACTGTCATCATGCAGATGTTGGGCAGCCTGGGCAAACAGAAATTCCAGGCGCAAAAGCGTCCGGATGCGTTCGTTCAGGGGTTGTTCGTATATTATATTCGTATTCACCGGGGGCAATTCAGGGCTTTCAAGGCAGCGCTATTGTCCAACAGGTGGCAGCCCGGCGCAAACGGGATTGCGCAGCGGGCTAAAAGCGTTTTTCTGTCGTGAATTGATTATGCCGTGTGGTCGTGGCCGGTTTCGCTGTATAGGCGGTGCAGTCGCTCGATTTCGCTGCGCAGGTGCTCCGGGCTGGCGTCGTTGACGATAATGTCATCAGCTATCGCCAGGCGTTGTTCGCGGCTGGCCTGCGTCTCGAGTACGGTCTTGATCTCACTTTCCGATAACCCGTCCCGGGCAGCAATACGCTCAACTTGAAGCTCCCTGGGAGAGTCAATGACCAGGATGCGGTCCAGCGGGTAATCACCGCTGGTTTCGACCAGCAAGGGAATGACGAGTACGCAATAAGGCCCCTCGGCCTGTTCCGTCAATGCAACGGCACGATCACGAATGCGTGGATGAAGAATGGCTTCCAGCTGCCTGCGCAGTCCGGGGTCGGAGAAGACCGTTTCGCGCAGGCGTATACGATCCAGGTTGCCTTTTTCGTCAAGCATCTCCGCACCGAAACGTGCAACGATCTCTGCCAGCGCTGGCTGCCCGGGCCTGACCAGTTCACGGGCGATAACATCGGTGTCGATGACGGGCACACCCAGACGGGCGAATTCACGGGAGGCTTCACTCTTGCCGCTGCCAATACCACCAGTGAGCCCGATGCGTAATGCCCGGCTCATATCAGCTGGCAATGCCCGACCAGCGAACATAGGCGTCGGTTATCGGTTTACCCCAAAGCAGGGCAATCCAGCCGGCGATAGCCAGATAAGGCCCGAACGGAATCGGTTGCGCCCGGTCGCGGCCCTGAATGGCGATCATGGCGCCACCCAGTAGTGCGCCGACTGCCGAAGAAAGAATTACAACCACAGGTAAAGCCTGCCAACCCATCCAGGCGCCCAGCGCCGCCAGTAATTTGAAATCGCCAAAGCCCATGCCTTCCTTGCCGGTAAGCAGTTTAAAAAGCTGGTAGACGGTCCACAGCGACAGGTAGCCGGCGATGGCGCCAATCAGACTGGAGCGCATGTCTGCAAAAACAGGGAACAGGCTGAGTGCCAGGCCGAGCCACAGCAGGGGCAGGGTAATGGCGTCCGGCAGCAGTTGGTGGTCGACATCGATCATGCTGAGTGCGACCAGGGTCCAGGTGAGCAGTAGCGCAGCACCTGCCTGCAGGCCAAAGCCAAAATGCCAGGCAACAACGGCCGACAGTAAGCCGGTCAGTAATTCGATCAGCGGGTAGCGGGCTGAAATCGATGTCTGGCAGGAAGAACATTTGCCGCGCAGCCACAGGTAGCTCAGAACCGGGATATTTTCATAAAAACGGATCCGGTGGCTGCAGTGCGGGCAGCGGGAAGCCGGTGTTGCCAGCGTAAGCGGAGCTTCTTCGACAGGCGGTTCGCCCAGATAGTCCCGGCTCTGCGCCTGCCACTCCCGTTCCATCATGAGCGGCAGCCGGTGAATGACGACATTCAGGAAACTGCCGAGCATCAGGCCAAGGACAAATACGCTGCCAATGAAAAAGGCCGGATTCTGTTCCAGCTGATAGAAGAGTTCCATGGGGTGACAAGTTTACTCCACGGCAGTCCTGCCGTGGAGTCGTAATACTAGATGACCGAACCCATTTTGAAGATCGGCAGGTACATGGCGACAATCAGACCGCCGACCAGAATGCCAAGGATCGCCATGATCAACGGCTCGAGCAGGCTGCTGAGGTTGTCAACAGCGTCGTCGACTTCCGCTTCGTAGAAATCCGCAACCTTGGCCAGCATGGCATCCAGCGAGCCGGATTCCTCACCAATGGCGACCATCTGCACAACCATATTGGGGAACAGCCCGGTCTGCTGCATGGTAAGCTGGAGTTGCTGCCCGGTTGCAACGTTATCACGCATATCCAGGATGCCTTCTTTGTACACCTGGTTGCCGGAAGCGCCGGCAACCGACTCCATCGCTTCGACCAGTGGAACACCTGCCGCAAACATGGTGGACATGGTCCTGGCGAAGCGGGCGATAATGGCTTTGGTGACTATTTCCCCGAAGATCGGCGCTTTCAGCATGAGCCGGTCCAGCGTGTGGGCAAATTTTGGCGAACGCCTCTTTGCCTGGCTGAGGCCGTATATAGTGCCTGCGACACCCACGATTACAGCCCACCAATAGGCTTGCATCCATTCCGACAGGCCTATCACCATCTGGGTAAATGCTGGCAGCTCGGCACCAAAGTCATTAAAGAGATCTTCGAAGGTCGGCACCACAAAAATCAGCAGGATGGCTGTTACGATAAAGGCCACCACGACAACGGCAGCCGGGTAAGTGAGCGCCTTCTTGATTTTGGCCTTCATGGCCTCGGTTTTTTCCTTATAGGTGGCGATCTTGTCCAGCAGGCCTTCGAGAATACCGGCCTGCTCGCCGGCAGCCACCAGGTTGCAGACCAGCTCGTCAAAATAGAGCGGGTGCTTGCGCAGTGAGTCGGCCAGTGTTCCGCCGGATTCAACGTCGGCCTTGATGGTCATGATCAGTTCCTGCATCGACGGGTTTTCGTGTCCGCGCCCGATGATTTCAAAAGACTGTACCAGCGGCACACCGGCGCCCATCATGGTGGAAAGCTGGCGGGTGAAGATTGCGATATCCTTGGGAATGATTTTCTTCTTCACGTTCGAGAACAGGGCCGATTTCTTGCGAACTTTTACCGGCTTGATGCCCTGGCGACGCAACTCTGCCTTGACAATAGCGGGGTTGGAAGCATTGCTTTCGCCTTTTACTTTCTTCCCTTTCTTGTCGGTGCCTTCCCAGGCAAAGATATCATTTTTGATTGCTGATGCTTGAGCCATGGTCTAGTCCTTGGTTACTCGGTTGATTTCTTCCAGGCTGGTGACGCCATCGCGGACTTTTTTCAGCCCGGATGCTCTTAAATCGGCGATGCCTTCCTTGCTGGCCTGGTCCGCGATTTGCATTGCGTTGCCATTTTCCATAATGATGCGCCCTATCGCTTCGGAAACCGGCAT
>Ga0316191_10003617_pt1 | contig 11472 bp, 9 predicted proteins | sample Eddworburr2cm_MG_FD_204928 | JGI IMG/M metagenome (GOLD analysis project Ga0316191, IMG submission 204928) | Coastal sediment microbial communities from Maine, United States - Eddy worm burrow 2 cm | ecosystem: Environmental > Aquatic > Marine > Coastal > Sediment | place: USA: Maine | collected... | reverse complement strand
AATTCCATTGATCACGCAGTCCGCTCGTATGATGAGCCAGGTGTCTTAAGGTAATGGTCTTCCCGAAATCAGGTACTTCCGGTATGTACTTTCTGACATCATCATCCAGACTAAGCTTTCCGTCCCGCTCAAGCAGAAGTATTGAGAATGTGGTGAATTGTTTGGATACTGAGGCAATATGAAATACCGTGGATGGTGTGATAGGAATATCATACTCAAGGTTTGCCATTCCATAAGCCTCTGAATAAACGATTTCTCCATCCTCTATTATGGATACTGCAGCTCCCGGGAACTTATTGTTATCCCAGACAGCAAACAATTGATCTACCTGTTCTGCTTTAGTATCCTCTATGACTTCATGCTTTGCATTCTCCAGATCATTGCTGCCGGTATCCTGTGCGGATAACACACTCAATTGTGAGATCAATATATATGTAAGAAATAGTAGAAAGTAGTTTTTCATCTTGTTTTACATTTAGTATGTAGAGTACATGTATTATACTCAGCATTTATTCTCAAAAACATTAATGCTGTCAGTAATACTCCATACTAATGTACTAAAATTAGTTACCTGCTGATTTTGTCTGATGGTGCTTTAACATGACTTCTGATAATCTCAGAAAGCGTCTATTCATCTTTCATGACTAAGGTATATCCCATCTGCTGATTCCATCCCAGGGCATCCATTTCGCTTCTTTCCTCCACTATCTTTCCGTCCACAATCTTGTATATTTCTATGGCACTACCCAGAATCTGCTTGTCCGATACAGGTTCATCTGCAGTAGTCTCCGGAATGGTAGCATGACAATCCCACCTGAGACTTACTTTGTCTCCCTCAGCCACCAGATCCTGTATATGATAGTGAACATCCGGAAAACCCTGGAATATGCCATCAATCCATGCTTTGTGTTGCCCCAATGACATGGGACTCGAGCTATTTGAGGGTATATATATTTTAAACTGAGGATCCAGAATTTCATCAAGGACTTGCATGTCTCTGGCATTCCAGGCTTCGATATATTTTTCAACGAGGGCCTTGTTCTGCTCCTCAATTTCTGTCTTTGCTTTCAGATCCTCTAGCTCCGCCAGAGTCTCTTTGTCCTGGCAACTGACCAGAAAAAGCAAGATAAACGGCAATACAAATAATTTCTTCATGGGGGTTTGGTTTTGGTTATATACTAATTTTCAGGGCTATATGAGAGCTCCCACAGGAGGGTGTAGTGATATATCTCCGGAGGCTGTACCAGAAGCTTGCGCATATTCACCAGGTACTCCTGGAACTTCTCCTGATAGGCTTTCGGCGTCGAATCAAAATAGTTTTGTAATGCCTCCTGACTTTTCTGGGCATAGAATACAAGTACACTGGGAGATTGATAGCCCAGTCCTCCCCAGCCAAACTGCACATATTCCCGAATGCCATGGCTGGTTCTTTGTTCATTCAGCTTTTCTAAGAGCGATACAAGCTCGCCCATCTTTCCGGGTTTCAGATACATCTCTATCCAGCGGCCATAGGCCCAATCATCGCCAGCTGTCGGGTTTTCTGGCATGTAGGCCATGTTATTATCAAGAGTACACAATTTGGAATAGTGTTTCATCTTGGTCTTGTTATGGGCCTCTGTCTTTTCTTTTCCCCAGATCTCCAAGATCTTATTCCACTCTTCCCCTATCCTGTCAAGGTCCTCAAGAGAGCCAATGGGCGCCCAATGCTCAAATACCATGGATTTACGGGTCCATACAAAGTATGAGAAGGGGTAATTTTCCTTTTTGCACAGCTCCAGCAATTCTTTACTGAGCTCTATGTATTCATCTATCATGGCAGGATTCACAGTTTCCTCCCAACAGTACCAGAGTTGTTCATTTTTCTCAACCTGGGCATTCAGCTTGAGTACGGCAATTAGGGCAATGGCAAGCAATAAAAGGCTTGCATAGGAACGCTTTTTCATTTTAAAGTTGGTTTTAATGGTGACTGCAGCTACCGAAGAACTGCCTGAAGAGTGAATATGAGGGTATGTCAGGGTGCATCTTCTGCACTTCCTACGGGGTCAGAGGGTCGAGTACCTGGATAGTCAAGCACTCAATAGATCAAGCAGTTAAATTGCCTGCAAGTTAAGACATGATTTACTGAAAGTCAAGTAATAAAGAGATTAGCGGCGGGGCAATTCCAGGACTTGTGCGGCGAAGGGATTCTGCCCGGCAATGAGTTTGTAGTTCCAGGGCGGAGAGATGCATTCTATGCACCAGTGCCCCCCCTTCAATACAGCATGGGGTGTCATACTGAAGGCATGTCCCTGGCAACATTTCCATTGTAACGAAGCATGTAACTCGCCATTCCAGTTCAGGGTCTTCAGTTGGCCACCCCTGTAGGCTGCAGCCATGTGCAGATCTTCACGCGTGAGCTTCTCTTTGCTTTCATCGTAGCCGTGTTCGAGCCTGGTAAAAGACTGATCGTGATCCAGGGAGGGCATATTCCGATCCCATTCAGGAATCTTCAGGTACTCCTCCATGGATCCATAAAAGGCATTGATCTTCCCGGTGTCTTTGTTGCGGATCCAAGCCAGGGTCCCATCATCCTTATTGGCCAGCTTTTCAAGTTGTCCATGGGTCACGGCCTCCACAAATCCCCGGTAAGGAGGAATGTGCTTGGCATACCAGGCAGTGGCCTTAAGGAATATGGGCATATGCTTCCACACCTCTCCGAAAAGGTCCTCCAGGGTCTGTCCTCTTTCCCAGTGATGCAGGTACTCATTCAAGCGTCCCGAATCCTCATAGAATAGCATATGAAAATTCTTCAGGGCAAACCATTGTCTTTCCATCACGCGCCGGTATCGGATGCCCAGCATGGAATAGATCCGGTCAAGGAATTCTATGTAAGTGATCCGGCAGCTTGGCCCTCCGGAAACATTGTAGTAGCCTCCCCAGAAATCTGAATCATCTCCCATCTCGAGACATTTGACCATCATTCGTCCAGCATCCCGGACAGTAATGCTTTCCATGAAGGAGTTGAGGGGCTGGTGGAACATGATGGGATCCATCAGTGAGAAGAGTTTGGGGATCATGATAAAAGTCTGCCTGAGCGAGACCTTACGTTTAATCTTCGACTGCATCACAGCCAGTTCCCCTTTCACTTTGGAGATGGCATAGTGATCAAAAGCGCTGGGTATAAGCGGATCGCCTGTGCGTCCTACATGGACCGGTGGTAGTCTGTCCCCATACTTAGCCACGGTTCCCACATAAACCAGGCGGATGTGTTCGGGATTTTCTACCTCAATGGCCTCCACCAGGTATTGGGTGCCCCGGGCATTCACCAGATCGGCCATTTCAGGATCCCGGTCGGCCGCAGGAGATATCAGTGCCATGGGATGCAGACACCAGTCTATGCCGCGGCAGGCCTCCACCACATCTTCCCTGATAAGAACATCGCCCCAGACAATCTTGACTCCGTAGCTGCTGTCCATCCTGCTCCTTCCGAAAGTTCCTCCCCTTCCTTCGTACTTGCGGAAGCGCTTTTTGATACTCTTCAATGGCCTCAAAAAGAGCACAATGTTATAGCGGTCCCGTTTCTCCCATAGCAATTTGAAAGTCGCAAAGCCCATGGATCCCGACGCTCCTGTTAGCAATACTACCTCTTTTCGATCACCCATGCCTTTTGGTTTTACAGACTTATTTCTCATGGGCTGTCAAGGTCTTCCCTGTCTTATTTAGATCTGTCAGGTAGAGGACGGCCACCGCCAGGGCCGGCAGGGCGAATATGAGGAATCCCATGTTATCCAGGTTGAAGACCACAGAAAGAATACATGCCAGGATTATAAGAACCGATCCGGGCAGGGCTTTCCACCAGAGTAAAATATAGCCCACGAAATAAGAAAGAATGAAGGCGGTAGGATCATCGTACCAGTTCACAAAGGAACGGGCAATATCCCCCAAATAGGGCAGGCCCTTTTCCACAAATTCAAGCACCAGCTTGGGAATGAAACTCAAGGCGAAGAACAGGGTAACCACGATACCCACAATGACCTTTGCCGAAAAAAAACCTTTCCTGATTGCCATGCTTTTGCTTATTTCAGTCCCAGCTCCTTCCCGTGCTCAAGGAGTCGGACGGACTCGTCGATCCGCTTACGGACCGTCTCGGCCCTTTTGGCCATATTGATCCAGATGTTGTATTGTTTCTGAGCTCGGAGAGCCAATCCGAAATAATGATCCCTCGCCAGGGGATGCTCCTGAAAGGCGGTCAGAAGTGCTCCCGGAAGCGAATCATCCACCTCGGGTATCTTCACTCCCTTATCCCACATGCCATTCTCCCTGGCCACCGTGATGGTCTTCATGCCCGGGGGCTTCATCCTGCCCTCGAAGATCAGTTCCTCCACTCGCTTTTTATTGATTTCGGACCAGGTAGAGGTGGCTTTGCGCGGAGTAAATTTCCGCATGTACTCAAGCTCATCGATGCGTTTTAACAGGCTGTCCACCCAGCCCATGCACAGGGCTTCGTCGAGGGCCTCCTGGTAAGAAAAAGGTATCCTGGAAACACCGCTTCCTTTTTTCCGAAAGACCAGCCAAACTACCTGCTCGGTGTCGTGATGTTTTGTCAGCCATTCCTTCCAGGCCTCAATGCTATTTGCCCGAAGCTGATTCATTTCCCTAAAGTAAGAAATTCAGAATTAATCGTTTCTGAGAGCGGAATAGATGGAACTGTCTTTCAGAGCAGAACGGGTCACCAGCTGAATCCAGAACCAGCCGTTGACTACGAGAACCAGCAACCAGATGATGATGGAAGTGAAGGAAGTACCGGTATGGGCATTCAAAAGGGAGGGCAGGGTGGCCAGGATGGCTGTCACAAAGCCTGTGCTGATACCTGCCAGCAGCAGGATCATATACTCCCGTACCACCAGTTTCCGGATCTCTTTGCGTTGATATCCTACCGCCTTCAGCAGGGCAATCTCCTGTTTCCGTTCCAGGATGCTTCTGGAAAGCACCACCACCAGACCGAAGGTTCCTAGCAGCAATCCCAGGGCGCCCAGGGCCATAAAGATGGACAGGTAAGCATTGGTGACCGAATTGAATTCGGCCAGCCGGGCCGCTGTAAGTTGCATGTCCCATCCCAGGTCACGCATGCCGCGTCCCAGCTCGGAGCTGATCACGGCCGTATCGGAGAGAGGACCTTCCACCAGGAATACGTGGGTTCCACTGCTTTCAGGAAACTGCTTCAGGAAATTGTCGTTGGAAATAATCACATTGCCCTGGAACACCGAAGGAGCCAGTCCCCCGATCAGCAATAGATCCATGGTCTCACCATTGGAATTCACATAGTGCAGAGTATCACCCACGGCCAGTCCCAGTCCCCATTTGATCACGGTCTCATCGGCAATGGCGGGGATCAGTCCTCCCGGCAGTTCCTGCCGGAGTGACATCCAGGGATGAGCCTCATCCAGATGGGAAGTACGGCTTACAAAGGAGTACCTGCCATCCAGCTGGGACGGGTTGACTCCCAGTACCTGCGGGTTGATGATCTTATTCAGGTTCAGGCAGCTGGCATCATCGCCGTCGGCTTTGCGCATTTGCACAAAGGAGTAGCCATCTCCAAGACTGTATTCATACCGGACTTCCGGATCATTGAGTTGCTTGAGGACAGGCGCGGTCGATTCGGCATAGTAGAGAAATCCGCCGGTCCCGCTGCTGTAATCTTCCGCATTGGCATAGAGGTCCTTCCGGTTGCTTCCGGTGGTGATGACCATGAAAGCTCCGATGGCAAAAAGGATCACAATGCTCATGCTTCGAACCAGGTTCCTCTTTGCATTTTTCCTGCTTAGATGCCTGAGATCGAAGGCCCGGCCTAAGCCTTCTCCGGAACGAGAAAGATACCAGTGAAAAAAGGCGATGGCCGCTACCAGAAGCAATCCTCCGGCAGCAAAGAACAAAGGCACATTGACCACTTCCCTTCGGACCAGCTGTGTAGCCACCAGGGCAAGAGAGATTAGTCCGGAAAGCATCCATACTACTGCGCTGATTTTTCGCCAGGCAGAATCCTTCCTGCTCTTACTTTCTGATTCCTGTTTTTTATGTGCCCTGAACTGTCTTTTCAGCTTTCGGTTCAAAGGAAACCAGAGGGCCAGGAAAGCAATGAACAGGGTCAGTAGCAGTCCGGTTACCAGGGTAGTGAGATTGATGTCGAGGTGCATCATTTCGGTTCGTACCACATCGCTCCATACTCCGTTCAGGGCGATAAAAACCAGCTTGTTGTAGAAGATGGCCAGCAGCAATCCGGCCAGGGATCCTACCAGGGCCACGGCCATGCTCTCAACCAGCATAATCCGTCTTATGGTTCTCAGGGGTATTCCCATTACCACCAGGGTTGAGAGCTGCTCGCTCCTACTTTCCAGGTTCAGGAGGAAGAGCAATACACTCAGCAGGAAGGCTGCCACCAGCAGAAAGAAACTCAGGCCACCGAAGAGCTGACTAAAGTCAACCCCGCTCCCTGCTGCCTCGTTTCCTTTGGAACGGGTGGCCTCAAGGGAAAAGCCAAGGCTGGCCGGATCTATGGATCCTGCGAGAGACTCTTCCAGTCCGGTGAGGGACTGGATCTCAGTCACCTCTGCTTCTAACGGATTATCATCCAGAAATACCGGATAGCGGAAAGCTGTGTAGGTTCCAAAGCGGTTCTTCCACAGTTCTTCTGCCCTGGAAAGAGCCAGATAAGCCTTGGGGATTCCACCATGCTCGTCCCAGTAATCTTCGTCTTTGTCCCGGATACTCTCCAGAGAAATGGGCACTCCCGTATCCCAGTCGCGGCAATTTCCCGCATCGGACAAACCGGGGAGATCGGGCATTAAAGCCCCGTCACCAAATCTGCCTTCCATGGAGACAATGGATTTTACCACAAAGGCCACTGTGGTATCGTTTAGTTCGCGAAGAGGTCCCACCACAAAATAGTTGAGCAGGACGGTATCCCCCTCTCCGGCGGAGAGATCTTCGGCCATCCAACTGTTGATTATAATCTCGTTGGATCGCAGCCACTGATCGGGCAGGGTCGATACAAAGGAGTAAGGTGTACTGGATGAGCCGTATGCCACATGATTCACAAAATAGGTAAGGATGCCTTCACTTTTGGAGGCTGCCCCGTACAGGGGCTGTGACAGAACATCGTCGATAAATACCCGGTCGCTGGTGACCTGGAGCTCCTGCCTCTCCTCCAGCAGGGTTAGATTCAATCCGGCATCGGCTGCTGTAAAGTTATCTTCCAGCACCTGCCACATTTGATCTGTATCGGCCTCTTCATTCCCCCCAAGCAGCATCACATTGATTCGGTCCGTGAAATCCATTAGTTCCGCCAGTCTTGACAGAGAAATAAATACATTAAAGGGGGCGGTCTGGGAGACCTTCAGATTGAATCGTCCAAGTTCCCGGTCCTCTGCAACGGCCTTTACCGTCGCCCTGAGCGTGACCACATTTTCCGCATCGGATACGAAGGGGGCATTCAGAGGAATCAAGCTTGCTTTCTCTATCCTCAAAAGCACATCATCTCCAATTCCCACGCTGAGCCTGTTGGCCAGGTTGCGGCTAATGATTACCGTATCGCCCGACAGGCTGCTGTAATAATCCTCCACACCTGCCAGCACATCAAAGCTTTGATCCACTCCCAGTACCTGAATGTGGTTCAGTCGTCGCTGACCTCCATCGGCCGTGGCACTTCCTTCCTGCAGCAGCACTGAAGAGACCGGAATCTGAAGCTGTTCCCTCACCTTGTCGCTCAGGTCAAGGGTAAAGTAGCGGTCGCCCGCTTTCAGCACATGGGTAATACCTCCCAGCCGTTGTTCCACAATCTGGTTCAGGCTGTACTTGACTGAATCGCCTACCATCAGCGCTCCAGTAAGCACCGCCCCACTGATGGCAATGCCCAGGGCCAGCAGGAGATTCTTCCTGGCATAAAAGATTAAGTTGTTTTTTATAAACCTGAGAATGGTCATGTGGCTGAGGTCATTGGTCTTTTATCACCTGGCAATGGTTAAATCTGCTCCAGTTTGCCGTCTTTAAACTCCAGGGTCTTCCCCATTCGCCGGGCCAGGTCGATGGAATGGGTCACCACCATAAGGGTGAGTCCGTCTTCCTGGTTCAGTTCCATCAGGAGGTCGGCCATCACCTCAACGTTCTCCCTGTCCAGGGCCCCGGTGGGTTCATCGGCCAGCAGGATGGAAGGGGCATTGATCATGGCCCTTACAACAGCAGCTCGCTGGCACTCTCCCCCCGAAAGTTTTCCTGGCAACTTGTCGCGGTACATCCAGATTCCAACCTGTTTCATAAGTGCTTTGGCACGTTCCAGTTTGGCTGTACGTTCTGCTTTTTCTGAATGAACCAGGGTGGGAATCAGCACATTTTCCAGAAGGGTGCATTGGGGAAGCAGGTGGTGGAACTGGAACACGAAGCCAATCTCCTGGTTGCGGTAGCGGTCCATCTCGGCATTGGAGAGTCCCGTAATGTCCTTACCGCGAAACTCCACCTTGCCCGTATCGGGATAATCGAGTCCCCCGATCAGGTTCAGCAGGGTAGTCTTGCCCGATCCGGATGGCCCCAGGATGGCAATACGCTCTCCTTCTTTTACCTCCAGGTTAAGATCCTTCAGAACAGGACGGTAGGTGGAATCGGATGTGCTTCCGAATCCCTTGCTGATGCCATTGAGTGTAAGTAACATAGTCAGGGTATTTATTTTGAAACTGGCTCCGGATGTTCTTTTCCGATGGCCTTTTCGTAGATCGCTATCATCCTTTCGGCCTGCATATTGATGTGGAAATGCTGGTCCACTCCTTGCTTACCCTTCCTGCTCAGGCGATCCAGTTCCTCCTGGTCCGTCAAGAGCCTTTCCAGGGATTGGGCCAGGACTTCAGGAGTATTTTCTTCATAGATGATTCCGCCACCTGTCAGCTCGACAATCTCGGGAAAAGCACCCAGCGGGGGCTGCACTACCGGTACACCGGAGGCCATGCACTCAAGCAGGTAGATCCCGAAGGCCTCCCCGTTGCGGACAGGCACCGATACCATGGATACTTTTTCAAAATACTCCCTCAGACCCTGCTCCTCAAAGTCATCATGAATCTCCATCTGCTGGTGTAGTCCATGTTCCCTGAGCCGGTGTTTGATATCAGAGAGGTACTTCTTGTCATCGCCGGTGGAACCTCCTGTAAGTACCAATCCCACATCGCTGAACTCCTCCTTCTTTTTCAGCAGGATGAAAGCATCGATCAGGATGTCCAGACCGTTTTGGTGACACATACGGGACACATACCCGATGTTACGCTTCTTCTCCGAGACGGGAATGAATGTATAATCGGACGGATCTACGCCAATGTGCACACTAAGCAGTTTGTCGTCGGGAATCCCCATCTTCTCCTTCATTACCCTGGCATAAAAATCGCTTACCGAAATAAAGGAAGTCACATAGTCTGCCTTTTTAGACATCAGTTTCCATACACTGTCGCGTGCCGAGGGTTTCATTACATCGACCCACACATCCTCGTCCTGCAAGGAGCATATAAGCGGTACATTAAGCCGCTCACCCAGTTGCTGTGCAAGTCCCAGCAAGAGTGCATTGGAAAGATGGATCACGTCGGGAGAACAGTTCTCAACGATCCAGTCCACCATCCGCTGCAGTTCATCCTGCTGCTGTCCCTCCTCGCCCAGCAACATGGAAACAGTCATCTCCTCCAGTCCCTTGGCCCGGGTGGATCCGGCAAATTTAGAGGCCAGCTTGAGCATAGGTTTTGAATTCAGCATGTTGTCAAACCATGCCGGTGCCTTTCTGAATACGGGGTAAAGCTGCTTCAGATAGATGCTGATGGCCCCGTAAAAAACAGGAATCTCCCTGCTCAGGTCATGCTCATCGGCAAACAAGGGCAGGTACATGGGCAACTTAATCACCTGGTGGTCCGAATTCCTCATGGCAATTACAAACTTGGAATCCCGCAGGCAGTTCCCGCAGTAAAAGCTTCCCCCCGAACCGGGGATGATGTGCATAATATTCATTTCTTACCTTTCTATTTCTTTCCAAAACAATATAAACGGCCATCGTCGCCTCCCACATAAAAACGATTATTGACCACTGCCGGGTTGGAATATACCGCAGTACCCAGTTCATAGGTCCATTCGAGCTTTCCGCTTTTCTGGTCCAGCAAAAAGAGGTCACCCCGCATGCTGGCTGCCAATACCCTTTTTCCCACTACCACCGGTGAGGCATCCACAGGTCCGCCGGTGTTATACTTCCAGACCAGTTTTCCGTCCTTTTTGTTCAGGCAATAGACGAATTTATCCTGGTTCCCGATAATAACGTGGTTCCCATATATGGCCGGAGATCCCAGGAAAGGCAGGTTGGCCTGCTTGTTCTCAAATACCCAGCTCACCTCCTGACCCAGCAGGTCCACTGCCGAAAACCGGCCGTCGTAGTCACCCACAAAGGCATGGTTGCCATCTACACCGGCCGAGCTGGCCACATAGGTGGAAATAGACATGCTGCTGCTTACCTTCCCCGTGAGCACATCAACCTGGTGAATAAAGCCGTCGCACCCTCCGAACACTGCCATACTGCCGTAGAGGGCACATGCTCCATTGATGAAGTTGTCGGTCTCATACTTCCAAAGTCCCTTTCCTGTGGCCGGATCCACCCCGTGAAGATAGTAGTCATAGCTTCCGACAATAATCACCTCTTGTCTGCCTTTTTTGTAATAGGATGCAGAGCCCATGATCGAGTTCTCGGTCTGATAAGTCCACCGAATGGCCCCCGATTTCAGATCGATGGCATAGAGGGTCCCGTCAAGGTTCCCAACATATACGGTCCCGTCCACGATCAGTGCCGGTGCCTCAATGCTGTTTTCGGTATTGATTTTCCACTTGAGCGTTCCCTCGGTGGTTATGCCAAAGAGAAATCCTCTGAGGGTACCTACCACTATAATTCCGTCACATACCACCGGTGCTGCTTTAATGCCATCCTGGGTATGAAAGTTCCAGAGCATGGCAGGCTTGTCAGGCAGGGAGGCCTGGCTAAGCCCGGTGAGCGCTGCATCGCCCCGGAAATTGGTCCAGCATTCTCCGTTCCTCTGTGCCTGCATATTGGAAAGGGGTGCCGCTATCAGCAGAGCCAACATCAAATATCCATATATCCTCTGAAATAATTTCATAGCTACATTCCTGTTTTAGCCCGTTGCCAGAAAGCAAGAGCGGTCATCAAAAGAAACAATACAATGGCTGCATACGTCCAACTCTTCCCGGCCAGGCTTGCAATGCCTATCAATCCACCGGTGCCGGCGAAGAAAAACATTACGTACAAAATGGTCATCCATTTAACATTCCTGAAATCGAGCTGAAATGTATAATCCAAAAAAAGTTCCAGGACAATGAATGTCAGGATGGCACCCGATTGGATGTAATACAGACGCGGTCTATGCAGCCTTTTGGCCCCAAGTAAGAGGTAAAAAAAGGGAATGCCTGTACAAA
>Ga0316191_10003616_pt1 | contig 11472 bp, 9 predicted proteins | sample Eddworburr2cm_MG_FD_204928 | JGI IMG/M metagenome (GOLD analysis project Ga0316191, IMG submission 204928) | Coastal sediment microbial communities from Maine, United States - Eddy worm burrow 2 cm | ecosystem: Environmental > Aquatic > Marine > Coastal > Sediment | place: USA: Maine | collected... | reverse complement strand
TGCATCCGCAGGAGAAGATGCCGGGCGTCGAGCTCATCCTTACCCGTCTTCACGCGGGAGGGAAATTCTCCAACAAGCACTACCGCTTTTCCGGCGGGCTCCATGGCGTCGGCGTGTCCGTCGTCAACGCCCTGTCCAGGAATCTTGAAGTCTGGGTGAAGCGGGGCGGCAAGGAATACAACATGAGCTTCTCCGGCGGCGAGCGCCGCACGCCGCTGGAAGAAGTTGGCAAGGTCGGTAAGAGCAATACCGGCACGACTCTGCGGTTCTGGCCTGACTCCGGTTATTTCGATTCCGCAAAATTCTCGGTACCCAAGCTGCGCCATCTGCTGCGGGCAAAAGCGGTCCTGTGCCCCGGCCTGAGGGTGCGGATGGCCGTTGAGTCAACGGGAGACAAAGATGAGTGGTTGTATGAAGGGGGCCTGGCCGACTATCTCGATGAAGCTGTCGGCGATGTCGAATGCATTCCGGACACCCCGTTCGTAGGATCGGTACAGGGCGGCAGCGAGAGTGCGGACTGGGCCGTCATGTGGGTGCCGGGGGCGGGCGGCCAACCGGCGGAGAGCTATGTCAATCTGATCCCCACCCCGCAGGGCGGAACGCACGTAACCGGTTTGCGCGCGGGCCTGACAGACGCGTTGCGGGAGTTCTGCGAGTTTCGCAACCTTCTGCCTCGAGGTGTGCGCCTGGCTCCCGAAGACGTATGGGAATCAGTCAGTTACGTCCTGTCCCTAAAGATGGAGGACCCGCAGTTTTCCGGCCAGACGAAAGAGCGATTGTCATCTCGGGAGTGCGGGGCATTCCTGTCCGGCACGGTCAAGGATTGTCTCGGCATATGGCTGAATCAGCATCCGGAAGCCGGGGACCGCATCGCTGGCCTGGCGATCAGTAACGCGCAGCGCCGACTCAAGGCCGGCCGCAAGGTTGTGCGGAAGAGGGTGGTCACCGGGCCGGCGCTGCCGGGCAAACTCGTTGATTGCACCAGCCAGGACATGCAGCTCACGGAACTGTTTCTGGTAGAAGGAGACTCGGCCGGCGGATCTGCCAAGCAGGCAAGGGACAGGGTGTTTCAGGCCATCATGCCCCTGCGCGGCAAAATCCTGAACACCTGGGAGGTGGATCCTGCCGAGGTCCTCGCCTCTCAGGAAGTGCACGATATTAGCGTCGCCATCGGCGTAGATCCCGGATCCGGCGATCTGAATGGGCTACGTTACGGCAAGGTTTGTGTTCTGGCGGACGCCGATTCGGACGGGGCACACATCGCGACATTGCTGTGCGCGTTGTTCCTGAGGCATTTCAGGCCACTTGTAGAAGCCGGTCATGTGTATGTCGCGATGCCGCCGTTGTATCGGATCGACGTCGGCAAGAAGGTCTTCTACGCTCTCGATGACTCGGAGCGTCAGGGTGTCCTGGATCGCATCGAGGCCGAGAAGCTCAAGGGCAAGGTGACGATCACCCGATTCAAGGGGCTGGGTGAGATGAGCGCGTTGCAGCTGCGCGAGACCACTATGATCCCCGAAACGCGCCGTTTGGTGCGTCTTACCGTGTCCGGCAACGATCACACAGATCAGTTGATGGACATGCTGCTGGCCAAAAAGCGCTCCGGCGATCGACGCGAATGGCTGCAGAAGAAAGGCAATCTTGCCGAAGTTTGAGTGGGCGGTTCCGCCCACTGAGTGATATCTGATGGAAACTCTCGAACTGGATCTGGAAGGGATCGAACAAAAACCGCTGAAGGCGTTTGCGGAGCAGGCCTACCTCGACTATTCGATGTACGTCATCCTCGATCGGGCGCTGCCCCACATCGGTGATGGTCTGAAGCCGGTTCAGCGACGAATCATCTTCGCCATGAGCGAGCTGGGCCTCGGCGCGGGAGCAAAGGCCAAGAAATCAGCCCGGACGGTCGGCGATGTGATCGGCAAGTATCACCCGCATGGCGACGCCGCCTGCTACGAGGCCATGGTGCTGATGGCTCAGGCGTTCAGCTTCCGCTATCCGGTCGTTGACGGCCAGGGAAACTGGGGCTCCCCGGACGATCCCAAGTCTTTTGCGGCGATGCGATACACCGAGGCAAAGCTCACGCCTTACGCGGGGGTACTGCTCGCGGAACTTGGCCAGGGGACCGTAGACTGGGTGCCGAACTTCGACGGCACAATGAAGGAGCCATGCAGACTTCCCTCGCGTCTGCCGAATGTTCTCCTCAATGGCACATCCGGCATCGCGGTCGGCATGTCGACCGACGTACCGCCTCACAATGTTCGCGAAGTTGCGGCAGCGTGCATCCGGCTGCTGGAATCGCCGAAGTCGACGACCGAGGAGCTCCGCGAGCACATCCAGGGGCCGGATTTCCCTGGCGGCGCCGAGATCGTCAGTCCGGCCGAGGATATTCGCCGGATCTACGAAACCGGGACGGGCACCCTGCGTCTGCGAGCTACATGGAGCCGTGAGTCCGGCGAAATCATCATCGGCGAGCTCCCTCACCAGGTGTCAGGGGCCAAGATCCTGGAGCAGATTGCCTCGCAGATGCGCGCCAAGAAACTCCCGATGGTCGAAGATCTGCGCGACGAATCTGATCACGAGAATCCGACGCGTCTTGTCATAGTGCCGCGCTCGAATCGGGTCGACACGGATGCTCTGATGGATCACTTGTGCGCCACGACCGACCTGGAGCGCACCGTCAGGGTCAACATGAACGTGATCGGTCTGGATGGCCGACCGAGAGTGTATGACCTGAGGGCCCTGCTGAAGGAATGGCTGGAGTTCCGCCTCGATACAGTGACCCGGCGCCTGCGTTTTCGACTCGACAAGGTGGAAGCCCGTCTGCATGTCCTCGAAGGACTGCTCATCGCCTATCTGAACATCGATGAAGTCATACGGATCATCCGCAGTGAAGACCGGCCGAAGGCTGTCCTGATGGAGACATTCGCGCTGACGGATATCCAGGCGGAGGCCATACTGGAGCTCAAACTGCGCCATCTGGCTCGTCTCGAGGAGATCAAGATCAAGGGTGAGCAGGGGGAGCTCGATGACGAGAGGAAAGGACTGTCCAAGGTGCTTGGCAGCAAGGCACGTCTGAAGCGCCTGGTGCGCGATGAGATCAATGCAGATGCGGAGCGTTTCGGTGATCCGCGCCGCACCGCCATTGTGCAGCGTCAGGCGGCCCAGGCGATGGACGAGTCCGTGCTGGTGCCGAGCGATCCGGTCACCGTGGTCTTGTCCCGCCACGGCTGGATACGGGCGGCAAAAGGCCACGAGATCGATCCCGAGCAGCTTGCTTACAAGGCCGGTGACGCCTACCTGGCCTCCGCCCTGGGTCGGAGCAACCAGCCCTCGGTCTTTATCGACACTACCGGGCGTGCGTACACGGTGCCGACTCACGCGTTGCCGTCAGCACGCGGCCAGGGCGAACCCTTGTCGGGCCGGGTCAACCCTCCCGATGGGGCCGGTTTCGCCGGCGTTTTGATCGGCCAGCCACAGGACCGGCTGGTGCTTGCCAGCAGCGCTGGCTACGGTTTTGTAGCCAAGATGAATGACCTGTACTCCCGGAATCGCTCTGGAAAAGCTGTCCTCAAGGTGCCGGCAGGGTGCGAGGTCCTGATCCCATCGAGAGTGCCGGATGGGGATGAGGTCCGGGTTGTGGCGGTCAGTAGCGAGGGGCGATTACTCGTCTTCCCGCTCGACGAGCTGCCGGAACTGGTCCGTGGCAAAGGGATCAAGATCATTGGTATCCCACCGGCGCGAGTGAAGTCTGGTGAAGAGAGGATGATCTCGATTGTTGCTGCGGCTGCCGATGCCCGCGTCCTGGTTCATTGTGGTCAGAGAGTCATGACGCTGAAGCCCAGGGAACTCGAGAATTACGCCGGGGCCCGCGGGCGTCGGGGGGCCCTGTTGCCCAGGGGCTGGCGCAAGGTGGACCGGCTCGCTGTCGACGCTTAGTCCGGTTCAGCCCAGAGGGCGTTCTTCCTCCAGGACGACTTCCGGTTCACGAACCTGGTATCCCTGGATGTACTCGACGCCGAGTTGCCAGAGCACAGCCATGGTGTTCGCATCTTCGACCCGTTCTGCGATCGTGGAGATGCCTTTGTCGCGCGCTTCCGCAACGAGATCGGCCACTTTGGTCTGCAGATGGGCCTCAGTGGACATGCCCTGCATGAGCGAGCCATCGATCTTGAGGAACTCCATCGGGACGTGGCTGAGCACCTGCGCCGGCCGCGCGCCAAGCCCGAAATGTTCGATCGCAAACCCGAAGCCCAGCGACCGTGCTTCTTCAGCCAGATCGCGGGTCGCCTTCAGGTGCTTTTCCGCCACAATTTCGGGAACCTGCAGGACCAGTTTTTCCGGGGTCAGTTTCTCGGACTCGAGTTGCTCCAGCAGCCACCGGATCAGCGTGTCATCACCGATGCTTGGCTGAGAGACCCGCGCGAACACCCGGCTGGCTTTGCCCTCCGCCAGCCAGGAGATGGCGGCGCCCATCACCCAGCGATCGATATTCTTTACCAGTTGATTACGTTCCGCGGCGGCCATGAATTGACCGGGCAATACTTCGTCGCCCTGTTCGTCAACCATTCTGACCAGCACGTCGTAGAAACCCTCGCCGGTACCGGCCAAACAGGCGATCGGTTGATGCGCGAGTCGGAAGCGTTTTTCTATCAGGGCCTGCTTGATCCTGGGCACCCAGAGCCGATCATTCTCCTCGATCTCCGTGGATTCCTTGTCGGCCGAGCTCATCGAGACGCGATCGCCCCCCTTCAGTCGGCCGTTGGCGCAGGCATGCATGGCCAGGGAGACCGTCTCATCGATGTCAGCGTCCTTGCCGTCGACCACGGCGATGCCGACCGTGCAGCTCACGGAAACCGACTTCTCGCCGAGTTCAAATAGCTGGCTACTGGCCTTCCGACAGAAACTCTCACCCCATGCTTTCAGGTCGCCGATGTTTCCCCGCGAGATCAGCGCCGCAAACAAGGTGCCGCCAAATCGCCCATAGATGTCGTTTGATTGGACATGTTCCTTCAGGATCCGCGCCAGTCCCCCGAGGACCTCTTCGCTGGCAACACTTCCGACTGACTCGACGATATTGGCGAATGCATCGGGCCGCACGATTGCGAGTGCACGAAGTCCGCCCCGCAGAGGTTCCCTGATTCTGTCCTGAAGACTCTCTAGCAGATACTGGCGGGTAAAGAGTCCCGTGACCGAGTCTTTGTTGACCGCGTCACGCAGTTCCTGCAACAGCAATGTATCGTCCCGGGACGTCGGGACGATACTGATCCGGATGCAAGCTTCCCCTTCGGACTGGACTGTCTCCAGGTTCAGCTCCACGTCCAGTCGAGTTCCGACCCGATCGACGCCGGCACACCGTAGTGGATCTCCAGGCCAGCGCGCCTGTGCGCAGGCAACAAGGGCACCCTTTAGCGTCGCATGAGACTCCTCAGCGAACAGATCCATGATCGGTGTGCCTAGAAGTTCCGTGTCGTCTTCGAATCCGAACAGCTGGTTCCAGGCGGGATTGGTGTCCAGAATTACCCCTTCCTGAACATGCGAGATGGCGTCGGCGGATCCCGCCATGAAGGTCTGGAGTTGTTCCCGATAAGATGACGCCGTCGTGACGGCTTCGCGCAGTGCCCTACCCATCCTCGCAGCCCGAAGTTCGCGCCTGAAAACCCTGAGAAGACGCTGACGCTGATTGTGGGAGACAAGATCCGAGGCGCCAGCGATGACATCGGCGCTCAGTTGATCCGGGTCCAGTTCAGGCCGGCAGCTGATAATCGGCAGATCGGGGACCGCGCGATCCCTGGCGTCGAGGACCGAACGCAGGACATCCGGATTTTCGTCAGCGAAGACGACGCACAGATCGAAGCCGAGCCCCAGGGCCTCCGATGCACCGTCGGCCTCGTCAACGCGGCGGTAATGGAACGGAATGCCGCCATTGCGAAGGATGCTATTGATCAGCTCTGCCCGGTCCTGGCGACGGGTAACGACGAGCACGCGGACGGAGTCCGAGCTCAGGCTCTTGCTGGGATCGCTTGGAATGCCGGCCATCCCTTGGCCGACAGGCTGGTCAGATTCGATGATCGAGGCCTCCATTGGCAGTCTCGCGGCGATTCTACAACGGGTGAGGCATTGGTTCAGCCTCAAAAGTCTCATCTGGCGGCAAAGGAGACAGGGGTGCCTTGAACGGGTGTCCTGCTATCTCCCGGACCAGCCGCGGCACCAGGTAGCCAGGAAGACGTCTGGCCACCTCCCACAAGAGTTGGCGCGCCCTGTTCTCACTGACGTCGAAATGGGCCGCTCCGGTGACCCGATCGAGAAGATGCAGGTAGTAGGGCAGGACACCGGCCGCGAAGAGTGTCTCGCTCAGCGCAACCAGCGTGTCTGGATCATCGTTGACCCCGTGGAGAAGGACCGCCTGGTTGAGTACGTGACCGCCCGCGGCTCGCATTCTCCCCAGTGCCGCGGCCACATTAGTGTCGATCTCGCGCGGATGATTTGCGTGCACGACGATCGTCACGGGCACCGGGATCGACGCGAGCCACCTGACCAGCCCCGCATCGACTCTCGTGGGAAGCACGACCGGCATCCGTGTGTGGATGCGGAAACTATGGACGTGGGGGATCCCTGCCAGCGCGCTGGTGAGCGAGGCAAGCTGGTCGTCGGGCAGCACCAGTGGATCCCCACCGCTGAGGATGACTTCACGAATCGTCGGGTCAGCCCCGATCGCTTCTACTGACGCCTGCCAACGTCCCGCGGCTGCCGAATGTCCGGCGTAAGGGAATTGCCGTCGGAAACAATAGCGGCAGTTGACTCCACACGCGCCGCTGGCGATTAGCAGGGCACGACCGGCATATTTTCTCAGCAGCCCTGGTCGGAGTTCGGCATTGTGGTCTCCTACAGGGTCCGGCCCGAAGCCGCGGATCTCATCGAGTTCGGCCTGCAAGGGCAGGATCTGGAGAAGCAGTGGATCCCGCGGGTCGCCATGGGCCATCCTGGCGATGAAGTCCCGCGGCACTCGCAATCCGAAATTCTGGGCGGCCGCACGTGCCGCTGGTAACAGGGACCGGTCGAGTCCGAGCAGTCGCAGCAGGGTCTCGGGATCGGTCACCGATGCGGACAGGTCGGCCCGCCAGTCCGGCTGACTGGTCGATGTCCGGCGGGTTATTATTGATGACTTGTCTGTGCGCACTTGAATTACCAGACCGTCAAGGCGGTGGAAATATGGCGAGCTATAGTACCAATGAGTTCCGTTCCGGCCTGAAGATTCTTATCGACGGAGACCCGTTCATCATCGTCGAGAACGAATTCGTCAAGCCCGGGAAAGGGCAGGCCTTCAATCGCGTACGAATCCGCAACCTGAAGACAGGCAGGGTAGTCGACAAGACCTACAAGTCCGGCGAGTCCGTGGAGGCGGCAGACGTGATAGACACGGAGATGCAGTACCTTTACTCCGACGGGGAGTTCTGGCACTTCATGGTCCCCGACACCTTCGAGCAATACGCTGCCGACGGCCATGCAGTGACCGAGGCGAAAAACTGGTTGAAAGAACAGGATCATTGCCAGATTACCCTGTGGAACAATGTGCCGCTGACAGTCACGCCACCGAATTTCGTCGAACTCAAGATCGTGGAGACCGACCCTGGCGTCCGTGGCGACACGGCCCAGGGTGGCGTGAAACCCGCCACGCTCGAAACCGGCGCAGTGGTCAAGGTCCCACTCTTCGTGGAAGAAGGCGAGGTCATCCGTGTCGATACGCGAACCGGCGAGTACGTCTCGCGGGTGAAGGACTGAAAGTTCCTGCGCGCATGGGGCGCGCAGGCCCGTGCTGGAGGCCGAGTGCATCCGTCGATGTGATGCGGCTGCGGGCGGCGGTCCTCCGAATACTCAGGAAGTGGTTCGAAGATCGCGGGGTCCTTGAGGTAGAGACGCCGGTGCTTTCCAGGGCCGGCGCCAGCGATCCTCATCTCGGGAACGTCAGCGTTCAGCTTGACGGGCAGGGATATTTCCTCCACACCTCGCCTGAATCCGCGATGAAGCGATTGCTTGCCGGCGGATCGGGCGACATCTTCCAGGTGTGTCACGTTTTTCGGGCCGGCGAACTGGGGCAGAAACACAATCCTGAGTTCACGATGCTGGAGTGGTATCGTCTGGGTCATTCGCTTGAGGACATGATGACCGATGTGGAGAGCCTGGCGAGCGAACTGTGCGGAATTCGCAGGCCACTCGTGCCGTTCCGCAGAACCCGCTACCGGGATCTGATGCGGGAACTCGCCGCCGTCGATCCATTCACAGCCGCCGTCCCGCAACTGGTCGATGCGCTGGAGCGCCACGGGGTCGCATTGCCCGCCGGAACCCCGCCGCAGCGCGACGAGTTGCTGGACCTGTTGCTGGCAGCGGTCGTCGAACCTGCTCTGGATCCGGCACAACCTGTATTCGTTTACCATTTCCCCGCTTCCCAGGCGGCTCTCGCGCAGATCCGGCCTGGAGACCCGCCGGTTGCAGAGCGATTCGAGCTGTTTCTCGGCGGCATGGAGATCGCCAACGGCTTCCATGAGTTGACTGATACCGATGAGCAGGGGCGTCGATTCGATCGGGAGCTGGCCAGGCGTGCCCAACAAGGTGATTGTGTGCCCCCCCGGGACGACGCCTTACTGGCGGCTCTCGAGGCAGGAATGCCCGATTGTTCCGGTGTGGCCCTGGGGCTTGACCGCCTGCTCATGTACCTCGCCGATGTTGATGACATCCGCGATGTACTGACCTTTGATTTGACCCGTGCCTGACAGGGGCTTTCATGGTCGAGACAGAAGATCTTGAGACGACTGACAAGCTGACGCTTTATGCCTTGCTCGCGCGACAGGCGCGGGCTTTGCTGGAGGGCGAATCCGACCCGGTCGCGAATGCCGCCAATCTCGCGGCGCTGATTTTCCATCAGCTACCGAACCTCAATTGGGCGGGAATCTATTTCCTGAGGGGCGAGGAACTGGTTGTCGGGCCGTTCCAGGGGCAGCCGGCCTGCGTCAGGATCCCAATGGGACGCGGAGTGTGTGGTTCCGCCGCGGCAGCAAGAGAGACTATCGTGGTGGAAGACGTGGATGAGTTCCCCGGACATATCCCCTGCGATTCGGCGTCCAGGTCCGAGCTGGTGGTACCCCTGATTGATGCCGATGACCGACTTGTCGGTGTACTGGACCTCGACAGTCCCTTGACCGGTCGATTCGACCGGGAGGATGCCGAGGGCGTCGAATTGTTGGCCAGGTGCTACACGGACTCTCTGTCTGGTTGATCGGCCGCCCGGTCCGTCGCCCGTCCGATAAGCTCTCCCATGCGCACGACCCTCCCTGGCGTGAGGTCATCCGCCAGCTGAACGCGATCGCGGGAGAACAGGAGGATCACGGTCGAGCCCATGTTGAACCGACCCATTTCGGCGCCCATCGGCAGTTCAATTGCTGGTTCTCCATAGTGAACAGCGGCTCGTTCCCGAGGCCGCCCAGGGGCGACCTGACCCGCCCAGACGGTTTCGACACTGCCGACGTTTAGTGCGCCCACCAAAACCATGGCCAGCTGGCCGATATCCGTCTCGAACCGGCATACAACCCTTTCGTTGCGGGCGAACAGGCGCGGCACACTTCGCACGGTCGCCGCATTCACACTGAACAGTCTGCCCGGTAAGTAACGCATCTCCCGAAGCCGGCCATGCACCGGCATGTGGATACGGTGATAGTCGTAGGGCGCAAGGTAGATGGTGATGAAGTCGCCGTCTTCGAACTCTGCCGCCATCCTCTCGTCGCCAAGAAGATCGGCAGCCAGATAACGCCGGTCTTTCGCCTGGATGAGCATGCCCCGGCTGATGCGACCGCTCAGGCTGATGGTGCCGTCGACCGGACATGCCACGGATCTGTTGGTCGGCGGCAGCTGACGGCAGCCTTGCGCCAGGGCGCGGGTAAAGAAGTCGTTGAAATGGCTGTAACTGGTGGGATCCGGGTGGAGTGCTTCTGACATGTCCACTTTGAACGCCCGGACGAACACCCGGATGATGAGATTCTTGAACCAGACCGCTTCGATCCTGGTAGCCCAGTGAATCACCCTGGACAGCGCGTGCTGGGGCAGGAGGTACTGGAGGGCTACAAACAGGCGTGACATGTCAAGACCCCTCAGTGGTGTTGCTTGCCTTGCGCTGCGTTGCCGCGCCTGACGACGGCCTGTGCGGCCACCGTAATCCGTTCGTCGCCGGTCTCTCGTCCAGATGGCGCGAAGGTCAGCGTCAGCCCGATCCCGTCCCCATCGGACAGGGGCCCGGCAGGCCGGAACAGCATCAAGTGACGCCCCCCCGGGCTGAATACGACCTCGCTGCCTGCGGGAACGGGAACAAGCGGCTCCCGTCTCATCCTGGCCATCCCGCCTTCCATGATCGTGGAGTGCATCTCTATCTTGCCGAAGTCAGGGGAGGTGATCTGGATCAGGTCGAGATCTCTGCGGCCGGGATTGGAGATGGTCAGGTATCCCGCCGTCATGCCGGCGCCCGGCGGCACGGCCCGGATCCAGGCATCGGCGGCGATCGGACCGGGCTCTGGTGCCGACGGCGAACACGCCGCCAGCAATATGGCGATAAGCAGTATCCTTATCTGACCGCCCATCAACCCGGGTCCACGATGCGCAGGTAGTCCGCTGCCAGCACAGACGCCTCATGGGGTGTCCCGAATATTGCTGCCAGCCGCCCCTGGGGATCGATGAGGAAGATTGATGCTGTGTGGTCAACCGTGTAACGGCCGTCACCGCCCGGCAACGGGGTATAGACGAACGCAACACCCATTGCGCCGGTCAGCGCGAGGATTTCGGGCATCTCGCCGGTGACGCCGACAAAGCTCTGATCGAAGTAGGGCAGGTAGCCAGCGAGTTTCTCCGCATCGTCTCTGATCGGGTCCACCGACACCATGACGACCGCCGGCAGCTCACCCGGATGATCGGCGCCGATCTGATCGAGGGCCTGGTCCAGGGTCATCAGGGTCGTCGGGCACACGTCCGGGCAGTTTGTGAATCCAAAGAAAATGAAGGTCCATGAGTCGGCCAGGCGCGATCGATCGAACACGTCACCCCTGTGGTCCTGCAAACTAAATTCCGGCAGTGTTCGCGGTACTTCGAGCACCAGTGCCCGCTCTGTCGAGTCCGGCGCCGCAGACCAATGCGCGACGGCGATGCCCACAGCACCGGCGAGTACCGCAACGATGACGAAAAGGACCTTTCTGCCGCTGCTGACCATAGCGATCCATTATCCCACACGGCGTAAGAACGGTCAGGTATGATTCCGTCGATGAGAGAGGCACTGGAGACGCCCACCGGTCCGGATTGCGAGTCGTTGCAGTCAGTGGTCGACTTTGTTCGTTGGGGCGCCAGCCGTTTTTCGGCAGCGGGGCTGCACTTTGGCCATGGCGCGGATAACGCGGTGGACGAGTCGCTTCACCTGGTCGCCCATGCCCTGCATCTCGA
>Ga0316191_10003615_pt1 | contig 11472 bp, 8 predicted proteins | sample Eddworburr2cm_MG_FD_204928 | JGI IMG/M metagenome (GOLD analysis project Ga0316191, IMG submission 204928) | Coastal sediment microbial communities from Maine, United States - Eddy worm burrow 2 cm | ecosystem: Environmental > Aquatic > Marine > Coastal > Sediment | place: USA: Maine | collected... | reverse complement strand
GCGGAAAATTACCCTCTTCGATGAGCTCCTGCACCAGCAACTTGGGAAAAGTGAGCGCTTCGATAAGCTGATGTCGCATGACCATCTCCTCATGACTGTGCCCCAATACTAGGCGGAATGGCAGGGCATCTCAATTCGGTTTCTACTGACTTACAGTTTGCGTTTAGAATCGGCTAATGGAAACCAGCCCGCTACTCGCTCGTCGAGTCATCCCGTGGAAAGAGCGGCTTCAAAAATCGCTGGTCGTCCTGCTGTTGACTGCGGCGGCCGTTGTGGGAGCCTGGCTATTCACGGGCGCTACACTTGACACCGATCCCAGTTATCTTTTTGCGCTCGGAGCGGTTGCGCTGTCCGGCCTGTCGCTGTCTGTGTATTTTTGGTTCAAGAAGGAGGAAGGAGCGACTACCAAAGAAGATAGTCGCTCCGTCAGAAGTCGCATCGATGACGACAGACAAGGTCGCGGCTGGGCTAGCAGGCTGGGGTACAACATCAAGCGATTTCTTTCGGCAATTGTCGTGCTGACGGGTCTTCTGATTGCGTTGGCGGGACTGGGCGTCCTCGGGCTGAAGGTATTCGGTTATCTGAAGACTGGCGGATGGAAATCGGTATCCACGTTGAGCGTCGCCGCTCCGTATTTTCCATGGCTCAATAATCCGCAGTCGTGGTTTGGCCTGAACGATATCGTCAGAGGCATGCTTGGCCTCCTGCCTTTGTCGCTGGCACTCGTCGTGCCTGGATTGCTTATCGCGGGGTTTGGCTCGGCGTTGCGGCAGCGTGCATCCCGATAAACTCGTCAGGCGCCGTCCATTAAGGGGGTCGTCGCCTAAACGGCCCTATCGAATTGCTTTTGGCCGCAGTTGGAAGTCACCCACCGTGATCTTGTCGTCCGGGTGTAAATCGCAGCGCGTGACTTTCTTGAAGTTAACGACCGTGCCGTTATAGCTGCGCAGGTCTTCGATATAAGTCCGCTTATCGGAGAGAAAGATCAACGCATGGTGGCGACTTACGAACTTGCTCTTAAGGCGCAGTTCACTGTCATCGCTCCTGCCAATCATAATGCGCGTCTGGCCCGGTTCTATCGTAAGGACCTGATCTATCTCGCCATCTCTAAAAACCTCGATTGCAGCGATGGCGCCTGGGGGGCGGGCTGACGCTGAATCCCCCATGTTTGCGCGTGGATGTGAGCCCGTCCGCTCGTCGGCTAGCATGTCCTGGGTCGCATTGAGTTCCTTTACGTATGCATCGATCTCGTTCTGCAGTTCCTCAATGTGCGCGTCTTTCTCTGATACAGATTCTTCCAGTTCCCTGACGGCCGCGACGTCGGACCGCAGTGAATCGCATTCCTTCTGAACTTTGGCCAGCGACTTTTCCAGCTCCTTCGCGGCGTCGGCGTTAGCACGCAGCGAATCGCATTCCTTCTGAACTTTGGCCAACGAGTTTTCCAGCTCCTTCGCGGCATCAGCATCGGCACGCAGCGAATCGCTTTCTTTTTGAACTTTGGCCAGCGACTTCTCCAGCTCCATCGCGGCGCCGGCGTCAGCACGCAGCGAATCGCACTCCTTCTGAACTTCCGTCAGCGTCTCTTCCAGCCCCTTCGTGGCATCAGCTTCGGATTGCAGCGAATCGCGTTCCTTTTGGACTTTGGTGAGTGAGTTCTCCAACTCCTTCATGGCCGCGGCGCCGGATCGCAATAAATCGCACTCTATTTGCGCTTTGGCCAGGGACTTTTCCAGCTCCTTCACCGCGTCGGCGTCGGAACGCAGCGAATCGCTTTCTTTTTGAACTTTGGCCAGCGACTTTTCCAGCTCCTTCGCGGCATCAGCATCGAAACGCAGCGACTCGCATTCCTTCTGAACTTTCGCCAGCGTCTCTTCCAGCTCCTTCGCGGCGTCGGCGTCGGCACGCAGCGACTCGCATTCCTTTTGAATTTCGGCCACGGCCTGTTCCAACCCCTTCGCGGCTTCAGCATCGGTTCGCAGCGAATCGCATTCTTCTTGCACTTTGGCCAGGGACTTCTCGAGATCGACAATCGTCCTATCTCGCGATTTAAGTTCGCTCCTTGTCTCCGCCTTGGACTTCTTAAGCTCCGTTCTCAGATCACTGGCAGACTTTTGCATTTCCGACTTCAGCCCCTCCAGTTTCTCTATTTTTTGTCTGGCTTTCGCGAGCTCAGTCTTCTTTTTCTTTGCCGCAGCTTTCTCAATCTTCAGATCAGCCGCGAGTTTGCTCGAGTCCTCTTCGCTAATCTGTAGCGCTCTCATGGTGCTGGACAGTTCTTGATCCAGCTGCTTAAATTTGTCGGCGCTGTCGCGTGCAGCGGTGGCCATCCCCTCGGAGTCCTTGGTCTGTGCGGCGATCTTGTTGAGCAGGGCGTTGATGTCGCTGTCACGGGCGGCGATGTCTTGTATCGCGCTCTCCTTATTGGCCACGGATTTAGCAAGCTCGTCCGAGAGTTGAGCCACTTGTGCCAGTAATTTCGTGACGTCAACGCCGTGCTCATCGCGACCATCGGGACCGGAGCCGAGCATTTCGGGCGTGGAATTGGGCGGCGCTTCTCGAGGGCTTATGCGTTCCTCGGTGCCTGTATCGAGCGGCATACGCTGGCCAGGGCCATCGGAACTTCGTCGCCCTTTGCCCTGCAACGGAACGACGTGCGGCACGAACTCGTGAGTTGCGGCTACGCTCCGAACAAGTTCGTCGCTAATGACCCGCGTTTCCTGGCTGCACGCCTCGGTAAATACCGCATTGCAGAGCCTGTTGATCAGACTCGGGGTTCCGCCCGAAAAGCGGTGAATAAGTGGGCGCGCCTCGGTCGATAACTTCGCGGATTCAGAGGCGCCGGCCAGTCTCAGGCAGTGCCGGATATATTCGTCCGTTTCTTGCTCCGTGTACACCCGAATATTGAAGTCGACGTGATCCTGAAATCGGATTGATCGCATGGCCGGTGAGTCCATGATGCGCGGCAAATCTGAGTTGCCTGATAGCACGATGCTGATGACCCGACGGTCTTCTACTTTGATGTCGGACAGCCATCGGATTTGTTCCAGCACTGACGGACTTACCAGATGTGCATTGTCAATGACGAGTAGAACGTGATCGCCCGCCAAACCGCGATGTATAAGAAATTCTCTGGTGATCCGCCGCAGCTCATTGAGCGTGCCGTCTATGTCGATAAAACCGAGCTGCCTTAATAACCCGCAGTGAAATTGCGTCGCTTCAGTGCAGTTTTCGTCGAAGCTTGCGAAAAAGTCCTCGTGGCCCAGGCTGGCAATATACCGATTAAGCAGCGTCGTTTTTCCCGAGCCATTGGCGCCACAAATGACCATCAGGCAATCCGGTTTCTGACTCGCGTGCGTCAGATGCTCGTATAAAAGGGAATACTGCTCGGCATGAAAGATCTGGGCGGGTTGCGATACGCGCGAAAACGGCGGCCGACCCATCCCGAAAAACTCGAGATAGGTTGCTACGGGTTCAAGGTCCTGTAGTGCTCTCGCCACGCACCGACTCCCCTGTATCTAATTATTTTTGTCCGGAGGGCACCTGGATCTATAGTGTCCAGTGTAAAGGGCGGTCCGTGCTGGCCCGCCGAGCCCCCTAGGGTGCGGCTACCATTTTTATACATAATCTGGCGTGATTGGAAGTTTAATTAAAAGAAAAATCAGGGAATCATGCTAACTCTTTGATAAAAAACATATTTCATCTAAGAAGCGTTTTCGCAATACCGCGATATTAGACTCTCTGCGCAGCACGGCACGGCAAAAACAGACCCGATTGGGCGCAGGCGATGCGGTAAATTCACGGATACTTTCGGTAAAGACCACTTGACGACAGGCAGGAGCATTCATGAAGTATCGCCATTTAGGCAAATCCGGCATTCAGGTCAGCGAGCTATCGTTCGGCTCATGGGTGACGTTCCACACGCAGGCTGGCATCGATTCGACGGTTGGAATGATGGGCGCAGCCTACGACGCCGGCATCAATTTTTTCGATAACGCCGAAAGCTATGCCGGCGGCAAGTCCGAAGAGGTAATGGGCGCCGCGCTGAAAAAACTGGGTTGGCGACGCGGCAGTTACCTGGTGTCGACAAAGCTGTATTGGGGGCTCCACGAGTCACCCAATGAGCAGAACACACTGAATCGGAAGTACCTTCTTGAGGCCATTGACGGGTCGCTACGACGATTGGATCTGGACTATGTGGATCTGCTTTATTGCCATCGAGCAGATCCCTCGACACCGATCGAGGAAACGGTATGGGCGATGCACGACATCATTGAGCGAGGCAAGGCCTTGTATTGGGGGACCTCCGAATGGGAGGCAGCGGACATCTTGAGCGCAATCGAGGTCGCGGAGCGTCATCATCTGCACAAGCCTGTTGTTGAGCAGCCGGTGTACAACCTGTTCCAACGGCATCGCTTTGCGCCCGAATACGAACGTGTCTACGACGATTGCGGTTATGGTTCGACAACCTGGAGCCCGCTCGCCTCCGGCCTGTTGACTGGCAAGTACAACGACGGCGTGCCGAGCGACAGCCGCGGGGCGCTGGAAGGACTTGAGTGGCTGCGAAAAGAACTGACGAATACTGAGCGATTGGCGAAGGTGGCGTCGTTGAAGCCTGTCGCCGACCAAATGGGTGCGACGCTCGCCCAGTTTTCATTGGCCTGGTGTCTGCAAAATCCACGCGTTAGTACCGTCATTACGGGTGCCAGTCGAGTGCAACAGGTACATGAGAATATGAAAGCGCTGGAGTTCGTGGACAGCTTTACGCCGGAAGTAATGCGTGAGATCGATCGCGTATTCGGGTTGGTGTAGGGCGGGCGATGGACGAGTACCTGGCTGCTGCGATCGAAGAGGCTCGCAAAGGGGAGCGTGCCGGCGGGATACCCATCGGTTCGGTTTTGGTTATCGACGGTCGCATCGTTGGCCGAGGTCATAACCAGCGCGTTCAGAAGGGTAGCGCAGTGCTGCACGCAGAAATGGACTGCCTTGAAAATGCCGGGCGCCTGAAAGCTTCCGACTACAGGGATGCGATACTGTATTCGACGTTGTCGCCTTGCGACATGTGCAGTGGCGCCATCTTGCTATACGGCATTCGCAAAGTCGTCGTCGGCGAGAATAAGACTTTTCAGGGACCGGAGGACCATTTGCGGACCCGCGGCGTGCAGCTCGAGATTCTTGACGACGCTCACTGTCATCGAATGATGCGCGACTTCATAGCCGCGCACCCTTCGTTATGGCGGGAAGACATAGGCGAATCCTGACCCAGAACTGCCGGTGGGTTTGCGCATGTTTCCGAAGAAACATTGGGACAAACCCGGCGGGCGAGGCCCAGTCATTTTTCGGCAGTCCGAGTGGAATGAGCGAGGCGGTGTTATACAGTGGACTCACCAAACGCCTCGTGCACAACATGTCGATGAGCGGGTCGAATACCCGGGCAAATGTCATCAATAATCAGGCGGTGTATTGCACATGAAGAACCTTATCGTCGTCATCAGTTTAGTTGCGATTTCAATTCCTTCGATTGCCGACGAAGGCATGTGGACGTTGGACAACTTTCCGAAAGCGGCGATTAAGCAAAAGTACGGCGTGGACATCAATGACGCCTGGCTGGAAACGGTCAAGAGCTCTGTTGCCCGCATGGATAGCGGCTGCAGCGCATCTTTCGTTTCACCCAATGGCCTGATTCTGACCAACCACCATTGTTCTATGTCCTGTATTTCGCAGAATTCGTCGATTGAGAGCGATCTGGAGGCGGGTGGCTTTCTAGCAGCTCGAGCGGAAGATGAGGTGTCGTGCCCGACTGATCGGATTTCGGTGTTGATGGAGACCGAAGAAATCACCCAGCAAGTTGCGCGGGCGACCGTGGGCAAGGATGACGCGGAGGTCGGCGAAGCGCGGCGCCAGAAACTCAAGCGAGCGGTGCAGGATTGCGAGGAGATCTCGGGCCTGAAGTGTGAATCGGTAAGCCTCTACAACGGCGGACAGTATTGGCTATACAAGTACAGACGCTACGATGATGTGCGGCTGGTGTTTGCGCCGGAGCGTGATATCGCAGCGTTCGGCGGAGACCCTGACAATTTCAATTTCCCTCGATGGTGTCTGGATATGTCGCTGTTGCGCGTCTATGAGGATGGCAAACCGGCGGCGACGCCAAATCACCTTGAATGGCGCAAAGAGGGTCTTGAGCCGGGCGAGGCGATGTTCGTCGCCGGTCGACCGGGAAGTACACAGCGATTGCTGACCGTTGCGGATCTCAAATTTCTTCGTAATGTTTCCATTCCACAATGGTTATTACGCAACGTCGAGCTGCGTGGTCGATATATTCAATACGCGGGGGCTGGCGGCGAAGCATACCGGACAGTACAAGCGCCGTTGCAGAGAATAGAGAACGGCATCAAGGTGCAACGCAAACGACTTGACGCGTTGCACAACGATGAATTGCTTTCGCAAAAGGTGGTGGCCGAACGCCAACTTAAAGCTGCCGTCGCCGCGAATCCAAAGCTTGCGGCAGATGTCGGCACCGCCTGGGATGACATTGAACGCGCTAACGATACTTACCTGCAGTTCAGGGATGACTTCTACTACATCGAAGTCGGCGGCGCATTCAATGGCAAGCTGTTCAACTACGCGCGCACCCTGATTCGACGAGCTGCCGAAGCAGGAAGAGCCAACGAGGAGCGGTTGCGACCGTATACGGAGGCGGCGTTGCCACGAACGAAGCAACTGACGCTAGCCGACCGTCCATTCTATCCCGAACTGGAAACGCTGCAGCTCTCGTTTTCGTTGGACAAGATGCGCGAGATCCTCGGACCCGACTCGCCTTTGGTGCACCAGATCCTGGGCAGGAAATCGCCGGCGGCGCTGGCCGAAGAACTTGTGTCGGCAACACAGCTGGATGACCCGGCGGTAAGGGCTCAGCTTTGGGAGGCGGATCTGGCAACAATAGAAGCATCTGCCGATCCTATGATGCGGCTCGCGCTCGACATCGATGAGAAGGCCCGTAGCTTGCGCAAGCGTTATGAAGACGAGGTGGAAGCGCCGACCGATTTGGCGTACGAAAAGATCGCAAAAGCACGGTTTGCGATCCAGGGAACGAGCGAGTATCCGGATGCAACGTTCACGCTTCGTATCAGTTACGGTGCCCATGAGGGGTGGCAGGAGAGGGGTGCGGATGTGCGCCCCTGGACGACGTTGTCAGGGCTATTTCCGCGCGTCACTGGCGATGCGCCGTTTCGTTTGCCGGATAGTTGGGCCGATGCAAAAGATACGTTGGCGGGTGATACCAAATTCAACTACGTCGGAACCAACGACATAATTGGCGGTAACTCCGGAAGTCCGGTAATTGATAAGGACGGCAAGCTGGTGGGCCTGGTCTTCGACGGGAACATCCATTCAATCTCAGGCTCCTACTGGTTTGACAGCGAGCTTAACCGCACAGTAGCTGTGCATCCGGAAGTGATGCTCGAGTCGCTGCATTCGATCTACGACGCCGATTATCTGCTTGAAGAAATGGGAATCCGCTAGCGTGTGAAGCGCTGCCGAGCCTTGGCGATTACCGCGGTCCCTTGTTCATAGGCCGGTGAAGGCGCAGAAACCAGGGCTAACGGGCCGGCTGCGAGCGGTAAGTATGTGATTGTTCTCATGCTCACGGCCCCTTGGTGCTCATTGGGACCGACAAGATGCTGAGTTGTTGCGGCGCCCGGCCTGACGGGTCCTCTTGCTACATCTGATCTCGCGGGGCGCGATTTTAGGGTCGTATTTCTACGCAATCATGCTTTGCCAGGCGCCGACCGCGGTGGCTATTCTGCACAATCACTGTATACTTGTACATTATCTATATGTTGCAACGATGCGTTCTGCATACCTCACTTCGACACGCCAATTTCAATGATTGAACACGACTTCGAAATATCCTCCGTACAGCCAATGGAACCACCGTCAGAGTCAGAGGCGTCTGAATGGCACAGCTACGTCATCGTCCAGGGTCCTAATACGATCCGTGGATTTCGAGAGGGTAATCTCGGGACCGTTACTAAGGCTGCCGAGTTGATTGTTGCCCAATTGAACGAACGGCGAATGGGAAAACGCGCCCGCGCCCAACTAGTAATTGCCAAAACCAATAAGACCTAATCGGGTTTCTCCAAATCCATGTCCAGTTCGTCCGACAATAATCTCGCTCTGTTTTGCGACTTTGAAAACATTGCGTTAGGCGTTCGTGATGAAAAACACGCAGTATTTGATATCAACTGGGTGCTTGAGCGGCTTTTGGTCAAGGGAAGTATCGTTGTAAAGAAGGCGTACTGTGACTGGGGACGTTACAAGGAATTCAAAGCAACCATGCACGAGGCGGCATTCGAGTTGATCGATATCCCGCATGTGCGGCAGTCCGGGAAGAACTCTGCCGACATACGAATGGTCGTTGATGCGCTCGACTTGTGTTACACCAAATCGCACGTCAATACGTTTGTCATTATCAGTGGCGACTCGGACTTTTCGCCACTCGTCAGCAAGCTGCGCGAGAACGCGAAGACGGTAATCGGCGTTGGCGTCAAAAACTCAACATCCGATCTTCTGATCAAGAACTGCGACGACTTCATCTTTTATGACGACATCGCCCGCGAACATGCGCGGAAGAACCAAGCGCCGAAACCGGCCAAGGGCCGCACGACAAAACGCAAGACGGCAAACGCCAAACCGAAAGACAACAAACAAGAGGGCATTGATCAGGCGCTCGAAGTTGCGGCTGCGTTGAACGCGGAGCGTGGTGACCAGGACAAGCTTTGGGGCTCGATGGTTAAACAGGCTCTGAAACGCGTCAATCCGAGCTTCAACGAGGGATACTACGGTTTCGAGTCGTTTAGCAAATTATTGGAGGAAGCGCAGGCCCGTGGCCAGCTGGACCTCGAGCTCGATGAACGTTCGGGTGGCTACATTATCCGCAAGGTTGTTCGCTAGAAAGGCTGCCGACAGGCGCGCTCAAATAGCTACTGATCTCGACTTTGTGGAATTTGTCGCTGATCAAATTGATGATGTCTGCGCTATCTCGTATCGAAAAATGTTCGGAGAATACGCGCCGTATTCCAGTGGAAAGGCCGTAGCAATGTCGCCGTTTCGCTTACGCGTAATGCGGATACACCGGTTGGTACATGTTCTGGTGAATATCAGCCAGTATGTCGTCGGGCTCCTCGCGGTCGGTAAAGCCGTTGTCGTAAACCATTTTGGCGACATCGCGTGCGATCAACGCGGATACCTGGCGGATCAGGGACAACGCTGGATAAACTCTACCGCGCTCGAGGTCGGCCTCGGTGACCTGGTTGGCTAGGGAATGAGCCGCCGCCAAAAACATCTCGTCTGTGACGACACGAGAACGGCTGACGATCACGCCCAATCCAACGCCCGGGAAGATATAGGCGTTGTTACCTTGGCCCGGCACAAACGTTTGATTGTCGAGACTGACCGGATCGAATGGGCTGCCGCTGGCAAAGATCGCCCGGCCGTCACTCCAGGTATAGGCATGCTCGGCCGTGCATTCTGCCTTCGATGTAGGGTTTGACAGCGCAAATATAATGGGGCGCGCGTTGACTTTCGCCATGGTCTCGACGACATCCTGAGTAAATGTGCTCGGCTGTCCGGAAAGACCGAGAAGGACAGTCGGCTGTAGCGATTTTACCGCGCCCAGCAAGTCGGGAATGTACTCGCCTTCATGTGCATAAGCTTTCTTGTGCGTGGCGATGTTATCTCGACCGGCCACGAGCAGACCTTTGCTGTCGACAAACCAGCAAAGTTTTCGCGCTTCTTCCTCACTCATGCCTTCTTCTTTGAGGGCGGCTACAAAGACATCGGCAATGCCGATGCCGGCTTCACCCGCGCCGAGGAACAGTAGTTTTTGTTCGGAGAGCTTACCTCCGGTGATACGCATCGCGGCGATGATCCCGGCCACCGCAACGGCACCGGTACCCTGGATATCGTCATCAAACAGGCAGGTCGTGGCTCGGTACTGTTGCAGCAACCTGAATGCGTTGGTATTACCAAAATCTTCAATCTGAATCAGTATGCCGGGGAATACTTCTTTTGCGGCCTCCATAAACTCTGCGACGAGTTCATCGTATTCTTCGCCACGCTCGCGGTGTCGCTCGAGCCCGTTATAAAGCGGATCATTTAGTAGCTTCTCGTTATTAGTGCCAACATCCAGCATGACTGGCAGGCATTGAGTAGGATGGATTCCGGCACATGCGGTATAGAGCGAGAGTTTGCCAATCGGGATTCCCATACCCTGGGCGCCGAGGTCCCCCAGACCCAGAATACGCTCGCCATCGGTAACGACGATGATGCGGGCATTTTTGTGCGGCCAGTTGTGCAGAAGCTCCTTGATATGGCCTTTATCCTGCAACGAAATATAGAATCCGCGCGATTGCCGGAAAATGTGCTGGAATTCCTGACAGGCCTTGCCCACGGTCGGCGTGTAGATGATCGGCATCATTTCTTCGATGTGGTTCATGATGACACGGTAAAACAGGGTTTCATTTCGGTCCTGGAGTGCGACCAGGTAGAGATACCGCTCGAGATCGGTCGGCTTTGCACGGATGTTGCCCAGCACCCGCAGCTCCTGTTCGGCCATAGAGTGGACTCGGGGCGGCAATAGCCCTCTTAATTTCAAGGCATCGCGCTCCGCGTCCGTGAAAGCGGTACCTTTGTTGCGAACTGGATCGTGGAGGATTTTGACGCCTAGGTGCAGGGAAGAGGGTGTTTGATTAATCACGACGTTTCCTTGGTTTCTGGAGCCCACAAATGAAGCTCCGGCAGCGATCGGCAGCATGCAAACTACGCTACCTGACGGGATTTTGTATGCCGGATTTCACGTAGAAAAGTACGCTACGTACAAGCTCTTATCGGCCAGATAGTGCTGGGCGTGTAGCATGTTTTCGTGTGTCACTGTTGCTTGAGAGACCACCATGAGCCGCAAGGTCATTATCATGGGAGCCGCAGGTCGCGACTTCCACGTATTTAATTGCTGTTACCGGGATAACCCGGATTTCGAGGTCGTTGCCTTCACTGCGACACAGATCCCGCACATCGACGATCGACGTTATCCGGCGGCGCTCGCGGGCTCGTTATACCCCGACGGCGTGCCCATCTTCCCCGAAGAAGAACTCGACAATCTGCTGAACGACAATGCTATCGACGAAGTCGTGTTTGCGTACTCCGACATCAACCTCGACTACATCGAAAAGCGCCGCAAACGCGTCGAATCGCATGGAGTCATTTTCTCTCTCTTTGATGTTGACGCGTCCATGTTGCGGTCAGCAATACCCGTCATCGCGGTCACGGCGGTACGGACCGGTTGCGGAAAAAGCCAGGTGTCTCGTCGAATCACGGACATACTGAAGCAGCTTGGCAAGAAAACCGTCGCTATCCGGCACCCGATGCCGTACGGCGATCTAGCGAAGCAGGCGGTGCAGCGCTTCGAGACCTACA
>Ga0316191_10003614_pt1 | contig 11473 bp, 9 predicted proteins | sample Eddworburr2cm_MG_FD_204928 | JGI IMG/M metagenome (GOLD analysis project Ga0316191, IMG submission 204928) | Coastal sediment microbial communities from Maine, United States - Eddy worm burrow 2 cm | ecosystem: Environmental > Aquatic > Marine > Coastal > Sediment | place: USA: Maine | collected... | reverse complement strand
CGACGTCAACAATGCCTACGTCAACGAAATCAACCATGGCGCTCCTGCCGGCGATTTTCTCCAGCAGCTGCCACTCGGGCGCATCCGCGAAATTCACCTGGCCGGGTATGAAGACAAAGGCGATTACCTGATCGATGCACACAATAACCGGGTATCGGATCCCGTCTGGGCGCTGTATGCAGATGTGATCCAACAACTGCCTGACGTGCCTGTGCTGATCGAATGGGATAACGATCTCCCCGCACTGGAAATCCTGCTCGACGAGGCGGCACGGGCCGAACGTATCCGCGCAAGCTGTAATGCCGCTGTTGCCTGAGGCTGCACCATGAATCTCGCAGAGACCGAATCCCTGTTCACCGCCAATCTAGAGCCCCGTTGCAGCGCTGCGCAGCGAGCACGGGCCATACGCCTGGTTGATAGCAACGGCCGTATTCCAGCCGAACTGGCCCTGACGATCTACCGGAACAACGTGTCCGGCGCCCTGGTCAAGGCACTCACGGCCGCCTTCCCGGCCTGCCGGCGGATCCTGGGCGAAACCTGTTTCAACGCTATCGCACACAGGTTCATTGAACACAACCCGTCGAATCAAGCCGATTTGAATCGCTATGGAGCGTCATTCAGCGACTTTCTGGATGACTGTACCGCCACCCAGGCAGTGTTTTCAGACTACCGTTATCTGGGCGATCTCGCCCGACTCGAATGGCATTGCCATGCAGCTTACACTGCAGCCGATGATCCGCCATTCGATTTCAAGGCCTTGGCCGAAGCAGTTCGCAAAGCACCCGACTGCAGGGAGGCAGGAGGTAGAGCACCAAAAGTAGGCGCTTTAGGCGACGCAGGAGCAGTTGCCGAGGAAACCCTCCGCTTGCGGCTCAGTCATAGCCTCGGCCTGTTGCAATCGGACTATCCGCTGATGGAGATCCGCGCCACCAATTTATCCGCTGGCGATGCCTCGGAAGTTCGAGCCGATGAACTGCCCGAGTACCTGGTCGTGTCGCGGCCGGCGCTGCAAGCGCGGGTCGAGCGCGTAGACGCCGTCACCTTCCAGTTACTGGCAGCCTGCCAGGATGGCAGGACGCTCGATCACATTACCAATACCGGCAGGTACCTGGCGAATACGCTGCTCGAAACACTACCGAAGCTGATCCAGCGTCACTGGATTACGGGCTTTACCGATGCTTGACCGTCCAATGTTGCAAGGGCTGTTCCGTTACGGGTTCTCATTGACACATAATGAGGATGCGGCCTGTGACCTGTTGCAGGACGCCCTGGAAATCAGCTTGCGCAAAGCCCCGGACAACGCCGATGCGGCCATGCATTATGTACGAAGCATTATGCGAAACCGGTTTATCGATCAATACCGCCGCGAGCACCGCCATCCGACAGTCAGCTTCGACGACAACGACGAGCAACCGGTCATCATCGACCCACGGGTGCTGGAAGATATGGTCATTGCCGAACACGAGGTCGAATCCATCATGGCCATGCTGGAACCCCTGGAACGAGAACTGCTGTTTTTGTGGGCCGCGGAAGGCTGTACCGCACAGGAAATCGCCGAGCAGACCGACAGCTCACGCGGCACGGTGCTGTCCCGCATCCACCGCCTGCGACAGAAAATTCTCAGGCAGCAGGCTCACGCGGGCAGCGCAGTGGGAAGAGGCGCCAAATGATGAATCGTCCGCTGAAACAGGCCGTACGGCAACATTTTGAACACCGCTCGCTATCGACGAAGCAACTCGAACGCCTCGATGCTCTGATGGCTGTCAATGCGCCGCGGCCGGCAGGCCGGCGTGTCATTGCGAAGTCATTGATCGGCTGGTCGGCTACCGCTGCGATTGCCGCGCTGCTCGCGATTATCCTGCTGTTACCGCCGGCTCCGCTCGATGATGTACCGATGATGGATCGGATCGCGATGGAGGTGGCGCGCAACCACGTTAAACTGAAACCGCTCGATGTGGAAACCGACAACATGGACGGCATCCGTCGCTACTTTACCGATCTGGAGTTCATCCCGGTGAAGAGTCAGCTGCTTGCAAGTAGCAATCTCGAACTGTTGGGCGGCCGCTACTGCTCGATCCAGAGCGTGCCCGCGGCACAACTGCGCATCTCGGCCCTGGATAATAAGCACAGCCTGCAGACACTGTACCAGACCGAATACCGCAAGAATGTGTTTGGGCCACTGCCGATCCTTGAAAACGGCGACGTTCCCGTTGCGGTCAACGTCAAGGGTATTACGGTCAGGATCTGGGTCGAGAAAGGCCTGCTGTTTGCCCTGACCGAAGCAGTGGAGCTCGAACCGCCAGAACCTGCTGAATAGCAGCCAGCCGGAGATGCAATGCTACTTTTTACCCTGCCTGTTCATGCACATGCCAGAACTAGCCTGTCGGACTTAGGGACACAGAGAAACATTGCAGGAGCACCGCCGCCCGGCGCGATAACACCGAAATTATCTCAGTGTTTATAAGGATTTGGTGAAATACTGCCGTTCTTGTTAGTATTTTCGTAACTGACAAAAATAAAAACAATATGCATTGCGCTACGGCACCCATTACTGAAGCAATGAACGTATACGGTATACACCTTGCCCGGATGAGGGATGGCATGGTGGACACCAGACCGATAAAATTTCCAATACTTGACAGTTCCGGCCACGGCCTGAGGGTAGCTTCATGAAGGCGCTGTATCCTGCCGCATGGCTCATGATCATCCTGTTCCTCGGCTGGAGCGGTAATCTGTTGCTGAATATCCAGGAAATCTGGTCGGAGGCCAGCGAACTGCACAAGCTGAGCAGTAACTTCGACACCCTGGTCGAGACCTGGCGTGACCTGAACCGGCCCGGAAACGACGTGCTGGAGCGCTACGAAGTCGCCAAACAGCGCGCAGCGTTCGAAGTCTACGCAAAGAATTTCGAAGTGGCCCGTGATGTCGTATGGGCATGGACCCGTGACAACCGCACGCTGGCACCTTACCTTGAGGCTCTGGAAGTTGAACGCAGCACCCTCACCGGACTCGCCCAGGAGATCTTCGATCTCACCGATCAGCGCGAATCATTGCGCCTGTCCAGGGCGCCCGAAGAGTCGATTCGTGAAAAGGAAACCGAGGCGGCCAAGAGGATGGCCGTCATGGACCAGAAGTTCCAGGACGGGTTGGATTATATCCTCAAGTCTAACGATGCTGTGATCGAGTATGAACAGGGCCTGGAGGCCCTGCAGCGGGACAATTTCACGCGTCTCTACATGATGCTTCTGGTGGCACTGATAGCGTCCGCACTCAGCGTACAACTGCTGAGGCGGACCTTGCGCCAGCGGGAGGCGTTGATAGACAGTGCCACGCGTATCAATACCATCATGGATAACGTGATCGACGGGATTGTCACCGTGGACGGGAACGGGCGGATCGAATCGATCAATCCCCCCGCCGAAAGGATGTTTAAATGCGGCCCGGATGAATTGCTCGGTCAGGACTTTTCGATACTGCTCGATGAGGGCTGCCAGTATGTTTACCACGACCGCCTGAGCAGTGGAGCAGAGCCGGTAATTCCTTCATTTGACTCCAGTGAATGTGAGATGCGTGGTCTCCGCCCGGACGGTACCACCTTCCCCATCGAACTTGCCCTCAGCCGGGTGGTCGTGCATGGCCGGGAACTCCTGATCCACCTTGTACGTGACATTACCGAGCGCCAACAGGCGGATGAGTGGCAGCGTCTTGCAGCAAGCGTGTTCGAGAACACCACCGAGGGGATCGTGATCACAGATGTCGAAGGTATGATCCAGTTCGTAAATCCGGCCTTCACGACCATCACGCAATATGAAGCCAAGGAGATCATTGGCAAAAATCCGCGCATTCTCAAGTCCGACAGACAGGATCGTCAATTCTATGAATCAATGTGGAGTTCAATTCATGAGTCTGGTCACTGGCAGGGGGAAGTCTGGAACCGCCGCAAGAACGGTGAGGTCTTTCCTCAGTGGCTGACGATCAGCGCAATCAAGGATAACTGGGGTAATATTACTAACTACGTCGGGGTCACCTGGGATATCTCTGAGCGTAAGCGGGCCGAGGAAGAGACCAAGCATCACCAGGAAGAGCTGGTACATGTCATGCGCTTGAGCACCATGGGAGAAATGGCTTCTGGCATGGCGCACGAACTGAATCAGCCTCTGACAGCGGTGGCCAGTTATTGCGAAACGGCCCGGAATATGTTGCAGGAACAGCCGACCGTGCCCGAGAAGCTCAGTGATATTATGGGGCGGGCTGTGGAACAAGCTCATCGTGCCGGCGATATCATTCGGCGATTGCGCAATTTTGTCAGCAAGGGCACAAATCAAGAAGAACCCGTCGATATAGATAAGCTGATTCGGGATGTCATGGACCTCCTCGAATGGGAACTTCGTAACAGCCAGGTGAAAATTGATTTTAGTCCCTGTGGCCACGACTGCAGGGTCATGGTTGACAAGGTCCAGATTGAGCAGGTGCTATTGAACCTGGTGCGCAACAGCCTTGAAGCGATACAGAATGCTGATATCAGAGAGGGCTGCGTATTGCTGAAAACGCAGTTGCGACCCGGGAACCTCGTCGAGGTGACCGTCAGCGACAACGGACCGGGGGTCGATGAAAAGATGATCGACACACTCTTCAATCCCTTCCAGACAAACAAGGGCTCCGGCATGGGGATGGGGCTTTCCATCAGCCGCTCGATTATCGAGGCTCACGGAGGGAAGCTCTGGGTGACCAAGGTACCCGCGGACGGTGCAATGTTTGGCTTCAACCTTCCCCTCGCCGATGCGTGAGAAATGGTGGCCGGCAGTACCCGACGAACTCGGAAAATCCATGCACAGGCCCCCTCCAGGCGATTAATCAACCGCTCCTATTGGGCAAAAAATCGCTGAGATAGCAAGCAAAGAGTTCAGGGTTGCACACCTGGAGCAACTTCCTTTTGTCCAATAAACCTGCATCGACAAGCGAAAAAGATTTTACCTGTACCAGCTCGGCGGTTGCCCGGTAGTCTTCCGGCACGTCCAAGTCAGCGAAGCATCGCTCAGTCGCCAGCCACCTGGCTAACCCAGGCTGATCGATGAGGGCCCAGGCGGGAAAATCGCGGTTGGGTAATTCCGGATCCAGCCCGAGAAAACGCTGCCAGTAGCGCCGCCACTCCGGTTCGGCCTCACTACCGATAAAAGCCGCCTGATCCGGAAAGTGCCAGCACAGACGGAACCAACCTGAAAGTGCTTCCGAATCCAGATGCAAGCGCCCACAGGCGCGTGCATGACGACGCAACAGTACGGGTTGCTCTTCCCAGCTGGACTCAGCTTCGACGCTCGCTTTTAGCTGCCCCCAATCCTCTGCCCGGAGCGACGGGTAACTGCTGTGAAGCTCTGGATTGTCCGCATCAAAGTCAACATCAAGCAGTGCTCGCGCCAGACGCCGCCACTGCGGCGCCAGATAGTGGCGGGCCCCCGGACCCAGTATCTCCTCTGCCAGCGGACACAATTCCCGTTGCAGTCTTAGCAGCTCGAAAGCGGCGTCTTCGACGGGGGACTCCAGGCTTGCCGCCTCCACCAGGCGCTCCAGCCCACCCAGTTGACGATGACCAGGGTCAATCTCGAATAAACGATTAAGCAATCGCCTGGCTTCCACCTCATCCCGTTGAGGCAATGCCCGAATGATGCCATTGGCCAGGGTCACGCCCGCGGTATCCATCAACAGATCCAGTTGCGGCGTGTCATCGCTTTTGCAATAGCCGGTGTGAAAACACCTGTCCGGCGCAGTTGCCGAACTGAAGCGCAGGCTATGCCCCTGCTGTACCCCCCAACTGACATAGCGCTGGGTCTCTGCTGCAAGACCCAGAGCCCTGACATAGGCCTCCGCCCGCTTCATAAGATCGTAACTTTGCTCAGGATCGCCGAACAGGAGATCCTCAAGATAATCGCACTGCCCGCCCCGCCAGGTCTCGTAATCGGCGTACAGCAACCTGCCTTCGGCCAGCAGTAGTTCGAGCGGGGTGTAGACACCCTGTTCAAAAAGCAGCCGGTCTACGGCCTCACGTGTCTCCTTGTCTGTCTGATTCATGCCAACGGCTCGAACAACAGATCCAGATCGGCATCCGTCCAGCTTGCCTGCATCCCTCCACTTCGATCGAACAGGCTGTCGGCGAGCGCCTGTTTGCGCGCCTGCATGGCTTGTATCTTCTCCTCGACCGTACCCATAGTAATCAGTTTGTATACAAATACCGGATTGTTCTGGCCAATGCGATGGGCACGGTCCGTCGCCTGACGTTCGACCGCCGGATTCCACCAGGGATCATAGTGGATGACGGTGTCGGCTGCGGTGAGATTGAGGCCCACTCCACCGGCCTTGAGACTGATCAGAAACAGCGGCGCTTCACCGCCCTGGAACCGCTCGACCGGGGTAGCGCGATCCCGGGTGCGCCCCGTCAGCTTGACAAAATCGATACCTGCTTCGCGCACAGCATCCTCGATCAGTTTCAGCATACCGGTAAATTGTGAAAACAACAGCACACGCCGACCCTCCTCGATCATCTCCGGCAGTAGCTCCATTAACATCTCCAGCTTGGCGGAATGCTTGACCTTGCCCGCGCTGTCCAATTTAACCAGCCGCGGGTCACAACAGACCTGACGCAGCTTCAACAGGGCATCGAGAACGACGATATGACTGCGTGCCAGTCCCTGATCCGCCACCGCCCGGCGCACCCGCTCATGCATGGCGAGCCGGATACTCTCGTACAGGTCACGCTGCGCACCCTCCAATTCGACGCCATGAACAATCTCGGTCTTGGGCGGCAACTCACTGACGACCTCCTGCTTGGTGCGTCTCAGCATGAATGGCCGTAGCCGCCGCGCTAGCCGCCGGGATGCATCTGCGTCGCCCTGTTTCTCGATGGGATTTTGCAGCACACGCCGGAACTGTTTGGCGTCACCCAATAAACCAGGCAACAGAAAGTCGAACAACGACCACAACTCACCGAGGTGGTTTTCCAGGGGTGTCCCGGTCAGGCAAAGGCGATATCGTGCCTCCAATTGCCGCACCAGGCGGCTGGCGCGGGTCTTGGGATTCTTGATGACCTGCGCCTCATCGAGAATCAGAAGGTACCAGGCGTGTTGCAGCAGCGCATCCTGATCACGCGTCAACAGGGGATAAGTGGTGAGGACCAGATCGTAATCCGCAACAACATCGAAGTACTGACGGCGTTTTGGGCCGTGCAGGGTCAACACCCGCAACCCCGGGGCAAAGCGGGCGGCCTCACGCCGCCAGTTGACCATCAGGCTGGTCGGGGCCACCACCAGGCTCGGTCGGTCCATGCGCCCATGGGCCTTCTCCAGCAACAGATGCGCCAGGGTCTGCACCGTTTTGCCCAAACCCATGTCATCGGCCAGCACACCGGCCAGCCCGTGTTCGCGTAGAAACTGCAGCCAGGCCAGACCCTGTCGCTGATAGCCCCGCAGCTGGGCATTCAGATCCTCGGGTGGAACCACCTCCGGGATACAGTCGATGCCCCGCAGCCGCTCGGCCAGCGCACGCTGATCCCTGGCCCCCGTCCAGTGCATCCGTGTTGACGTGTCCGCTTCATCCAGCTCGGCCAGCCGGGCGAGCTGAATACGGCTGAGGCGCATCTGACCATGTTCATCGAGTATATCCGCCTGGTAGAGTTCGAACAGGGTATCCAGAATGTTGCGGACACGACTCACCGGCACCGGCAGCATCCTTCCATCTTGCAACGGCACAATCAGCTGCTGATCCGGGTCCAGTTTCCGCAACCGGTCCTGGTGGAATACCTTCGGGAACTGCTGTAACAACGCCACCAGCGGTGGCAGCAGGTTAATGCGCTCACCTGCCACCTGTACGCCCAAACTGGTATGGAACCACGCCTTCCCATCCTCGGCCTCGATCTCGCCATACCACTGTTCCACTTCGGCCAGGCGGCAGTGAAAACTGTCGTCGAACTCGATACGCCAACCCTGCCTGCGCAAACGCGGCAAGGTATCGGCCTGAAAGTCGAACCAGTCCTCGGCATCGCCATCGACAACGAAGCTATCGCTGAGGTCCTCATCGCCCCACAGGCCATTCCATTCCAGCCCGGCGTCCATGAGTTGATCGGCACACTGTTGCTCGAAATCCGGATCACGCTGAATCTTCAGCACCCGGTCGCCAACCAGCACCTGAGACGACTGCTGAGCAGTAAGGCGCACACCGGCATAGTCAAAACTCAAGCGGACCAGATCCGTCTCCACATCCTCGATCCATGGATCTTCGATCGCCAGCGAGCAGAACAGCAGACAGGGAACCGGCTGCACCGGTGGACATTCTTCGACCTCAAGCTCGCGCAGCGACGGAAAATCCACATCCGGATAGCGCTTTGCCAGCGCCGCATGAAAATGATCCCCGTAACCCGGTGCGATACCGATCTGTTGAAACAATTCATCGAGCAGCTTGCCCGGCAGCTCCGTTGCCAGTTTGCCGCACACCCCTGAGGCGGGATCGATATACCAGGGCGCCCCCAGCAAAAAGACAAAGGGCGCGGCAGGTTCAACCCGAAATTCAGGATATTGATTGCCGGTTTCGTCGATACCCCAAGCCAGGGTACAGAGGCGGTCCGGGCCTCGACATAGCAATGACTCAGTATCAGCCAACAAACAACGTCCGGTCTCCAGCATACTGGCGAGCAATTGGTCACCAGCAGATCCGCGCAGACGACGCATGTCCGTTATCGAATCAGCGGCTAAAGCATCCAATTCGGCCAGCAACTCGCGGTCGATGCGAAGCAGAAAACGCGGCGGCATACCGCGCGCCGACCAACCTGGTTGATATGCTCTCGGGCTGCCGAATCGACCGGATTTCAGCAACCGGGCGCTGGCTGTCTCCAGCGTGATTCCGCAACCTTTTCCTGGATCGGGAAACAACAGGTACAGCAGGCGCTGGTGAACATTAGCGGGGTAAACATCGTCCGCGGCCGGAGCGGTATCAGGCAGCAATCGAGCCAGCACATCGCCCGTCAAGCCCTGCTCATTTCCCAACGCTCGCAACAGCACGGCGGCCGCATGTTCGCAATTGCCGCGCCGGGAACAACTGCATTCACTGCGAATGATCACGGCCCCCTCAGCAGGATCTTCTACCCGAACGTAGACACGGTAGGCGCGCTTTCCGGAACGATTGACCAGTGAGGTGATGACCTCACCATTGCGGCTTACGTCCGGGGATATTGACTCCCCGCTATCCAGCAAACGCCTGGCCTCATTCAAGAGATCGGAGCTGAACGCGGCGCGGAGATCTGCGATGGAATACAGCATGCGGAAAATATACCATGCTCATGGAGCATGAACGCACTGTTGGCGTTTAAGGGCCGCGGAAATAATTAATTACGCAAAGATTGCGCTGGATTTTGGCTCAGATTCAAGGCGCGGCAAGTGGCGCATAATCGAACTGCCGACACGGGGATTTTCAATTCTGACCGGGCCATCCAGTGAACATATTTTCAATGGCTTACCGGGGCGCTCGTTGCTTGATTTGCACAACAATGCAGGACTGTGCATGACCCATTCACGCTAATCTGACCAAAGGACGCCATCCGCTCTCTGCACTTGCACACTCGGCTTCAAGCTGCTCGAGTCTGTTCTCCAGCCCCTCCTGCGCGGTCACGCCTGCCGACTACCCTGTCATTCGCTACATCGCACTGACCGGCAATGCCATGTAGTTCTCTCCAAATGATACAGAATACCCACTTCCCTGCCTAATGCAAACAGACGCTTAGTAGACCTTGCGCTTCATAACGCTCCGCCCTACCCATGTTTCCCCATGCGGAAAATTTGATCGTACTCCTCATGCATCTGTTGACCACCACATCAAATGAGATCCGGCTTTATGCAGCCGTTCACGTTTCGAAGCGGTATTTCTTGGCTATCACTACAATACCCTTTTCCGAGACCTTGAAGCGTTCGCGGTCGCGTTCCCGATCAACACCTATCGACTCCCCGGCGGGGATAACCACGCCCTTGTCGACAATGCAATGCTTGACCTGAGCACCATTGCCGACCACCACATCGTTGAACAAAATAGCATCTTCAACAATCGCTTCGTCACCCACCCTGACGCCGGAAAACAGGATGGAATGATTTACGCCACCAGGTTGCTGAGAATATGATCGCAGTTGCTGAACTGCTGAACTGAACATAGTTATTTGGACTGCCAATGGTGGCAGCGACGGGACGAAGGCGTCCATTCCACTGAACCTCGGGTTCATCGGCGTGGACGCTTTTTTATGCACACACAAATTGATCGGGACGGTTATGTCAGCCGTCTTGGAAGAAAACAGTTGTCACGACGACGCGCAGATGACGGCGCCTGTCGTCGTTATTGGTACGGGGCCGGTGGGGATTCGTTTTGTCGAGGAGCTGCCGCTGCGCAATCATCAGACTCCGCTCGTCATCTACGGCAACGAACTCTCTTTCAAATGCCGACGCGAACCAACAAGAAGCGTAGACCTCACCGCACACCGTGTGGCCGCACCATTTCTGTGCGAGACCCGCCCTGCTGCCCGGCAGGCGCGCGACCTGTATTTAAGATACTCCCTTATTTTCTGAAAGTTACCGGTTTGGCACGCATACTGCCTATTGACTGGTAATGGTATCGGTCTGCAACGGCGCAACCGATGGTTAACCAGATACACACAAACTGAATTTTCGTTCGACCGGCTTGGTCGAATGCGTATGGACAAAGGCGTCTGCGAGTCCGGCTCTGTGGCTGGTGCTCAAGACGTCTTTTTTATTTTTAGCACAACAAACCTGGAGTCAACATGAAAGACGAGGGCCTGTACGTCACACTGGAAGCCCAGGCCAACTGAAAGGTGCTGCTGAATGGCGTTATCGACGGCGAACTCGAAGGCGCTCACATGCTGGCCGGTCAGCCATTGGCAGCCACTATCGGCTTCGGCACCAAGGCGCACATCATCACGCCCTTCTCCATGGACCTGACCGGCAACGGCATTACGGTCTCCAACGAAATATGGGGACAAATGAAGCCCAACATTCCGAAAATGGAAGACGGCCGTCCGGTACACCCTATAAAGGCCGACTATCTCAAGCCGGTAGTCGAGAAGTACAAGGACGAGGGCAAGCCTTTCAATATGGGCATGGTGTTTCCGGTCTCCACACATAACTACGAACTGCGTTATTGGCTGGCTGCCGGCGGCATTCACCGAGAAATATCCAAACACTACAGTGCGGGTTGTCAAAGCACTGCTGCGTGCGGCCAGGTGGCTTGACGAAGACGACAACGCCAATCGGCCGCAAGCGGTTAAATACCTGTGGGTGGCGAAAGCGGTAATCCCAAGCCTCTGCGCGCAAAACCAACAACTATTCCTGTATATCACACTACGATGGGCTTTTTCAGACACCCATTGCCGCGTGAATAGGAATTCGCCACCCACAGGCTCGGTTTCCGGTCTTGGTATTCATCGATGCCT
>Ga0316191_10003610_pt1 | contig 11479 bp, 11 predicted proteins | sample Eddworburr2cm_MG_FD_204928 | JGI IMG/M metagenome (GOLD analysis project Ga0316191, IMG submission 204928) | Coastal sediment microbial communities from Maine, United States - Eddy worm burrow 2 cm | ecosystem: Environmental > Aquatic > Marine > Coastal > Sediment | place: USA: Maine... | reverse complement strand
CGAATATGCTATAACCGGAGCGAGCATTATCAGCGCAAGGGCGCTTACTTGACGTGCCAATCCTCGACCCCGCTGTCTGATGTCCTTTGATGTTCTGACATTATTTCTAACAACATCTCGCGCGCATTGGACTTAGTGCTGGAAAGAACAACCTCGGCCACGGGTTTAAACTTTGATTTTGTGACGGACACTATCGAAAATCCAGCGGTCATCAGCGTGTCACGCAGCCGGGCAAGATTGCCCGTGAACTCCGCCGATTTCTCAAATTTAATTTCGAGGGACATATGCGTACTGCGTGAGAATACACTCAGTACGGCGGCTGCGGCTATGGTCAGCAGCAAAGCCATAACCGGCAAATCCAGACCGATCGACAAACCGATCAGCGCCACAAAGATTAGTTGTGCCGTATCCGACGTGCTGAGAGTTTCCATGCGAAAGCGGAAAAGTCCGCCGATGCCGAAGACGACGAAGCCGATCAGGACACCGTGGTGCACGACGAGAAACCCGACAACCAGACCGATCAGAGTATAAAGAAACATCGAGCGCGGAAGCTGCCAGTCATTGCTCACCCGACGATGGGCCACGCTGCTTGGATGGAATGCCAGTACGGCTGTCATCGCGATGGCTTCAACAAGGCTCAGAACAAACTCGAGAATTTCATCGGTGTCGCTGAGCTGTGACCACCCCCTGTCACGAATATCAAATTCGCTGGGGATGGTTACTGCACCTTCGATGGCCTGTGCGAAAACTGGATTAGCGAATGCCCAGATACACAAAATCAACGTCAGAACTGTTTTTGTCACTCGGGTTTCTCCAGAAGCACGGTTGGAAGATCAGCAAGGTCGATCCGCAACAAGGTTGCATCAAAACCTTCTATCCGTTCAGGTAGTTCCGTCATGTCGAAGGTTTGATCAAAACCGGGTGCTGCCCGAAACCCGACTTCGATTTTACCGGCCTCAACGTCGATATCAAGTAGCGTAAAACCCCGTGGGCCGCGCTGTTCAACATTGATGAGACGACGGGGACTGGCGCCAAGGCAGGCTTGCGATACATAGGCAATGCCGTCAGACGCACCGGGGTAGAACGCATGATGGTGCCCCGAGAGGTGGAGGTCCACACCAAGAGCGTCGAATTGCTCTGCAAGGGCAGGATCGCCTATGATCTCGGTTTCGCGGTCCTGTGCAAATTCCCAGAGCGGTAAGTGACTGAAAGCGATCCTCAACGGCCCCGCACCATTCACCGCTTTGTCTAAGCCCGACATCTGCGTGGCGTCCAACGGTCCGACCGTGGTCACATCAAGGGAGACAAAGCGTACTCCGTCGAGGTCAAAGGCGTAAAAGAACGGATATCCGTCCAGCCCTGCAAAAGCTACATCAGGTCGCCGCGCGCGCCACTCTTCACCATAGATCTTTCGCTCCTTTTCAAAGCCCGTGTAGGCGGAGGCGTCGTGGTTGCCCGGCGTTATGGCAACCGGGATACCAGCAGTATCCAAAGAGTCCGTCACGACCGCATGAAATGCCTGCCACATCGCGCGTATTTCAGGTTCGGAAAGCGCCGGTTTTCTCTGTCCGGCGACCATATCGCCTGTCACAAGGACAAGGTCAGGGCCCAAGTCGATGATTGCGGCCACTGCATCTGCAACATCGCTTTGATAATCAGTAGAGCCGTATGACCCGTTCAGATCGGATATGACCGCCACCTGCAACGCGTCGGCAGGTGACGCTGATAACACCGCAAGGGCGACACCGAAGGCGAGATCAATCCGCATTGCAATCCACCGTATCGGATTTAGTCTCTCCAGAGACGAAATAACCCTTTGGGTTCAGATCGAAAATCAAATTCCCCGCACGACAACTGTCTTGCAGGATGGCCGTTGCAAGCCGGGTGTTTTTTACGATCTGTGCAACCTCTCGGTCAGCCAGCCCAAGACTGGTTGCCGTCCATAAATAAATCGGGCCTTGCGCTTGCAGGTCAGCATCCAGTGCCAGTAACTTGCGGTAGACGCCCCCATCGAAATGGCGAAGCTTTTCAAGCATTCCGGTCGATTTCGCGAAGTTTGCGTATTGTACGCGTCCGCCCGCATCATTGTCATTCAGATTGGTGCGTCGGATGAGTTGTGCATCCGGAGGCACCGTCCCGTCACCGGCGTCGTGGTGTTTGGCGCGCTTGTGTTTCACATCTCCATCTTCCGCCCAGTAATAGTAAGGGGTGAAGTCGATGTTCCCGACCCGATCCTGCTGACTAAAAATGAAATCGAGCAATACGATTTCGGACAATTCCCGCATCCAGAAAACCATTTGTTCATTGGTGACGTCCGGGCCGAGGTCCTTGTTGATAGTACTATCATTGCGACCCTCACGCAGGCCACTTGCGACGGCCTCCTCCAGAGGGGCTTTCGTCCGAAGGGCTAGGAACGCCGGCGTTTCCTGAAAGTCGTTGTTCTGTCCTTTGCCCCAACCTGACCGCCGTGTACCGTTTATTTCGGAGCCATAGCGATGACCCGGGCTTGAGACCATAACACCGTAGATGCTCTTGCGATCCGTGGTAAAGAGATCGTCGGTCGGCGCATAGCGAGTTGGGTTTTCCTCACTCTCGACCAGCCATCGCCATCCTTCATGGTTCATCCGGGCGTGGGTACCGGAAATCGCCAGCCCGGGTCTGGCAACTTCTTTGGTGTGCATTGCCTTATCCATGGACCGCCAAACGGCGACCGGCACTTTAACGTCCATCCCGAAGTACCGCGAAAAGTGATAGTAGAGCAGCGACGACGGCGCAAAGGTGCCGCTTGTACCTTTCTGGTTCATGGTCACTTTGAATTTGGCCAGGCTATCCTTGGCAAGATCGCTGGCCGACTTGCCCTCCTTGCAGGCATTGCGCTCGAAGGCTGCGCGGTCATTTGCGTAAGGGCCTTCGCTGATGTCATAGACCATCATGCCGGGGCTGGTGCTCCATGTTTTCGGGCAGAGCGACACGTCGGCGGCATAGAAGTCGATTTCGCAATAGGCAGACTGATCGTCAATATCGCTTTTCGAATAGTTCGCCCCCGGAAGCGGGTTAATCTGAACGCATCGTTCGCTTACTCCGTTCGGGCTTTCGTAGAGGGTTGCAGTGCCGCTGATCTGGTCCGACGCGTTTAGGAATGTCGGAAAGAGCACTGAAATGGCGCAGACTATCGGGTAGGATCGCATATCATCTCCGCAGCGTTATTTTGGACAAATTGCGACGCGCTCGGCGTCGCTGATCGACAGGCTGGGATCGACTGAAAAGCGATCGAATTTTGCGTCGATCCACTGGTCGCACCCGTTCGCGCATGGCGCACCATTGCGGGCGTCGTTCCAGTAGGCTTTTGCGCGTGCTTCCGACCAGCCGCAGAACTGAACCAGCGCCATTGCAGACAGGGCGCCGGAGGCATGAACGCCCCACATGCAATGGACGAAAACTGGGCCGGCTGACGGAGTTTTGATGACATCGTGGATTGCCTTCATGACAGACGCAGGTCGTGACGATCTCGCTGACTGATAGTCGAAGCTGCCCGAACCGCAAGATGTTGCGCCGTAGTCTGTGTTCTTGCCAAAATCCGCATAAAACCCTTTTGAAAACCCTTCGGAGCAGAGCGACTGGCGTTGCGATGAGGACAGTCCGGTACGCGCCTTGTCGCCTCCTGAAAACCCGCCACGGTAAAGGACGCCACTGAGAACCGGTCGAAAGAACGTTATACCGTCCGGGGCACCATCGACGGCGCGGGCCGTCATGGCAGTTTCTGAAGGGCCGCCTGAACGTGACGTCAAATCGGCGGCGGTTGCGGTCGTAGCTGACATAGAAATTGCCAAGACGGCTAATGCGCGAAAAATCATCGGGTACTCCCAGTTGGTAAAAATCTTAGGATCAGCTTACTTGCCATCGGTCAGATAGCAACCATCTCCACCGTGGTCTTCCGTGCGGAATACTCCAGTAAGTCAACCTGCGCCGTAAAATCTGATAACTACCCATAGCGCGCCCAGAATGATAGGTTGGTGCAATAGATATATCGAAAGGCTATGCCGTCCGGGCCAGGTTAGAATATCAAGGACGGGTCCAGTGGAATGCTGGCCTTTCCAGTATGTACTGGTGACCTTCGCCATGGCAATCCCCAAGAGACAGGGCGCAAGCCAAGGGAAAACTGGTATAAAATCCAGTGAAGGAGGAACTGATTGCCGCAGGCCTGTCCACGCCATCCAGATAGGCAAATCCAAAGAGCGTGCGAAAACCGCCCAGATGCACCAGACGATTAGAGCGCCAAGCGCGGACCAACTTGCCTGTACCCAAACGAAGCAAATCCCGATAATGCTGCAAAAGAAGATGGCATGTAGAATTCCGAAGTAGATGAACCGGTCCGGCAGGGCCAACCGGGTGACAACCGAGATTGCTAGGGCGGCCAACCCAACAGTGACAAGTCTTCTAAGAAACGGTCGCCAACGGACAAAGCCACCATGCGCAAGAACAAGGCTGAAGCCCGTAAGGAAAAGAAAACTGCCCGCGACAGTCCGCGCCAAAAGCGCCCAGCCTCCTGCAAGCGTCGTGCCAGGAGGCAATTGCCCGAAAAACTCAAGATCGCGCGCAATATGAAAAATAACCATACCGACAATTGCGGCTGTTCGCGCCAAATCCACTGCGGCAATCCGCGACCCCTTTGTCACGTCAGGCACCGCCGGGGTATTTTTCAGATAAATTTCAACCAGTCTCCGCAAGGAGGTTGCCCCCCTTTGCCGCACAGAGACTTCGCCAACAGGTAAGAGCAGCGGCGCGGTTCAGCTTAAAATAGGGTCGACTTGAAAGGCAGCGCTTCTGATTAAAGTGAGTGTAGGCGGAAGCATGAACGGCAGCGAATTTCCACAGAGTCACCGAAAGACGGATTGTCTCGCGGCTCGTATTCAAATAGCAATTTGGATCAGGTTTGGTCATGTCCAGAAGCTACAAATCCGCCCGTCTCGCCTCACACCAGTCTATCTGAAAATGTCACTTGTTTATACTGAAAAATATCGGTTGCTTTTGATAGAGCGAGGAACGCCTAAAGTTCACCTTCAATGGGCAGATGTGCAAAGAACCAATCCTCGACCCTTTGGAATACAGAAGAAGCCGGTTGCGCATCGAGAACGATATCATCGCCAATCCAAACAAGCCTCTGGTCGTCTTCAATAGCAAGCTGCCAGGCGTTCGACTTTTGAAAATCGGGGTCTGTCAGATCCCTAAGCTCTTGGTTCAGCTTGCGATCCCGAACCAGCACCCCAATTTCGGTATTGATCCGAAGAGACCTGGGATCGAGGTTAGCACTCCCTATGAAAACAATGTCGCGGTCTATGATTAGATACTTTGCATGAAGGCCCAGTTTTTTCTGTTCGACAGGTGACAAAATATAGCGGTATCTTTCCTTCGCTTCCGCCCTTACTTCGTGCAATTCTACTCCCGAGGCGAGTAACCCGCGCACATGGTTCTGGTAGGCGCTATGCGCTGCCAGGTGATTGTTGGACCTGATAGAATTCGTCAGAATTCGGACTTTGACTCCGCGACGAACGGCCTCCGCTAGTGAGTTCGTCAATCTTTGTGATGGAATAAGGTAAGCTGATACGATAATTATCTCGCGCTTTGCATTGCCAATTAGTTTGTTCAGCTCGTCCGCAACCTGAACTGGCTGGTTTGTAACATTGGCAGGATTTCCGGCTGGTGGCTCATCGACATAGAGCTCCACTTTGCCGCGAAATGCGCTCCGGGCTATTTCGAGCCACAGTGTGTTGTTTTCATCTTCGCTGCTCTCGTCATAGTAGCGGCCAACTCTGTCAGCATCTGCCAGAATGTCTTCTTGATCGAGGCGGTTGGTTTTGACGTGACTGATCTCGCTCACTGGAAAAGCCCACTGGTCATTCCAATAGTTATCAAATGACAAACTCACCTCTTCAACGATTGGTCCACCGATAAGAAGCTCCATATCCCGGAAGTTTGCGGACTCATCGACGCCAAAATACTCGTCAGCGATGTTTCGGCCACCTACAATGGCCACCTGGTTGTCCACAATCAACGCTTTATTGTGCATCCTGTGGTCAAGCCGATGAAATTCACCCAAGTTCAACACCGTGCGACTGATGATCGAATTGCTGCGGCGTTTGTAGGGATTGTAGATTCGGTATTCGATATTCTCATGCTTCTCCAGGGCAAGAAGCGTTCCGTCCTTACCAGCGAGAAAGCTGTCGTCGATCAACAACTTGATGCTAACACCCCGATCCGCTGCTATCAGTAACCGGGATAGAACTTGCTCGCCAACAGTGTCAAATGTCCAAAGAAACGTCTGTAAGTCGATCGATGACTCAGCACTGTCAATTGCTCTCAATCTCCACGCCAGAGCAGTCTTGCCATCGTTCAGCGGAACCTGCCAATCGCCCGAGTAACTGCGCTCGATTTCTCTCCAGACACGAGCATCGGCGGGTGCATTTGTAACTTCTTTAGCCAGAAAGACCGGCTGAAGACTGCTACAAGCAAATAGAAATGCGCATAGTAGAGGAACGAACAGGATTTTTTTCATTTCGCCGCCTTCGTCTGGCCTTCATCGAATTAGAGTATCAGCTACCTGACGTCAGCGCCTACGATATCAGTTGTCCGAGTTTTCCGGGTGGCAAGGGCTGTTTCGCAACGGAGGCTATGGTTTGGTTTCTGCTTGAGTTTAGGCGGCAGAGGATTGATGCTGCAAGCGGCGTTTTCGAATTGTCTGTTGCTTGATCTCATATCTTATCTTCGAATTCTTGGCGCTGCGGCCGAGAAAGACGTTAGCGGGAGTCAGGTCTTGAAGGCTCCCGTGGAAGCAGTGGTTGGAGGTCTTTTGCTGCAATCGCTTTAGACATTTGAAATTATCAAACCTCATCCAAGGGCAGCATGCTTCCATCACAGATGGCTTTTGTGAACGTATATTTGGGCCCTTCCCCTTCAAGTCGATTTGAGACTTAGGTTGGTCTTATCGTGCTCGTAAAAGCGCAAGCGGTAGCCGTAATCGCATCACGATGATTGTCCACAGAACCTACTTTGCTCGCCGCTTGATTGAGATTATGCAATTTGGGTGCTGCGGATGAAGTGCTGGTAAGTCCCGGCCCAGTACATCAATCGAGCCTACATGGCGTAAGGTTCCGGAAGTAGAAACGCGCCGATCAACGAGCGATTTGCGCTGTCCGTGGCCACTTGCAACACAATGCCACGGTTGTCCGCCCTCCGAAGCTTCAAATTCTGGTAAATTGTGCTGTTCCTGACGACCAGGGCTTCTGGTTATGTGTTGTGTTTTGAGTGCGGGAGCCGTTGCAGCCGATTGGTGGGACGTTGCCGCCCCCTTTGCGACAGGTTTTTGGGCAGTCGGCCGAGGTTTCGGCCGCGGTACCATAATGGGTTTGGCCTGCGGTGCCTTCGGGGGACTGGTTGAAGGCGTTTTTCCGTTGGTCTTGCTTGGGATGAGCGACGGTATCAAGTATGGTGTTCCCTGCGGTGTTTTTGACGGAATAGCTGTTGGTATTTGTGGTGGTATCTGCTGCGGTACCGGAAAGGGGATCGCACCGGTCCCCGTAAAACTGGGTTGTGCAATGGGTTGTACGATGATTGTCGCCGGAACTTTTCCGTAACCCACAAAGGTCTGCGGAGGGTTGGGTTTGATTGTCACAACCGGCAGGCCGAATCCGGTAAAGGAAGGTGCAAGCTGTGGGGTGACTGTCGTTACGGGCGATGTCCCAGTGATTACTTGTGGCGGCAGAGGACGCAGCGTGATAGTCGGCTTTCCGGTTCCTGTTATTGTTGGTCCAGGCTGACCCACGATCGTTGTCACTGGACTGGTACCGGTGATCGTTTGACCGGGCTGAGGCGTGACCACGATTACCTGTGTTGGCAGGCCTGCAGGCGTTTGCGGATTAGTAGGACCTGTTGCAGGCTTCTGATTGGAAGTAGGCACGTTTGAGGGTAGTTGGCTTGGCTGCGTAGTACCTGTCCCGCCGCCACAATTTGACCCTTTGTGCGGGTTGCCGACGCCGTTGCACCATCCATAGTGATTGCCACTAGCGGCAACCTGTCCAGCAAAAGTCGTGGCAAAAAGAGATAAAACTGCGGCGGATAAAAAGCGTTTCATAGGGTCACCAGCTTTTGGAAAGGGCAAGATAGAAGGCAGGATCACCCGAATCTGTTTCGGGGCCGGGTGTCGTCGGCACGGCTACGTAGGCCTGAGCGAAGAACCTGTTTTCGAACTCCAGATCGACACCAAAGCCTATGGAAGACAAAAACTCGTCATCCGTTTCTGTGGCAGACGGATCGTTGTTGTCGACATACCCTGCATCGACAAAGGCAAAGGGCCTGTAGCGCCTCACCGTGCTCGATTGGGGAAAGAAATCGCGACCGGCCTGAAATACTGCGGAGACGCCGGAATCGCCTTGAACTTCAGCAAAAGTATATCCGCGTTCGTCGTCGATACCACCAAGGTAGAACTCTTCAATGCCGGGCAAGCGGTCCGTCGTATACTGCCCCCAAATCTCAGCACGAAAGCTGGAATTCTCCCCGAACCAAGATACGGGCTGTTGATAGCCTGCACCCGCGCGCAGATGCCAAAAGTCTTCGTCGCCATCGTCAAAACCATCGGCGTCACTGCTGCGGGATCCGAAGGCCAGATTTGTTGCATATTCAAACGCCCCGCCGTTCTTCAAAGCACGCCCGTAAATCCACGAAGCGGCGATCACATTGACCGTGCTTTCAAAGTCCGTGCTGATGCCATCAACATCACTGTCCGAACTTGACCGGCGCGCCTCAAGAAGGGCGTATCCGTAGGTGTCGATATTGCGAATTACCGGATGACCGATTGCAAGGATCACAGTATCTCCGTCTAGGTCCGTCTGGCGCAGCGTTCCGGTTGCATCACGATCGCCGACTGCGTTGCCCAAATAAACTTCGCCGTAAGTGCCAGAGACGCCGATGGGTGCGCGATATATTACGGAGCCATAGAAATCGTTCTCGTCACCGTCGAAGGCTGCTGTGCCCGACAACTCGAAACGGAACAGGTCGCCGGGTGTGAACAAGCTGACGAATTCCTGACCGAAGGTCAAGGTTGCTACATCGCCAAACTCGCGTGCAGGATTATCAAGGGTGACATAGCCGGAGCTTGTATCCTGCTGTTCGGCCACGATGCGGACATGTGCTGTACCCTGTCCTTCGGGATAGTAGATTTCAGCCGAGGCAGCGATGGACTGGATGTCTTCGGTCAGCATCACGGCGCGCTCGAACTCAGCAAGCGTCACCCCTTGTTTGCCGACAACGGGACGGAAATACCCGTTGATGAGATTGAACGTCCTCTGGTCCACGCCTTCAATGGAAACAGAACCAATTTCACCTTCATCGACAATAATTGTACGCCCGTCGCGGCCGACGCGCGCTTCCGCAAGGAAATATCCATCCTCGCGATAAATCGTCTCAATCGTGCGCGCGATACCTGCAGCGGTAACAGTACTGGTTCTTTGCAGTTCAAGCTGTGCGGCAAAGCTCAGGATTTCTTCTGCATTGTAAGCGCCCGCGCCTTGCAACTCGAAAGATTGCGTTTGAGCCTGAACGTCTGTGATACCGACTATCGTCAGGATCGTGGCAGTTAATAGGCAAACAATCGTATTTGCTGCCTGCAGCTTGTGTCGGACATAATGTTGCAAATGCTCAAACCTCAGCATGTTTTTTAGGCAAACAGAAAGCTTAAAACCAAGGCGAAATTATGGCAAATACTGACCTGCACAGTTTTCACTTTGTTTGATGTCAAAACAACACACCCAATGATCAAAAGCGCTTCTTCAACGTGTAAATGCCTTCAGCGAACGCTTCTTCAAGATGTTCGACAGGATAACACTTTTGGAGGTCTCTTAACGGGAGAGCGGCGGACAAAGGGCTAAGCTTCAAACTCATTTGCTAGTCCCTGTTATCCATCTGTTGATCAATATTTGGCCTTCCACTCAGCTCCATATTTCTTCAGGGAAGATTAGACTTTGGCGCAGGGTCCTGCAGTGACTCAAGGTAATTTGCGATCGCGATCAGCTTGGTGGGCATAAGGATTGCCTCACCATTACCTATATCGAACTCACTCATTTCATTGTCCAAAAGGTCGATGATAACTGGCATATCCTCCCGCGGGAGAATATTGCGGGAATACCCGCTCAGTATCGTCATTATCTCAAAAGCGGGCCAAACTCCGTCTCGCCGGGCCGCAATCCTCGTCAAGTCTGCCGGCGGCGTGCTCAAACGCGCCGCTACAGGCCCATCGCCCCTCCCATCAACACCATGACAAGACACGCAGTGTTGCAAATAAAGCGTATTTCCGACGCTTGTTTTTTCTATTGTCGTTCCCATCAAAAAAAGCGGAACCAAAAGCAACCAATACTTCATAAGGGTGGTCTTTCCGAAGCTGTGCATCAAAGTTAACGCTTCTGTTCAAGCAATACTTTGATCCCGGTCAAGTAACCGATCATGGCATAAGCATTGAGAGACTGCAGCTATTCGCATCCAGTCCGGCGCCTGCCTATCATGACTACCTGATGTTTTACATCTCTGTATACCTGCTCGATGATACCTTAGCTCCTGCTCCAACCGGCGTCATTCGCTGCTCAATTCATAAATGACTAGTGTGCAGGGCGGTTTCAACGGGTCCACGCAACACTTCGACACCATGGAATTACCGGTTTGCGAGTCCCCTAGTGCCAGATCAGGGCAGCGCCACGTCCTCGAAAAACGCAACTGTTTCTCCCTCGGCAGTGCGCAACTCCATCGTGGGACCGGTCACTATGACCTCGCTCACTGAGGCAACGCCCTCGGTCCACGCCCGCTCGATCTCATCGAGCGGTGGCGGGCATGCAATCATCGTCATGGGACCTGCATCCAGCTTGAGTGATGGTCCGTCGAGCGAATAACTTCCGTTGACGGTGTTGCAGCCAATTGTTGAGGTAAATCCCCCTTCACTGGGGCGCAGGATGATGTGCGGCTCTCGCCGGCCCTCGGCACCCTCAAGCGTTACGCCGCCAATCGACAGGATCCGCCAATAGGTGTTTTCAATAACCGAGTCTGCCATCGCACGCTCACAGGTCAGCCCGGGCACAAATCCAGCAAGACGGTCAATTGCCAACATATCACGCAGACCACCTTCCATGCCTTCGCGTTCGACAAGCTTCCCGTCTAAGACCACAACGGTTGGAGCCATCGGCTCAGCCTGAGCGCTCAGATACGCGCGTTCGGCATTGGGATACTCGCCCTCCATCGCGACTGGATAGTATCCGCATTATGTCCATTCAATCGTTACTCTGGCGCTGCCCTGCAGCGAGCGGCTGCTCAGTCCGCAACTGAGACATTCGCCACCAGCGCAGCGAACGGCGGGTTTTCCGCATTGCGGCCATTGGTGCTTTGTGCAGCGAATGACGGCAGTGAGCCCAATGCAGACATGGTCTGGTACCGATGCTCGCAG
>Ga0316191_10003606_pt1 | contig 11483 bp, 14 predicted proteins | sample Eddworburr2cm_MG_FD_204928 | JGI IMG/M metagenome (GOLD analysis project Ga0316191, IMG submission 204928) | Coastal sediment microbial communities from Maine, United States - Eddy worm burrow 2 cm | ecosystem: Environmental > Aquatic > Marine > Coastal > Sediment | place: USA: Maine... | reverse complement strand
TGAAAGAAAGCGTGGTTCTGTTGAGGAATTTGTTAAATGGGCAAGTTAAGGGAATTTAGCAATGGGTATTACCATTCACACGCTTCCTCTGGGAGTAGCCAACACCTTCATTGTAAAAGATAGGGGCATCATTTTGATTGATTGCGGTCCCCCCAGGAAGGCAAAGGCTTTCTTCAAAAATCTGCAGGCAACAGGCATAAAACCTGAAGACATTCAATTAATCATCATAACTCATGGGCACTGGGACCACATCGGATCAGCCGCGGATATCAAAGAAATTACCGGCGCAAAGATTGCCATGCACCACCGGGAGAAAGACCGGCTGGAAAAGTTGTCGCAACCACCGCTGAAAGGAGTGGGCGTCTGGGGAAGCTTTCTGGCAAAGACAATGGTCGCTGTGATGACGCCATTTATCCACCTACGGTCTGCTGAGGTGGATATTGTTCTCGAAGACACCATATTTTCGCTGAATGACTACGGAATATCAGGCAGGATTGTCTATACCCCCGGACACACCGTAGGATCGGTCAGTATTCTATTAGATTCAGGAGAGGCGATAGTCGGCGACATGGCCATGAACAGTTTGCCAATGCGTTTTTCACCCGGCCTGCCCATTTTTGCCGAAAATCTGCCGCAGCTGATTGAAAGCTGGCGGAAGCTGCTTGAAGAGGGCGTTAAATCAATATACCCCTCCCATGGCGGGTCATTCTCACCGGATATCATGCGAAAAGCCGTATCATAGATGATAAAATCATTCAAATTGCCGGATTAAAGGAGGTGCCTGATGGAAGAACAGATCGTATTCGGCGACGAGATGATGCCGATAACGCTTCCGGATGATGTTCAAAGTGCTCCGCCCGGACTTTCCACAACCCTCTCAGCGGTGAATGATATCGAGGCTACCATTCGGCAGGCACTGCAAAAACCCATAGGCCGTCCGCTGCTCGGCGAGACGGTCAGGCCGAACTGGAAAGTCACCATTGCCTTTGATGACCCGACCGTACCCTGTTTTGCACCGGTTTGGGAGCCTGCCATCCGGCTAGTTATCGCAGAGCTTGAAAAAGCGGGTGTTAAACGCTCCAATATTACCCTGCTTTGCGCCAATGCACTTCACCGTAAATTCACCCGCGGTGAGTTGGCCGGAATCATCGGAAAGGATCTGGTAAAGGAATTCGGATACCGGCTAGTATGCCATGATGCCGAAGATCTCGACAATTTGACTTATCTGGACACCACCGAATCCGGCTATGAGGTCGAAATCAACAAATTGGTGACGGATTCGGATCTCACCGTTTATGTCAACACGGTGGTGTGGCGCGGATTCAACGGCGGTTGGAAATCCGTCTGCGTGGGCCTGGGATCTTACCGATCTATCCGGTGGCATCACACCCCGGACAGCATGTCCATGTCCATGAACAAAAACCAGATGCACAAAATCCTCGATGAAATGGGTTCCGTCATAGAGACCAAAATCGGCAAAGAGCGGATTTTTAAAATTGAAACTGCCCTGGCCAATCCCCTCGAAGTCCATAACGTATGGGCCGGAGGCGTATCTGAAACCCGACAAGCGGTGCTGGCACTCATGAAGTCACAGCTGAAACCACGGCGTGAAATCGTAAACGAAAAGGCGGATATCGTTCTTTATGGGGTACCAAACTGGAGCCCCTATGCCGCCTTTTCAGTGATGAATCCGCTCCTCACGCTGGTTTCAACCGGGCTCGGCTATTTCGGCGGTGTCATCGAAGCCATGGGAAAACCTGGCTGCACGGCTATTTTAGCCAGTCCCTGTCCGGATCGATGGAACCACAGCCACCATCCAGCCCATCGGGAAATCTGGCAGACAATACTGCCCCACCACAAAGATCCCTATAAAATTGTTGATCTTTATGAAGAAGATTTCGCCCATCGGCCGGATTACATTTACAAGTACCGTTACTGCTACGGTTTCCATCCCGTGCACGGACTGATGACCACCTATCCCTTAAAACGTCTGCAGCATGCCGCCCGGGTCATTGTCGCCGGTGCCGAGAATCCCGCCTCTATCAATCAGGCCCTCGGTTTTGAGACAATCGCGTCCGTCGAAGCGGCTATCGAGCGAGCGCAAGATTATCACGGGAAAGATGCGTCGATCGTATTTGTTAAGTATCCGATCCTAGCTTGCAGGCAATAGTATTATGTTGTCGATCCGGTCTAACCGGTAAGAGCCTAATATGGCTATTTAGAAACGCAAAGTATAGGTGCCAGGTGTCAGGTTTCGGGTGTCAGGAAGGCGAGTCACTAAATTCTGAACACTGACACCTGAAACCTTTATTTTCTTACAACATTTTGTCAGCAGATAAATCCCGATTAGGGCCTAATGGGACCCTGATTTAGCAACATTGGGGGGGACGAACCATGATCTTATACGAAGAAAACCGAAATAAGGGTTTGCTCGAGTTCGGCATCCAGATTCCGGTGCTGGCCAGCCGGGCCGTCAAAGCATTTGAATTTTTAAAATCGCACGAACTGTTGGGGCCCAGAATCGATCAATGGCATATCCGGAAAATTGATGAACCGATCACCAAAGAAGATCTCCTGCGGGTGCATTCCAGAGAATATGTTGCGAAACTATACTCTGCCGAACTCGAAAAGGAGATCATCCGGACGTTCGAGTTAATCGATGAACAGGGCAATTATTATCGTTATGCCCCGGATACTGCGAAACTCCCGCTGACCCACCTGTTTGATCGAACCCTTGCCACGGTCGCTAGCACAGTGCAGTGCTGTCGGGTGGCCCTGGATAAGAATTTTTGTTTCGCGTTTAACGGCGGTATGCACCACGCCCAGCAAAATCATGGGGCCGGCTTCTGCCCCATTAATGATATTGTCATCGCCATCCGTAAGCTACAGGCCGAAAACTGCATTCGAACCGCCTGGGTAATCGACACCGATGCTCACAAAGGAGACGGAACGGCGGCCCTCACCAGGGGTGATGACAGCATCACGACCCTAAGTATCCACATGGCCCACAGTTGGCCCTTGGATGGTGAACAATATGATCGCGCCGGTAACCTGAACCCGTCCTTTATAGACAGTGACATCGACCTTCCCATGGCCCGGGGAGAAGATCAGCTATATGTGTCCAGGCTGCAGGAAGGGCTCAATAAGCTTGGTGACTTCTCCAGGCCCGACCTTGCTGTGGTGGTTTCCGGCGTTGATCCCTTCGAAAAAGACGAATTGCCTTCCACAGGTGATCTGAGATTATCTCTGGCGCAAATGATGCAGCGTGATCTTCTCGTCTACGGGTTTCTAAAAGAACGGAAGATACCGGGGGCTTATTTAATGGCTGGCGGATACGGCGAGAGTTCCTGGCAGGTTTATGCACAGTTTCTGGAATGGGCATTGTTGGATAATCTCAATTTGAAAGTTTAATTTTAAAATCACGTGGGGGGTACTAAAATGAAGTGTCCGGTATGCGGTTGCGAATATTTTTATGTTAAAAACCCGGATAATCCATACAAGTATTACCAGTTTACCTGCAAAGACGGCCGGGTTCACTTCAGTGCTGAAGTCAACGAAGATGAGGTGCCAGACATCAAGGATGAGACCCAGACCCACTGTATTCAATGCGTCTGGCAGGGCGAATATGGGAAACTCGTTGACTCCAAGGAGTAGTTCAGCGCGTTAAAATCTAAGCCGGAATGAGCACCGATATCTGGTTACCATAGTTTAGTGCTTAAAGGTTTCAATCCTTGTTTTAATGGAATACTCTCTTCAACCTGATACAATTGCGACATCTGAATTGATTGGGAGCATTACCAGTTTGTTAATGGGTTTGATAGATTTTGGCACAAAAAATTTGAAAAAACGTGAAAAAAGTTCTGAACAATTCTCTTGATCGCCGTTATACTACAATAAAGCAGCACAAGAAACAGGGTATCAAATGCAACCGGAATCTTCTGAGACATTTTGTGGTCAAGTCGTTAGCAAGGATCAACTTATTGAAATCGTTGAAATTGTAGACACATTTTCAAAGCTCAGCCGTGGCGAACTTGCCAATACTATCTGTGAGTTATTCTCCTGGAAAAGACCAACAGGCAAATTAAAAACCGTCGAATGCCGGCAATTTCTTGAGCGTTTGGATGCCAGAGGGATCATCCAGCTGCCTTTGTGCAGAAAGCAGAATAGGAAGCCGACAAAAGCATCTGTTCCCAGAACGACACAGGCGGATACTCAGGCCCCCATTTCAGAAAAGCTAAGCGAATTATCACCCATATCACTTTCGAGAGTTAAAACCAAAGAACAAAGACAGCTGTGGTATGAGTACGTTGATCGCTATCATTACTTGGGATATCAATTACCTTTTGGAGCACAATTACGATATTTCATTAAATCCGGTGCCAGCCAGGCTTTGGTAATTGGCTGTTTGCAATTTTCCAGTCCTGCATGGAAAATGGCCCCAAGGGACCGCTGGATTGGTTGGAACGATGAGCAACGCCAACGCAACTTGCAAAAGGTTATTAGTAACAGCCGCTTTCTTATATTTCCCTGGGTTCAGGTCCAAAATCTTGCCAGTTCGGTTCTTGCCCTGGCCGTCAAAACAGTGCCCGATGATTGGCAAAGTTGTTACGGTTATCGTCCGGTTCTTATGGAAACGCTGGTGGCGCGAAAGCGATTCAAAGGCACTTGCTATAAGGCTGCCAATTGGGTTCACGTGGGGTCAACGACCGGCCGCGGGCGAATGGATCGGGAAAATAAACGCCAGGGGATGGCTGTCAAAGAGATTTATGTTTATCCGCTGTCTAAACGATTTGGACAAGAATTGTTGGTTGACTAAAGGTGATCGATTATGGGTACCTCTGGCAAATGGAGCCGCAACCACTCTGCTCATAAAAAAAATACCTTAGTTCATCAGATTTGGCGTTGTTTATCAATTCCGTTATAATTTCAGGGAATTGTGCCGCCTTTTCTTTAACCATAAATCGGATTTCCTGTTTTCAAATCATGATTATGAATAAGATCATGGTCTTTAAAAATATTCCCGACAAAGCCACCGAATTTATGAATTTGGGATGGCTTTAGATAAACATCATTTTAGTTTATGATAAATTTTCTCAGATTTTGGGTGATCGTAATCAAACCGGGTTCCAATGTCAAACGATGGATTTTATGGATTTGCGTCTTTCACTGAGTTATCCTTCGTCCCTAATTTTGCCGAAGATTTTCCAGCATTTGATCCACGCTGGTGGTAGGCAGCTTGCAGGCAAACGCCTGGCAGACGTAGGCGGTGGCTTGACCGTTCTTCGCTGCCATCGGCAGCGTAAACGGCGCAATGCCCGTAACTTCCGCTGCAGCCTCATGATCCGCCGGGCGGAAGAGGACAACCTTTTGCGGCAGAAAGGGTTTGCGCAGGGCTGCCAGCATAGATATTGTATCTTTTTTTTGGGGTTGGCCGACGATGACGACTTCATAATTCGGATTCAACGCAAATTCCAGTGCGACCATGAGCTGGGAATGGCCGGCCGGATGCTGTTCCACCTTGGCAGAGAAGGATTTGATGATGCGTTCCGCTTTTGTCAAATTGCCGGTGCTTGCGGTCATATGACCGAGACACAGTAAATTGAATACCGCCACGGAGTTTCCCGACGGTATGGCCCCATCGTAGATCGTTTTACTGCGCACGAATAGTTTTTCGCCGTCGTCCGCGGTCATGTAGAGGCCGCCGTTTTGTTCGTCCCAGAAGTGTGAAAGCATTTGTTGATTTAAATCAATGGCATCTTTTAAATATTTTATTTCAAAAGTCGCCTGATAAAGCTCTATCAGACCCCAGACCATAAAGGCATAATCATTTAGATGAGCACTTAAGCCGGCCTTGCCCTGACGGTACCTTTTCAAAAGACGCCCCCTGTCATCGGTGAGGTTTTTCAGGATAAAATCGGCGGCTTTTATTGCGGCAGCAGTATACTGCTGATTGTCCAGGACGCTGCCGGATTTGGCCAGGGCGGCGATCATCAAACCGTTCCAGTCGGTAAGTATTTTATCGTCCTTAAAGGGATGGATGCGTTTTTCTCTTGCTCGAAAAAGCTTTAGCCGGCCGTCTTCCAGGCGACGGCGCAATTGATTTTCGGAGACACCCAATTCTTTGGCAAGCTGGGGCAACGGCTTTTGCAAATGCAGAATATTCTGGTCAATCTGGTGGCCGGGACCCGCGTCTTCGAAATTGCCGCCTTCTTTGACATTAAAAACCTTGATGAATAATGCGGCCTCTTCGGCGCCTAAAATCTTTTGAATTTCCCGGGGTGACCACAGGTAAAACTTGCCTTCAATACCTTCGCTGTCGGCATCTTCGGCACTGAAAAAACCGCCTTCGGCCGAGGTCATATCCCGCAGGATATAGGTGATTGTTTCTTCGGCAACCCTGGCATAAAAAACGTTTCCGGTGGCCTGATATGCTTCCGTGTAAGCCATGATCAGCATGGCCTGGTCGTAGAGCATTTTTTCAAAGTGCGGCACCAGCCATTGGGCGTCGGTGGAATAGCGGTGAAAGCCGAAACCCAGCTGATCATAAATACCGCCCAGCCGCATTTGGGTGAGTGTTTTTTCGGCCATCGCAAGGATCTGTCGATTTTGGGTGTGGTGATAGCGCCTCAATAAAAAACTCAATTGATGGGCTGAAGGAAATTTGGGTGACTGTCCGAAGCCTCCGTGTTCAGGGTCATAGGCCTGCACAAAGAAGGCCTGGGATTGATTCAGTGTTTGCCGGTCGAGGTTTGACTCCGGCCGGTCATCGCCCAGGCTTACGACATGCCGGGTGATCCGATCGGCACTGTCGTTGACTTTATTGCGATCGTTGCGCCACACGTCGACGATTTTGGGTAAAAGCTCCATCAAACCGGGCCGTCCCCAGCGGCTGTTCTTGGGAAAATAAGTGCCGGCATAAAACGGCTTTTTATCCGGGTTCATGATGATCGTCATGGGCCAACCGCCGCTTCCGGTCAACGCCTGGGTAACGGTCATATAGACATGATCGATATCCGGACGTTCTTCACGATCGACTTTAATGCTGATAAAATCCTTGTTTAACAAACCAGCCACTTCTTCGTCCGCAAAAGACTCATGCGCCATCACATGGCACCAGTGGCAGGTGGAATATCCGATGGACAGAAAAATCGGCTTGTCTTCTCTTTTTGCAGCTTCAAAGGCTTCTTCATCCCGGGGATACCAATTTACAGGGTTTGTGGCATGCTGTAGCAGATAAGGGCTGGATTCGTTTATCAGGCGGTTGTATTCGGCTTTTCGATCAGGTGGTGATTTTGCCGAAGAAGAAGTTTGCTTGGTCGAATCCGCGAAACAAACACCAGAGCCGGAAGAAAACCAGATTCCGGATGATGTGATAACGAAGACCGACACCATCGCTAAAATTGATGGCTTATTTAGAATTGGTAAAGCCATTTGATTCCCTTGCTATTTCATTTCAAGTTCAATAATCTGTTAAACGACCTTGTTTGAACAATAACCATTCTATATTTGAAAACAATCGTTAGATTTTTTGTGGTTTTCCCGTCTGGCGGGATGCCTTCGTGATTCATAGCTTTTTTAGCTATCGGAATTTGGGATATATTATGAATAAGGCCACAGATAAGAAAGTACAGAACCTGGCCCAATGGTTGTATGAATACCGCTATCCGGTTGTGTTCACCGGGGCCGGAATCAGCACGGAATCCGGACTGCCGGATTTTAGAGGTCCTGACGGGGTGTGGACTCGGCGCGATAGAGGACTGCCGCCCAAAGCCATGAGCAAATCCTGGGATGCAGTTGAGCCTAACAGCGGGCACTATGCGATTGTGGAACTGCAGAAGCTCGGCAAACTAAAATTTCTTATTTCCCAAAATGTGGATAACCTGCATTTGAAATCAGGTATTCTCCCTGAGCTCATCGCCGAACTGCATGGTAATATGACAAAATTGCGTTGCAAGCGCTGCGAGAAAACAATTGATAAAATTGCCAGGAAAACAAAATGCCCGTGTGGAGGACGTCTGGTATCCAGTGTGGTGGATTTTGGCCAGTCGCTTCCGGAAAAAGATTTGAGTCTGTCATTTGAGCATTCCCGTAACAGTGATTTGTTCATTGTTGTGGGCTCCAGCCTGGTGGTGACCCCGGCAGCGGAGATGCCCCGGGAAGCTTTAACGGCCGGCGCCAAACTGGTCATTATTAATCAGAGCGAAACTCCTTTTGATTCACAAGCGCATTTGAGATTTCACGAGGAAATCGGAGATGTTCTTCCCCTGGCGGTGAAAAGATTGAAACGGTTAATGGGTCTGTATGACTGATGCGCCCAGCTGCGTAAGAAAGGAGGGGGTTGGTTCTAATTTCGGCCATTAGGGTTTTGCTCAATTAGACACATTGACCCTTCCTCTCGCAGAGCCCACAGCCTCCGGCCCATAGGGCCAAGAGCGTACGCCCCGGCGGGAGATCACAGAGTTTTTTGATTTTTCTCTGCGTACCTTGTGCGCTCTGTGAGAGATTGAATGGCCCAAGTTAAGGCCATGCCCGAAAGACTCATGCATCATAGCTTATTATCACGACATCGGCGGCTTCTTCTCGGACGGAAATCAAAGCCTGATAGGCGTCGGAATAATACCATTTCTGCAGTGTTGGCTGGTCGCAAAATTTTATGACGACCGTGTGCTGGTGAAGATGCTCGCCGGTCAAAACGGTGGCACGCTTTCCCCGGAATACGACCTCGGCTTCAAAAGGCATCAGTGATTTTTGGACTCCCTCGACGTAAATCTTCCATTTGTCAGGATTATTTATGGTAATGTGACCGATAAGATATGCAGGCATTTTCCCGCCTCATTTTGAAATATTAGAATCCTCATTTAATACCTCAGCCAATTTTTCCAAGGCATCCCAGGTTGCCGCAAAACCCGCGTATGCTGCTACCTGAAAGATCGCTTCAAATATTTCATGCAATTGAGCACCGTTGCGTAAAGCCATCTTAAAATTCAATTTCAGCGCATTGTGGCGAGCCAATGCAGCCAGTACGCAAATATTGCATAGTGATCGGGTCTTGAGATCGATGCCACCTCGGGTCCAAATCCGGCCGCCTAATACAGCGACGACTTCCTTCTCAAAATCCGGGCAAACAGACCGAAAACGGGAGACCAGCGACTCAATATTTTCTTTTGGTTGCCATCCTGCAAATCAGCGACCACCATCAGAGCTGGGGGTATGAGGATGGCCCCTGGAAGGGGCCGGAGCCACCTCTGCTGGTGGCCGCTGATTTATATTTCGTCCGCCGAGTTGACGCGATTGTATGCGCTATTCACTGACGTAATATACGGATACCCGTATCAATTCGCTGCCCAACATATTGATGAATTATATTCATATATTCTCTTCCATATTTTGTTCTTCTTTTGGCAACAAACCAAATTACCCCCAAGATTTTTACGATTATCTCATTGCTTACTTCATGCAAGTCTTTTCTAATGGCTTTTTCAACGTAATTCACTCCATTTGCGATTGTCTTACTTTCTGTCACGATTTGCTGATCTCCAAAATGATGCATATCAATCAGTAATTCAATGATTCTTATTGCATCACTGTCTTTTCCCCTTTCTTGAATTACATATTGGACACTTAGCCATATCTATTCCTGTTTATCATATTACTATGTGGTTTCACTTAATTATCTTGAGCGCTGACGCTTACGGGAAACTTGCGTCGCACGGACATTCAATTTTGCCATTACTCTCACGACGTCAAGCTCACCCGGTGGTTCGACTTCTGCATTCCGTATCGGCGGCAGAATTTCTCTGTGATCTGCCAAAGGTCTTCCGTCAGACACTGCTGCACCTTGTTTCGGATACGTGGGGCAACAGGTCCGTAGTAGGCTTCAGCAATGCCCCCTGTGATGCAAGCCAGGGTATCGCTGTCACCCCCCAGTGAGATTGCGTTGCGGACAGCGTCCTCGTAGGAGTCCGAATCTAAGAAGGCAATGAGGGCCTCCGGGACTGTCCCCTGGCATGAAATATCAAACTCATAGGAAGGTCTGATATCTTCTACGGTGCGATCGAGATCGTAGCCGAACAGATCGACCACCTCTCTCCTCATCAGCGTTTTGTCTTGTGTCGTCCTGGCCAAGTAGACGCTTAACGCCGTCGCTTGGGCTCCCTTCACACCTTCAGCGTGGTTGTGCGAAATCTTGGCCGTAAGTGCGGCCTCTTGGAGGACGGTGTCAACCGAGTCGAAAGCAAAGCCGACCGGACTGACCCGCATGGCAGAGCCGTTGCCCCAGCTGTTGTAAGGTTTGGGGGCAGTCGAACGGAGCCAATGGATGAACGACCCACCGTAGCCGGCATGGGGATATTTTCTGCCGATTTCTCGCACCGCCTTGAAGTAATTCCGGTCGTCTAATATAGCTTTCGCAATGGCAATGGTAAGGACCGTATCGTCGGTGAAGCAACACTGAGGATGGAAGAGGGGAAAGTCCTTTGTTTTGATGGGATCGTGTTCGTAAACCGATCCGATGATGTCACCTGCTATGGCACCTATCATATTTCATACCCTCTGTCGAACGTGAAAGTGAGCAGCCGCCAACCTGCTGCCAAAAATATAAAGTCTTCAGAATTATAAGAAAACGGTTATGATAAAAACGGCATCAATCTCGCGGTCTGCTCAACTGCTTTGTTCTGCCAATTTTTTATTGGCTACCAAAAACTTCGAACATTTTCATAAGAAAGAATTTTTTCATTTTTTGTCAATATTGTAGCATTTTCTTCCCTCGCCGTTGCGACAATAATTTGGTCAGCCGGATCATTATGGAAAGGTTGCGGTAGCACAGTTGAGCGGTATGATAAAACAGGAGAGAGGGGCACTAACCTAAGTTTTGGCATATCAAGGGCAGTATTTATCCAATCCTCTGGGTCACACGAAATTCCAACTTTCTTTTTTTCAAGGAGTTTGCTGAATTCCCATGGTTTTCATAGGGCCACCTCCATTATTAACGACATAGTAGTCAATTTAAATGGTCAAATCAAGGGCAAAAATGTGTATTTTAGATGGCAATGATTATACCGAAAAAGCGCGTGATATCATGTAACGAAATTACGCCCGACGTTTACAGCATTTATCCTCCTTTGTCGGATTAAAGAATGAACGCACAGAAATAAGATGAGAGCCCCGGAAGAGATAGGCTATATTAACGAAAAAGATGGAAAGGTTCAAGATGACGTCGGAATTCGGACCCGCCGTCGTCCGATAGAGCGGGACGATGGCGCGGCAAGCATGCGGAAGGCGAAATAATGGCGTGAAACGCCAGCCCCAGCATAAAAAATGATTCTTGACAACCAAACCCGCTTTCGTTATGGGTATAATTTCGGGTAAACCCCTAAGCTACAGACCTGGTTGAATGGTTTATTAGGTAAATTATAGTCATAATTTTGGGATAAATTCATATTTACAACCACTTAACCAATCAACTAATTAACGATATCTGAAGC
>Ga0316191_10003603_pt1 | contig 11487 bp, 11 predicted proteins | sample Eddworburr2cm_MG_FD_204928 | JGI IMG/M metagenome (GOLD analysis project Ga0316191, IMG submission 204928) | Coastal sediment microbial communities from Maine, United States - Eddy worm burrow 2 cm | ecosystem: Environmental > Aquatic > Marine > Coastal > Sediment | place: USA: Maine... | reverse complement strand
GCCTGTTTGCATCGTGCACAATAAAGCTCCATGGCATCAAATTCTTTGTATGCCGCCACTGTGTTCGGTCCCGTTTGACGGGTTAACCCCGCATAGCCAATTTTTTTCGGATCCATTTTCATTGTTGCTGTCATGGGTTGCGATCATCGACACCATTCGCCGATATATCCGTCTTAAACTTTTAATATTATTTTTAAACGGCTTGTTTGTCAACAGATTAACCATGCTAAAATACCCCATTAAAATATTAAAATCAATGCAGAATATGTGCTTTGGGTTTCGTATATTTTAACCCATCATTCTCTCCGAGGCGCAGATTCTAAAAGCCGGAGGTCGGGATTCCAAAATTCCATTATTCCCTCCGGGGCGCTGGCCCTGCGGGCCGGAGGCCAATTGTGAGCGAAGTGAACTAAATTCTTTTATCTAATTTCACAATAAATATTGACACTCCTGCCGGCATTTGTTAGAAAAACTTTTTGTTACTGGGGCTGTAGCTCAGCTGGGAGAGCGCATGACTGGCAGTCATGAGGTCAGGGGTTCGAGCCCCCTCAGCTCCACCAGTTTCATACAACAAAAAGGTTAGTATTAAGCTAACCTTTTTTTATTGGATTTATTCAACGCGTAAGTTAAATACCAGTATATCATTCAAATCACAATCATAAGATAGGGATTCGAAGAATTTGTATTTTGAGTGAGCCTTTAGATCTATCGAGCCGGCCGGATGATCACCTACGCACAATCAAGACATAACCGCACAATCCTGGCGGTCATCGGAATTGTTTTCATCGGTGGTGCGGTCTGCCTTATTTTTCAGGATGCATACGCCCAAGGGGCACAATCAAACCGGACAAATTCGCTTGCCCGACCCGCCGGACCGACGCAATCAAAAAAGTCTGCCGCGCACCTTTATTTTTCCGATCGGGATAATTATTATTTGATGTCCGAGCAGCGGGTTGTAATCCATTCGGGAGACCCGGTCGGCTATGCCCGATCCATTGTTGAGGCTTTAATAAAAGGGCCCCAAAATTCACTGGTCCGTACAATAGCGGCTGACACAGAGCTCAGGGCAATTTACATTATTCCCGACGGAACCTGTTATGTCGATCTTGCCCAGGCGGCAGGAACGCACCATCCCGGCGGATGCAATTCAGAGCTTCTGACGATTTATTCGGTGGTCAATTCATTGATATTGAATGTCCCCGAAATTAAACGGGTCAAACTGTTGATTGACGGAAATGAAGCGCAAACCCTGGCGGGCCATATTGATCTGGAATTTCCATTTGACGCAAATATGCTGTTAATTCGATGAAGAAAAAAAATAAGATCAACAATATCAGAAATATAGGAATCATCGCGCATATCGATGCAGGTAAGACCACTGTTACCGAACGGATCCTCTACTACACGGGTCGATCCCATAAAATCGGTGAGGTCCATGATGGTGAAGCTGTTATGGACTGGATGGCGGATGAGCAGGAACGGGGCATCACCATTACCTCGGCTGTGACCACCTGTCACTGGGGAGATATTGAAATCCATATCATAGATACCCCCGGGCATGTGGATTTTACCATTGAAGTCGAACGCTCCCTGAGGGTGCTTGACGGCGCTGTCGGTGTTTTCAGCGCAGTGGAAGGGGTCGAACCGCAGTCTGAAACCGTCTGGCGTCAGGCCGATAAATACGGTGTCCCCAAAATTGCGTTTATCAATAAAATGGACCGAATTGGAGCCGATTTTTTTGGGACCGTTGACATGATGAAAGAACGTCTCAGTGCCAATCCGCTCCTGCTGCAGTTGCCTGTCGGTCAGGGCGAAACGTTCACAGATGTAATCGATCTAATCGAAATGAAACAGATCTGTTGGGACGAGGAAACCCTGGGAGTCAGCTGTCATCTTGGTGACATCAGCGACGAATATCTCACCCAGGCTGAGGAATACCGGGAAAAGATCATAGAAGCCGCTGCGGAATATGACGATGATGTGATGGAGGCCTATTTGTCGGAAATGCCCATTGAGCCGCAAAAAATTATAGACGCGATTCGAGGGGCCACCATCAATTCAAAGCTGATCCCCGTCTTGTGCGGTTCCGCCTTGAAAAACAAGGGCATCCAGCCCCTGCTGGATGCGATCACCAAATTCCTTCCGAGCCCGGTCGATGTTCCTCCCATAAAAGGGACGCATCCGGAGACCGGGGCTATAATCGAGTGCAAAGCCCGTGAGTCCGATCCACTGGCGGCTCTGATATTCAAAGTGTCCATGATAGAGGGCCGCAAACTGTCGTTCGTCAGAGTCTACAGCGGCCGGATGAAAGCCGCAGAGGATGTGTACAACCCGTCGCTCAAAAAAAAAGAGAAGCTGGCTCGCATTTTACAGATGCACGCCAACAAGCGCGAGCGTGTCGACACCATTGGGGCGGGCAGTATTGCCGGAATTGTAGGTTTGAAGGATTCCTCCACCGGTGAAACCCTTTGCAGCGCCAATCATCCCGTGTTGCTCGAAAATATTGAGGTTTACGAACCCGTAATTTCGGTGGCGGTGGAACCCAGGACCCATGCCGATCAGGAAAAAATGGACGCTGTTTTGCAAAAATTCATGGCGGAAGATCCGACCTTAAGGGTGCGCCAGGACGAGGACACCGGTCAAACAATTCTTTCGGGCATGGGCGAGCTGCACCTGGAAATTATTACCAGCCGCATGCAACGGGAATTCAACACCAATGTCAACGTCGGTCAGCCCCAGGTGGTCTACAGAGAAACGATTGGGGATCGCGCAACAGCTTCCGCCGTTTTTGATAAAGAAATTGCAGGACAGCGTATTTATGGAGAAGTGAGGTTAAAGGCGGCACCCTTACCCAGGGGAACCGGCAATCGGTTTGTTTCCGATATTGCGGCCGCAGCGCTTCCCTCGAATTTTATTGAAGCAGCTAAAAAAGGTGCCCTGGAATCTCTGGAGAGCGGATCGTTGATGGGCTATCCCGTGGTTGATGTCGAAATCAGGCTTGCCGGTGTAAATCACAAAGATTCCTTGAGCACTGAGCTGGCCTATACCGTAAGTGCTTCTATGGCGTGCAGAGAGGCTCTGGCAAATTCAGGACCATTTTTACTGGAACCGATCATGGATACAGAAGTTTTCGTACCCGAAGCGTTCACGGGAGAGGTGATTGGCGACTTAAATGCCCGCAGCGGCAAGATTGAATCAATAGACCACAAACTGGGTTCCCAGGTCATCAAAGTAACCGTTCCCCTGTCGCGCATGTTCGGCTACTCAACCTCATTACGATCGGCTACCCAGGGCAGAGGCACCTTTACGATGCAGTTTGCCCGTTTTGATCGCAGTTGAATTTGGCGAATTTAATCAAACGGTTATCCCCCGCTTTTGGATCCATTTTTGGCTTTGCCGCTCATTTTATCCAGCCATTCGTTAATTTTCTTGCGTTTCTCATCATCCTGGGGGTGCTTTAGCGCCTGTTTCAACTGCACTCTGGCATTTTTGAAGTCTCTTTTTCTCAGATAAAAAACACCGAGATAGTAGTGCGCATCGCCTAGCATTTGCTGCTTTCCCAGACTCTGGCCCAGGAAATAATAAGCCTGGGTGAAGCGGGGCTGCTGCCGGGTCAGTTTAAGAAAGTTATCCGAAGCTTCAGCGAGATTTCCAAGTTCCATCTGGGTGCGGCCTAAATAAAAAAGGCATTCCGGATCATCGGGAATCATGGCGCCGGCACTTTCCAGTGTTTTTAATGCTTGTGGGAATTGGCCGTCCAGGAAATATATCCAGCCAAGGTCCTTTAAGATGTATGGATCAAACGCCCTCTGTGTTAATGCGATCCTGATTTGCTTGATGGCTTCCTGCCGTTTTCCGGCCCGGGCTAAAATCAATCCGTAACGGTAATGGGCCAATGGATCTTGCGGATTTCTGGTGACATCGTCCTTAAGTTTGTTAAAAACGGTTTCTTCGTCGCCATAGCTTGTCTCCACCCGGGTATGCACCCTTTGGAAAGCGTCCTGGTTTACCAGGGGAATCGGTTTTGATGTACGGTCATAGGTCTCAAGCCATGAAGCAATGTATGCAATGCGGTCCTCAACGGCCGGGTGAGTCATTAAATACTTGGGGATTTGATCCGACCCAAACCATGTTTTACTGCGGATTTTTTTTAAAATTTTTAGCAAGCCTCTGGCGCTGTAGCCTGCTTCGGTGGTAAATTTTAGCCCGAACTGATCGGCCTGAATTTCATTTTCACGGCTGTAAGACAGTTCGGCGGTTTGCCCGGCTGCCATCGATCCCATGGTAACCGCACTGGCGGCTTCGCCGGCCCCGCCAACCCCCAGCAAAATGCCCGCGGCAATACCGGCCAGCGTGGCAACCCCAATCTTTTTGGAGCGTTCGATCTTTTGGGAGATATGGCGGCAGTAGACGTGGGCAATTTCGTGGCCCAGAATACCCGCCAGCTCTTCCTCTTCCTCCATGGCATCCAACAGCCCGGTGTATACAAAAATATGGCCGCCCGGCGTTGCAAATGCGTTGTATACATCTTCTTTGATCACATAAAAATGATATTTGAAGGGTTGTTGCGGAAGAGCGGACAAAATCCGATTTCCGATATTGTTCACATAGGTGTCGACGGCAGGATCCTCTACGATTTCATAGTACTTGTGAATCATCGCCAACATCTGGCGCGACATGTCTTCTTCCTCTTTGACGGTGATACTGAAAACCGCCGGCGGCACAAAACTGCTCAAAGCCCAAATAAGGATCACGCCGATGGCGACAATTTTTTGAAAAGGTTTCATGATCTCCTCGAGATTTATCGATTAAATTTAGCTATAAGGTGCTAAGCTTTTCCCGAGACTGCGCTCGGAAAAAGTGTCCCCTGAAGGGCAGCAAGTGCGCTAACTATTTAGTGATGCAAAATATAGGTGTCAGGTTTCGGGTGTCAGGAAGGTGAGTTGCTTAATCCTGAAACCTGAACACTTAAACCTGACACCTTTATTTTCTGACAACATATTGTCAGATAGGACCCGATTAGGATCTATATACTGCCATATTTTTATCTTCTTTTCAAATATCAAATTATATGGTAGATCATTGAGCCATGGCACAGGTCATATGCATCGCAAATCAAAAGGGCGGTGTGGGAAAAACCACAACCGCCGTCAACCTGTCGGCATCTCTGGCAGTCTCTGAAAAACGCACCCTGCTGGTGGATTGCGATCCCCAGGCAAATGCTACCTCGGGGCTTGGAATTGATCCGTCCTCAGTCGACAAAACCCTTTACCGCGCAATGCTGGGCCAGGCCGGATTAAAAAGCCTGATTGTTGACAGCGCCATTACCTCTTTGAAGGTGATCCCTTCCAATTTGGAATTGATCGGTTTTGAAGTCGAAATGATGTCGAACCCCAACCGTCAAAACACCCTCAAAGAACTCATCGCCGATCTCGACAGCGCATTTGAATACATTATCCTGGATTGTCCGCCTTCACTGAGTCTTTTGACGGTCAATGCGCTAACTGCAGCCGATTCATTGCTGATCCCCCTGCAGTGCGAGTTTTATGCACTCGAAGGCCTCAGCCAGCTTCTGGGCACCGTCAAGCGCATCAGGCAAACACTGAATCCGGAACTGCAGATTGCCGGAATTCTGTTGACCATGTTCGACAGACGTACCAATTTGTCACACCAGGTCGCCGAAGAAGCTGAAAAATACTTCAAGGAGCTGGTATTTAAGACAATCATACCAAGGAACATTCGGTTGAGCGAGGCACCGAGTTTCGGTAAACCGATATTGCTCTATGATGCAACTTCGACCGGTGCCCGCAGTTACATTGAGCTGGCCGGTGAGATTATCCAGAGATAGGGAAACGCATGCAAAAAAACAAGCTAACAAAAAATGCAGGCTCCGTTTCCGTCAAACGGAAAAAAATGGCCCTAGGAAAGGGTCTGGGAGCGCTCATTCCGGATATTGAAACAGAACGTCAAAATAAAAAGGACTATTTCTATTGCGATACCGATCTGATTCGCCCCAACCGCTTTCAGCCCCGCCGTCGGTTTAGCGCTGAAAATCTGGCCGAACTTGCCGAATCAATCAAAACCCAGGGCATTCTCCAACCGTTGCTGGTGCGCCAAGATGAGACCGGTTATGAACTGATTACCGGTGAAAGGCGTCTGAGGGCAGCTAAACGGGCCGGATTAACCCAGGTGCCGGTGTTAATAAAGCGGGTGAATGATGATAAGTTGCTGGAAATGGCTATCGTCGAAAACATCCAACGTGAGGATTTAAATCCCATTGAAGAAGCCGAAGCTTACCACCGGCTTATTACCCAGCTCAAATTGACCCAGGACCAGGCCTCAGCCCGGGTGGGCAAAAGCAGGTCGGCGGTAGCAAACTTTTTGAGACTGCGTCAACTGCCGGATCAAATCAAGGCCGGCATTACCGACGGCACGCTGAGCATGGGACATGCCAGAGCGTTGCTGGGTGCCGAGACATCCACCCAGCAACTTGCGGCTTGGCGGTCGGTTGTCTCCAAGAAGTTGTCGGTCAGAGAAACTGAAGCCCTCATAAGGCGCTTGCGGGCGGAGAAGAAAAAGCCCCGGGTATCGGAGAATCGCTCCGAGCAAATCCACCTTTCCCGCCTCGCCGAAGATCTGTCCCGGCACTTCGGCACCAAAATCATGATTAAAAAACACGGGCAAAAGGGCAAAGTTGAAATCGAATTTTACAGCAATGACGATCTTGACCGCTTGATTCATCGCCTGAGAAAGGCAAATAATTAGGAGCTTTGCGTCGCCGTAAAGATACAATGTCTATTCATATCATTATAGATGGTTACAATCTTATCCGACAATCGAAGCGCCTGAGCATTCTGGATTTGCAGGATATTCAATTGGGTCGTGATACGTTGCTTGATATGCTGGCTGCCTATAAAAAAGTAAAATCCCATCGCATCACGGTTGTTTTTGATGGCGCCACAGACCCCCTGTTTTCACAGCAGCGGGATCGGCACAAAGGGATCTCTATTATATTTTCGCACAAGGGAGAGTCGGCCGATACCGTGATCAAAAAAATGGCCCGCAAAGAAAGACAAAAGGCCCTGGTGGTGAGTTCCGATCAAGACATCGTCCAATCGGCGGCAGCCTGCAGCGCGGCAACGGTCAGCGCGAATGATTTTGAAAATAAACTGACAATGTCCATGGATATGGACGGTCTGCAATCCGACCGGGATGATTATAACGGCTGGCGACCTACAACCAAAAAAAAGGGGCCCAGCCGGCGCTTGTCCAAGCGACAGCGCAAAAACAGCGAAAAAATTCGCAAGCTTTGAAAGTGAAAGAAACAGGAACTCATCGAAAAACATTTGCAGGAAGGAAAAAATCATGTGTGAAGCCACCGCCTATCTGCTCGAAGACAACGAACCGAAGTTGGTCATGGAGGCTGTTGATACTATCGAACCTGAAGCAGAAGGTATTCGTCTCATCAACATTTTTGGCGAGCAAAAATTCTTAAAGGCCCGAATTCATTCACTGTCACTGGTCGACAACAAGGTTTTTCTTACGGAGGAAAAGTAACCACCGTTCAGAGTTCAACGTTCAGGGTTAAGGAGCCACTAGAGCACTGAAGTCACAGATATGAATGATCATTTTCCAAAATAGTTTCCGATTGGGCTCCAAATTTTGGATTCGTCCTGACGACGCTGACGTTTTCCTCATAAATGAGCATCCCAGATGCAGTCCAGAGACGAGAATGGAACCCCTGGTCCAGACCTGGCATGTCAAGATGTGGTGATGGCAAGCCAAGCCCATAGAATGTGAAAGCAATGTCATAGCCACATCACGTCGCACCAGGGCGGGCTTGAACCTCTGAACCTTTGAACCTTTGAACCTCTGAACGCCTACCAATGAAGATACTTATCGCCAAAACTTCGGGTTTCTGCATGGGTGTACGCCGGGCCGTTGAAATGGTATTGGACGCACCCGATCAGTACACAAAGCCGATTTTCACCTACGGACCGCTGATTCACAATCCCCAGGTCCTTAATCTCTTGCAATCCAAAGACATCAAAGTGCTCGATGAGATCCCCGACGGGGGTTCCGGCACAGTATTGATAAGGGCTCACGGAGTCCCACCGTCGGCAAAACAAAAGCTTAAGGAGGCCGCATTTAACGTCATCGATGCAACCTGCCCGCGTGTCATAAAAGTTCAGACCATTATTCGGAAGCACGCCAAAAAAGATTATGCCGCGATTATCATCGGTGACAAAGATCATCCCGAAGTCATCGGGTTGCTTGGTTACGCCCGGGACAATGGCTATGTCGTCGGAAGCATGGAAGAACTTGAAGCCCTTCCGGCTTTTGACCATGCGATTATCGTCTCACAAACCACTCAGAACGCCCGGCTTTTAAAATCCGTGATAACCTGGGCAGCCAAAACCCACCCCCATTATAAAATTTACAATACCATTTGCGATTCCACCGAGCGGCGACAGGCCGAAGTCCAAAGATTGGCCGAAGCGGTTGATGCTGTGATCGTGGTCGGCGGACACAACAGCGGCAATACCCGGCGGCTGGCCGAAATTGCACGGCAAACCGGCAAGCCGACCTATCATATCGAATCAGAATTGGAACTGGCGTCCATGGACACGAGTGTGCTGACGTCCGCACGGCATATCGGTATTACGGCCGGGGCCTCCACGCCCAACTGGATTATTAAAAAAGTGTATCGCGCCCTGGAAACTTTGCAGGTCAAACGCACCCAAAGTTGGCGCAGAATATTGTTCGGACTGCAACAGACACTGTTATTGACCAATATCTATGTGTCCCTGGGAGCCGGATGCCTGACCTATGCCATGGCGAAGCTGCAGGGGTTCAGCCAGTTCTTCCCATACGTACTGATATCGATGCTTTACGTTCAATCCATGCATATCTTCAACCACCTGACAGGCAACAAATCCGATCAATATAATGATCCCGAAAGAGCCAAATTTTATCAAAAATACAACTCACTGCTAATCGTCCTGGCCCTGGCAGCCGGAGGCGCCGGCCTTGTGATTGCATACTCCCTGGGTCTTTTCCCTTTATCATTACTTCTCATCATGAGCCTGCTGGGATTATCGTACAACCTGAGATTTGCACCCAAAGGGTTCGTCGGCTTCCGCTATCGGAGAATCAGAGATATTCCCGGATCAAAGACCCTCTTGATTGCTATCGCCTGGGGAATTGTGACCGCGGCCCTGCCCCCCCTGTCATTAACGGGCAATGCCAGCTGGGTCACCGGGATAATCTTTTTGTGGACCGCCGGTATTGTGTTTGTAAGAACAGCATTTTTTGACATTCTCGACATGCAGGGGGATCGCATCGTCGGCAAGGAGACTTTCGCCATTCTGCTTGGCGAAAAGCGGTCCATGCGTCTTTTAAAAAACATGCTGATCGCGCTCATTGCATTGCTGATTTTGTTGAGTTTTTTTCATCTCATTTCCTATCTGGGTTTGGTGCTGATCGGGTGGCCGATATTTTTCTTGCTTCTCCTCTCAGCTTACGAACGGGGGGTTTTGCTGCCAAGCATCAAGCTGGAGTTTCTGGTGGAGACAAACTTCGTTCTGGCGGGAGTCGCTGCTTTTCTTTGGTCGGTGTTTGAGTTATAACCGGGTTCAATAGTCAATTCCCCGATAAATCGGGATTTACGCTTCGCTGCAATCGGCTCGGCCGGATTAGGGATGACGACCATGAAGGTGGTAAAATTAACCATCGAAGATGTGCTGGATCTGCACACGTTTCGACCCAAAGATATTCCTGATCTTTTAGAGGATTATTTTTCAGAGTGTTTAAAGGCCGGAATTTACTCCGTTCGAATTATTCACGGCAAAGGCAAAGGCATCCAGAAAAAACGTGTCCAGGGACTTCTTGAAAAGAATTCCTTGGTGACGGCGTTTAAAGAGGCACCGCCGGAGGCCGGAGGATGGGGGGCGACCTTGGTCGAATTAAGCAGGAATTTAGGTACTAAAAGTTCGAAAGAAAATTAAATAGACTTTGCCGTCTCCGATCAATCCCGCCCCTTATGAAACCAGATACAGCAGGCGCCTGACCATCTGGACTAGGCCCTATTTAAGATTTCCTCGATCTTTTCGGACAGGCTTTGCATATTAAACGGTTTTTGGATAAATCCGTCGCAGCCGCGTCTTAAAAGCTCACCGGTCTGCTGGTCGGCGCCATACCCGCTTGAAAGCAAGACTTTAATCGCCGGATTGATGGCCCGCAATCCATCATAGGTCTCAGCTGCTCCCATGTTCGGCATAATCATGTCCAGTACAACGAAATCAATATTGTTCTGATTATTGTTGTAAACATCCAGGGCCTCTTTACCGTTTTTTGCCGTTAATACTGAGAACCCCAGTTTTTCCAACATTTGCCTGCCTACACCGATAACGATCTCCTCATCATCAACAAGTAAGACTGTCTTTGCCGCCATTTGCTGCTCATCTCCATATTCCCCCTGGTAATTCATATCCCCCTTTCAGTTTCAAGCTCCCAGTTTATCAGAATAAAAATGAAATTGCAAAATTAAAAATGACATTATACTATGAACAAAAATTGATAGGAGGATGGATGAAGACCAATTTTATTTACATGACCGCCGGCAGCAAGGATGAAGCCAAAAAAATCGGAAAAGAACTGGTAAGCGCCAGATTGGCGGCATGCGTCAACCTTCTGGACAACATGAATTCCTTTTATCTGTGGCAGGGAGAGATACAGGAAGACACGGAAGTGGTCATGATTGCCAAAACCACAGAGGAACGCATACCGGAGCTGATTGAAAAAGTAAAATCGATGCACAGTTATGACTGCCCCTGCATTGTAAGCCTGCCTGTTTTGGGAGGGTATCAGCCCTTTTTAGACTGGATTGCCGGAGAAGTACGCGACGAATCGACCACTTAACGATATCCGATTGATCGAGGCCGATGATTTTAGGGTGGGTATTCATAGATGACCTCCCTACCCTGGGAGGTGGACTACGCTTTTTTCGAGTCTGCGTTCGGAAAAAGTGGCCTTGGAAAGGCAGCTAAGGACCTAAATAGCATACTTATAGATTGCAAGCAAAGTTTCGAGGGGATAAAAGCTGAAACATAAATTTTTCTTGCCCTGTGATGCCTTAATGCTTATTTTCAATAGGTCCCCCAAACAAGGAAATGCTCAAATGAAAACAAGCCGAAGCGTTCTTATCCCTTTGATAATTATATCAATTTTAACGCTTGCCGATGCTCGTGCGACAAGCCTGCGGTGCGGCGTCCGTCTCATAACGGAAGGCGACTTCAAGGACAGGGTGCTGGCCGAATGCGGGGAACCGGATCATGTGGAAGTTTGGGAGGAGGAACGGGTCTACGGATTCCGCCATCACCCAAGCTTTTACGGCAATTACGATGATTACGAGTACATGCGGCCGGATAACGGATACGGCAGACCGTATCGCATAAGGAAGCTGGTGATCATAGAAAAATGGACCTA
>Ga0316191_10003602_pt1 | contig 11487 bp, 7 predicted proteins | sample Eddworburr2cm_MG_FD_204928 | JGI IMG/M metagenome (GOLD analysis project Ga0316191, IMG submission 204928) | Coastal sediment microbial communities from Maine, United States - Eddy worm burrow 2 cm | ecosystem: Environmental > Aquatic > Marine > Coastal > Sediment | place: USA: Maine | collected... | reverse complement strand
TGCAGGTGAGTACCAGGAAGCTCATCATCCACACCGGGTGAGCGATCTCCAGTTCTACAAAAAAACCGGCAGTAACGAGGATGATGAGGCCTATGATGAAAGACTTGGTCGCCGCTGCCCCGACATAACCGATCAGTATCTCTACGAACGATATCGGCGCTGACATCACCTCGTACATGGTACCGGTAAACTTGGGGAAGAAGATGCCGAACGAGGCGTTGGCGATACTCTGGGTCAGCAGTGCCAGCATCATAAGTCCGGGCACGATGAAGGTGCCGTAAGGAACGCCTTCGATCGTCTGTATACGTGAGCCTATGGCGGAGCCAAAGACCACGAAGTAGAGTGCCGTCGATATTACCGGGGAGGCGAAACTCTGCAGCAGCGTCTCCCAGGCGCGCAACATCTCGTACTTGTAGATTACCTTGATGGCCTGGAAATTGATGACCGGGTTACGGTTTGATTGCTGGTTCATGACTTTTCTTTCACCAGGCTGACGAAGATGTCTTCGAGAGAAGACTGCGAAGTATTAACATCCTGTAACGACAGGCCTGAATCGCGCACGGCATCCAGCAGGCCGGTGATACCGGTCCTCTGCTCATGCGGATCATAGGTATAGGTGAGCTGAGAGCCATCGCTCGATAACTCCAGCGCCCACGCGGACAGTGTTTCGGGTACTGCTTTTATCGCACGCTTGAGTTCGATGATCATCTGTTTCTTGCCCAGCATGTGCATCATGTTCTGCTTGTCATCGACCAGCAGTAATTCACCTTTATTGATGACGCCTACCCGGTCGGCGATCTCTTCAGCCTCTTCGATATAGTGCGTGGTGAGGATGATGGTGACACCTGATTCGCGCAGGTCCCTGACCAGCGTCCACATGTCCTTTCTCAGCTCTACGTCTACCCCCGCGGTAGGCTCGTCGAGGAACAGCACTTTAGGCTCATGTGCCAGCGCTTTACCGATGAGTACGCGGCGTTTCATGCCGCCTGAAAGGGTCAGGATCTCGCTGTGTCTTTTATCCCACAGCGACAGCTTTTTGAGCAGTTGCTCGAGATAGGCTTCATCGGGTTTCTTGCCGAACAGGCCGCGGCTGAAGCGGAGCGTGTTGATCACCTTGTCGAAGGCGCCGAGTGTCAGCTCCTGGGGAACCAGCCCGATCATGGCCCTGGTGGCGCGAAAGTCGGTAACGATATCATGACCATCTACTTTGACAACCCCGGTACTCGCGTTGACGATACCGCAGATAATAGAGATCAGAGTGGTCTTGCCTGCTCCGTTGGGGCCGAGCAGTGCCAGGATTTCACCGCGAGTGATATCGAGGCTCATACGCTTTAGCGCCTGGTGACCGCTGCCATAGGTCTTGGATAAATCTGATATCGAAACGATGGTCTGCATAGTTTATCGGGGTATAACCGCTTATCGGAAATTGTGTGATTAGCACGATATGGCGTTCAGTTTACGCTATTATGAAAAAGTATTTAATCTGGAGTAATCAAAATAATAGAGGTATGATTACCCTGACTCTACTATGTTCCACCACCAGGAATTAAGGCGTGAATAGATGGTATTGATGTTGCTGCGAAATAAAGATCAATGACGATCCTTTATGACATTTCAAGATTCTGTGATGCTTTCGAGGCACAGGTCTCGGCAATAGAGCATCTGAAGCCCGAGTCGATTCCAGAAAAAGATATCAACCGCATCCAGCTGTACAAAAAATCCCTGGTCATGTCCGCTATCGATACACTTGCCGGGTACCGTTTTACTAAAGAAAATTACAGGGAACTGAACAGGCTGAATAAAAAACGCTTCGTAAGGTTTATCGCCGAGTTCGGCGAATGGAAAAATGGCCCACTGGTAAGTGTTCCTTACCTGTTCGAACAGCTGGCTATAAGGGACCTAAAGGGATCCGAGTTATATGATTTCCTATATTCCAGGCTTTCCAGTTTCCAGGAGAGCAAAAAAGGCACCATCCTGCTCATCGAAGATGTGGATGTGATGGCTGCCGAGTTATTCGAACTTGCAACGACAGAATATGAGGAACAGCTTATTTTGAAAAGCCAGCATTACTCTCTGTTCTATGAGTACAGGAACTTCAAGATGAACGCCCTGAAAGAGTCTGGCGGTATGATGGAAGCATTTCAATATGCCCGCCCGAACTACTATCCCGACAATAAGGGTGAGTATCATGACCTGATACGATGGCAGCTCTCATATCCCCTGGCGCATTTCAACACGCTGTTTGGCAGTTGTCTGAAAAACATGAAGCAGTATTTTATAAAGATTAATTTCGAGCCGTATGCCTAGTTCGGCCTGGTATTCCCCAGTCTCCAGCGTGCCGTTCCTTGTCGAATAAATTTACAATAATTCTGATTTGTAAATGCGTGCCTTTTACTTAATTATAATATTATCAGTCGCTTAGTGAAGCTGTTCTGGTTTTATTAATTAATGAGCCGCTATAAAGCGCTCGTTTTATCTTAAAAAAACGTCGACGATTTTTACATTTTTTATTTATCAGGAAGACTGATTTTTAATAACTAATTGATTATTAAAGATTTATTTATGTTGGCACCATGTGTGCATATTTACAGGTGTGTATCTGATGCATGAATAATGCGGCGTCTTCAGGTAAATGATGCTGCCAAATGTGCAAAAACTTCGGTCAGAAAGCCGGTTGCCGGCTTTCTGACAATCAAATGCTACCAATATAACTGACTGCCTGGCCCTGGACACAGGGCCAGGTTAGCAGACATCGCTATAAACACAGCCGAGCCGCTTCCAGTTGAGCTAGTGCACCGGGGAAATATTCTGTGTTTGTGACCTAATGATAGAGATCATGACAGGCAGTTGTATATGTTTAAATTGATGACACTAAGACCCGAATCGATGCCCGTCATTGGATGTGCACTCGCCTGTCTGTTCTGGTTCATCGATTCTGCGGTGGATACTTTCGTCTTTGAATCTCACAGGTTGTATCTTGAGGACCTGCTGGCTCCAGATGCTGACGAGCTCTGGATGCGGGTGCAGATCGTGTTGTTGCTGATGGCTTTTTCATTGCTCACCATGCTCATGTTGAGCCGGCATCAGCGGGTAAGAAATAAATTAAAAAAATATAAGAGTAAATTTGAGAGTATCGTCGATCAGCGCACGGTCGATATGCAGCTGACCAACACCCTGTTAAAAGAAGAGATCCTGGAGCGGCGGAAGATCGAGGAGAAACTTATCCAGCTTGCTAGCATCGATCCACTGACATCGATCCCCAACCGCAGGAAATTCGATGAAGTGCTTGAATACGAGATGAACCGTGATACCCGTTACAAGAATGAACTGTCACTGGTCTTCTGTGACCTCGACTATTTTAAGAAGATTAATGATCAGTATGGCCATAAGGTCGGAGATGATGTTCTGAAAGCTTTCACGCGAGTGGTTTCTGACAACATCCGGAAAACAGATGTGGTTGCACGCTGGGGCGGTGAGGAATTTGCCTTGCTGCTGCCAGAGACCAGTATAATGATCGCTGCCAGTACGGCTGAAAAATTACGCAAGGAAACCGAGCAATTCGATTTCCCTCATGTGGGCCACATTACGGCCAGTTTTGGCGTCACCCAGTATATCGAGGGTGATAGCGAGGCCAGTCTGATCAACCGCGCCGATGACGCGTTATATAAAGCGAAGAAAAATGGACGCAACAGGGTTCAGATGCTGCCGCCGGTACGCAGCATAAAACTTGTTAGCTCTGAAAAGAGGTTAGAAGAGAAGGTCTGAAAAGGTTTTGAGCTGAACTGTAGTAGATCTGACAGCTGGATGCACTGACTTCGATATATGCTTACAGTTTCCATTGACTCAAATGTAACTGTAATCCACCCCTCGATCAGTAATGATAAAAATACTTCTCGCGAAGACGCTGAGAAAATATGAACATATCAGTGTTTTTCTTTGCGTCTTCGCGAGAGAATATGTTTTTTCTGTTCGGGCGCTCATGACCGATTTTGCTATATCGAGCTTAAACTCTGAGGGTTAGTTAAATGATAGTTTTTAGACCTTCATCTTCATGCTAATTTGTAAGAAGCAGTGCCGGGCTGTTTTATAAACTGTCAGATCATGTTCAAGCTACTACAGCTGTACACTATCAGTGCGTCTGACTGAGAGAGCTTCGTGCATCAGCGGGCAGGTCGTAACCGGCTTTTTCCATCGCATCCAGGATCATCTCGACCATCTGGGTAATGTGGTAGCGATCAGAGTTCAGGATCAGGTCGTAACTGGAGCTGTCGTTTATATCGGCGTCGTACAGCATCTTTATATACTCGGCACGTTCCTGGTTTACTTCGCGTACTTTTTTAGTGCTTTCTTCCAATGTTATGTGTTCACGTTCGGCTATGCGTCTCGCACATTGTGCTTCGCTGCCGCAGATGCGTACCCGAAAAGCTTTTGCTTCACCGAGGATATGGTTGGCTCCTCGTCCGACGATGACCCCGCCATTGCGAGATATCGATAACACCGTTTTCACCAGGTGGTGGTAATAATCTTCATAGGAGAAGGTATTTTTGTGCTGCAGGTGTTGCCACCAGTGATCCTTGATATTGCTGACGTGCTCATCGAGCGCACTGACCAGCGCTTCATCGACATGTGCCCGTCGTGCGACCTCCTGCAGGATAGAGCGGTCACAACAGCGAACTTCGAGCGTGTCGGCCAGCAGTTGTGCAACTTTTTTTCCCAATGAGCCAAAATCCCGGGATACCGTGACCACGTAGACCTCGGTCTTTTGCCGAAGTTTCTGTTTTTCTTCAGCCGCGTGTTGTTGCATCTTCATCACTTCCGTTGCGATTATGGCTTCGATAAGGCGTTCAGCACTACATCTCATTCGTCGTTATTCTCTTTATTAAAATTGAACAAAGTCACTGCCAGGTTCGCTGTGGCCAGTTACAGACTCTATAGATTCTCTGCGCAGACAGCAACTGGCTATGCTCGGCTGCAAACTTGACTGACGGTTACTTGCTCTATGACAGGGCATTCAATTTCGTCATGTAACAGGATTGCAAAGTTTATCTGGTAATAGTGTATTCAATTACCAGCTAAGAGGCGATATTAAAAAGAAACTATCCTGGCCGCTTTTGTCATCGGCTTGATCGGTGCTCTTTCATTGCCTATGGCGGCGGTAGAGACCATGATGCCGGAGGCATATTATAAAGGCGGCTCGATCGTCGGTATGTCGACCTTGCTGGGTCTCCTTGTTGCGATATTTGCAAAGACGTTAGAATAGATGCTGGTTAAACGATATATGAGCAGATGATACAGATAGACACTTCAAAAGACTTCTTACTGGCCGCAGATATAGTCCTGATATTGCACGTACTGTTCGTGGCTTTTATCGTTATCGGGCTGGTCTTTGTTTTTATCGGTAAGATTCGTTCATGGTCATGGATACGAAACCCCTGGTTCAGGTTATTACACCTGGTTGCTATCGGGGTGGTCGTGATTCAGGCATGGTTTGGTATCATCTGCCCGCTCACCATGCTCGAGATGGAACTGCGTGCCCAGGCTTCCGGCACGGTTTATACAGGTTCATTCATCTCCTACTGGTTAGAAAAGATTCTCTACTATCAATTCTCTCCCTGGGTCTTTACCATCTGCTATACGTTATTCGCGGCTGCCGTCGTTTACAGCTGGTTCTGGATTCGTCCACGTCGTTTTAAAAAGCCCGGGACACATCCGTGAAAGTACACTGTCTGTTACAGGCAAGGTTTTTCAGTCGATCATGTGGTCATGCGGTGACGGACCCTTTGCAGGGGTCTGCCAGCATAACTCAACACGTTTTTTTGAATTTATATCAAGAATTTAGTGGGCAATTAGCGTTATCATCTGGTTACTAGGATATATGCATATACCCGTATCAATTTATACCCGAGTCGGAGAGTCAAAATGGATCAAATTGAAACCCTGACGATCGATGGTAACCAGGCGGCGGCTGAGATCGCGCACCTGACCAACGAAGTGATCGCGATTTACCCGATCACACCGGCATCACCTATGGGTGAGTGGGCGGATGAATGGTCATCACGCAAGCGGCCCAACCTCTGGGGCACGGTACCACGGATCATCGAGATGCAGAGTGAAGGCGGTGCTGCCGGTACCATCCACGGCGCTCTACAGACTGGCGCTCTGACGACGACATTTACCGCCTCCCAGGGTCTGTTGTTGATGATCCCGAATATGTTCAAGATCGCCGGTGAACTCTCACCCACCGTGTTTCATGTCGCTGCGCGCTCGATCGCCGCACAGGCGCTGTCGATCTTCGGTGATCATAGTGATGTCATGGCTGCGCGCACGACCGGATTTGCCTTCCTGGCTTCGGGTAGTCCGCAGGAAGTACTGGATATGGCATTGATCTCGCAGGCAGCAACATTAGAGTCGCGTATTCCGATCGTTCATTTTTTCGATGGTTTTCGCACCTCGCATGAAGTAGCAAAGATTCAGGCCATCGATGCTGAAATCGTCAGGCAGATGATCAGCCATGAGTGCGTCGTGGCACACCGTTCTCGTGCATTATCACCTGAACACCCGGTCATCCGTGGTACTTCGCAGAACCCGGATGTTTTCTTTCAGGCACGTGAGAGTGTTAATAAGTATTACCAGGCGATGCCAGGCATCGTGCAGAAGGTCATGGACCAGTTTGCAGAACTGACCGGCCGTGCTTACCACCTGTTCGATTATGTCGGCACGGTCGATGCTGAAAGAGTCATCGTGCTGATGGGTTCTGGCGCAGAGACCGCCGAGGAGACTGTCGATTATCTCAATCGGCAGGGTGACAAGACCGGCCTGCTCAAGGTGCGTCTGTTCCGGCCCTTTGATGCGGCAGCTCTGCTGCAGGCATTGCCTGCAACAACACGGGCTATCGCCGTACTCGATCGCACCAAGGAGCCGGGCGCTGACGGTGAGCCGCTATATAAAGATATCGTTACCGCGCTGGCGCAGTCTGATCCTGCCGACATCGAATTCGAGCAACGACCAAAAGTCATCGGTGGCCGCTATGGCCTGTCATCGAAAGAGTTTACGCCGGCGATGGTTAAAGTGGTCCTTGATGAGTTATCCGTAGCGCAACCAAAAAATCATTTCACTATCGGTATCCATGATGATGTCACCAACAGCAGCCTTGACTGGGATGTCGATTTTCGAACCGATGCGCACAAGGATAGTTTTCAGGCGGTATTCTATGGGCTGGGTAGCGATGGTACGGTCGGTGCGAACAAGAACAGCATCAAGATCATCGGCGAGTCCACTGATAAATATGCACAGGGTTATTTCGTCTATGACTCGAAAAAATCGGGTGCGGTCACCGTCTCACACCTGCGCTTCGGTGACAAACCGATACGCTCTTCGTACCTGATCGAGAACGGTGATGCTGATTTCGTCGCCTGCCATCAGCCGGTGTTCCTGGAACGTTACCCGATGCTCGATAAAGCTGCTGATAATGCCGTTTTCCTGCTGAATACGTCGTTGGCCCCGGAAGACGTCTGGCAGAGCCTGCCTGAGAACATGCAGCGGCAGATCATCGATAAAAACATTCGTGTCTATTGCATCGATGCCTATAACATCGCGACGCTTACCGGTATGGGCAACCGTATCAATACCATCATGCAGACCTGTTTCTTCTCTATCTCCGGCGTGCTGCCCGGTGATGTCGCGATTAAAGCGATCAAAGATGCGGTAGAAAAAACCTATGGCAGAAAAGGCAAACGCCTGGTCGAACTAAACTTCAAAGCCATCGATGAGACACTGGCTAACCTGCATGAAGTCATCATTCCGCAGGAGGTCGTTGCCAGCTTTGAGCTGACTAATGTTATCGCTGATACGGCGCCAGAATTTGTCAGAAAAGTGACCGGCGAGATCATCTCCGGTCACGGTGACCAGATACCGGTTAGCCTGTTTCCGGATGACGGCACCTATCCACTGGGCACGGCAGCCTTTGAGAAACGAAATATCGCACAGGAGATTCCCGTGCTGGACGAGAATCTGTGCACCCAGTGCGGCAAGTGCCCACTGGTGTGTCCGCATGGTGTGATCAGGAGCAAGGTGTATGACGAAAGTTTGCTTGGCGGCGCTTCTGATACTTTTAAATCGATGGCGATCAAAGGCAAGGATTTTCCACAGGGTCTGCGCATGAGTTACCAGGTGGCACCGGAAGATTGCACCGGCTGCGGACTGTGCGTCGACATCTGCCCGATACGCGACAAGTCCAATGCCAGCCATAAAGCACTAAACATGGTGCCTTACACCCCCGAGCTGCGGCAGCAGGAAAAAGTAAACTGGGACTATTTTCTAACCCTGCCGGAATATGATCGCACGGCGGTAAAAACCGGCACCATCAAGGGCGCGATGATACTGCAGCCGCTATTTGAATTTTCAGGTGCCTGTGTCGGTTGTGGCGAAACCCCCTATATAAAACTGGTCAGCCAGTTGTTCGGTGACCGGATGGTGGTGGCAAATGCGACCGGCTGTTCATCCATCTATGGCGGTAACCTGCCGACGACGCCGTGGGCAAAAAATTCTGAAGGCCGCGGTCCTGCGTGGTCGAATTCACTGTTCGAAGATAATGCAGAGTTTGGCCTGGGTATGCGCCTGGCTATCGACAAGCAGGGTGAATATGCCCGTGAGCTATTGCAGCAGCTAAAAACCGAGGTCGGTGATGAACTGGTGACGCAGATACTCGATAGCGATGAATCGACAGAAGCGGGCATCGCGCAACAACGCTCACAGGTACAGGCTTTGCGTGACAGGTTAAAGCAGGTCGACTCGCCAGCGGCACGCGAACTCGAAAGCGTGGCTGAGAATCTGAGCCGCAAGAGCGTGTGGATCATCGGCGGTGATGGCTGGGCATACGACATCGGTTACGGTGGACTCGACCATGTCCTGGCCTCCGGTGAGAACGTCAATATCCTGGTGCTGGATACCGAGGTGTATTCCAATACCGGCGGGCAGACATCAAAAGCGACGCCGCGCGGCGCAGTCGCAAAATTTTCTGCCGGCGGCAAAAGTACGCCGAAAAAAGACCTCGCACTGCTGGCGATGGATTACGAGCACGTCTACATCGCGCGCGTTGCCTACGGTGCCAAGGATATCCAGACCATGCATGCCTTCCACGAAGCCGAAGCGTATCCGGGGCCGTCGATCATCATCGCTTATTCACCCTGTATCGCACATGGCATCGATCTGAAAAATAATCACCTGCATCAGCAGCTGGCCGTCGATAGTGGGCACTGGCCGCTGTTCCGTTACAACCCGCTACAGGCAGCAGCAGGAAAGAACCCGTTACACCTGGATTCGAAAGCGCCGTCTATTCCTTACCGGGATTTCATCGAGACAGAGATCCGTTTCAGTATGTTGTGGCGGACACACCCTGAAGACGCCGAGAGATTCCTCGCGCAGTCACAGCAGGAGGTACTGCACCGTTATCATTATTACGAACAGCTGGCGAGTCTGGAGTGGCCGGAAGAGGGCGACCTCGAACCGCCGCATAGAAAACTGAAAGCTGCCGAGAGCAAAGCGGCAGCGCCAAGCAAAGAGGAGCAGGCATCATGATCGATCTGAGCACGGAATACCTGGGACTAAAACTGGCTAACCCGCTGGTGCCTTCTTCTTCGCCGCTGACCGGTGATCTCGATTCTGCCAGGCAGCTGGAAGATGCCGGTGCCTCGGCACTGGTGCTGCCTTCACTGTTTGAAGAAGCCATCGAGCATGAACAGAAAGAGCTCGAACGCTTCGTGCATTCACAGGCATTGGGCAGTTATGAAGCACAGTCCTATCAGCCGATACCGGAAGAATATGACAGTGAACTCGATAATTACCTGTCGCGTATAGCGCAGTTTAAATCATCACTGGATATTCCTGTCATCGCCAGCCTGAACGGCATCTCGACCAGTGGCTGGATAGATACCGGCAAGGAATTGCAGCAGGCAGGTGCGGACGCGCTGGAGCTGAACGTGTATTACATCGCCGGCGACCCCGGGATCAGTGGTGTCGATGTCGAGAACCGTTACCTGCAGTTACTCACGGATCTACGCGAGCACATCAGCATCCCGGTGACCATGAAACTGTCTTCCCAGTTTTCGTCGGTGGCCAACATGGTGTCCAGGCTGCAGCAGGCCGGTGCACAGGGTGTGTCATTATTCAATCGTTTTTATCAGCCCGATATCGACCTGGAAAGCCTGCATATAAAACCGTCGCTCGAGCTTTCCAGTTCGATGGAGTCATTATTGAGGATCCGCTGGATCGCCTTGATCCGCGGCCGTGTCGATCTGTCTATCGCGGCCACGGGCGGTTTTCATCAGAGCGAAGATATCGTTAAGGCTTTACTGGTCGGCGCAGATGTGACACACCTGTGCAGCGTGCTGTTAAGGAAAGGACCTGATCATATCGCAGTGCTGAAACAGCAATTAGAACACTGGTTGCAGGAGCATGAATATGAATCTGTCGAGCAGATGAAAGGCAGTGTCAGCCAGTCCTGTGCCATCAACCCGGCAGCGCTGGAGCACAGCAACTACATGCATGTGATCAAGAGTTATGGGCAGTAGGGGAGCCGATCCTTTTTAAAAATCGGCTCCCTTTGAAAGGTACAATCTGTTCAGCTCGCCTGCAACCACTCCAGGCCGTCATCGATGCTGTGGAGCTGTTGCGAGTCATTCGCCACTTTCATCGTCACCAGCTCTTCGGCACTGGTCGGGTGGATCGCCATGGTGCTGTCGAAATCCGCCTTGGTCGCACCCATGTTCACCGCTACAGCAAAACCCTGCAGCATCTCGTCGCTGTTATCACCGATGATGTGAATACCGATGATCTTTTCATCAGCACCCGCACATACCAGTTTCATCGCTGTGGTCTGACCATCCGCTTTCAGCGCGTGACGCATCGATGTGAAATCAGTCTGATAGACGGTGATATCGCTGCCATATCGTTCACGTGCCTTGTCCTCTGTTAGACCGACGGTACCTATCGGCGGGTGTGAGAACACGACACTGGGGATGTTATCGTAATCCACCTTGTTATCATGCTTGCCATCGAACAGGCGTTCTGCCAGCTTGCGGCCGGCTGCGATGGCGACCGGTGTCAAGGCGACTTTTCCGGTGATATCGCCGAGCGCGTATATACCGCTCACATTGGTGTTCTGGTAGTCATCGACAGGGATCACGCCGTTGTTCGACATCTCAACGCCGCTTGCTTGCAGATTCAATCCACCTGTATTTGGTGAACGGCCGACTGCCCAGATCACGCGATCAAAACCTGCGATCGATCTTTTATCGTTCGATGATACGACGATACCCTCGTCAGTCCTCGACAGTTCTGCTACCTGGAAGCTGGTCTGTACACTGATGCCCTGACGCTTCATCTCTGAGCGCAGTACCTCGCTGATCATCGGGTCAAACAGTTCCATGATGCGATCTTCCAGCGCGATGATGGTTACCTCTGAACCCAGCGCTTTTAATACACCACTGA
>Ga0316191_10003601_pt1 | contig 11488 bp, 6 predicted proteins | sample Eddworburr2cm_MG_FD_204928 | JGI IMG/M metagenome (GOLD analysis project Ga0316191, IMG submission 204928) | Coastal sediment microbial communities from Maine, United States - Eddy worm burrow 2 cm | ecosystem: Environmental > Aquatic > Marine > Coastal > Sediment | place: USA: Maine | collected... | reverse complement strand
CGGACTTGACAAGGCTCTCAATAACTCGGTTGTTGACGTTGCTGGAATGTACGCGGTTGCAGAAATCGACCAGGGAAGTGAAGTTGCCGTTCTGTTCCCGTTCTTTGATGATGTTGTTGAGTGCGGCCTCGCCGACATTTTTTACCGCCGCCAGACCAAAACGAATCTTGTCATCGCGGACACTGAAGTCCTGAACGCTCTCATTGATGTCAGGGGGAAGTACCTCAATCTGGTGTTCCCGGCACTCGTTGATGTAGACAACTACTTTGTCGGTATTGTTCATGTCGCAGGACAGCAGTCCGGTCATGAACTGGGCAGGATAGTGGGCTTTGAGATAGGCGGTCTGGTAAGCGATGAGGGCATACGCAGCAGAATGCGACTTGTTGAATCCGTAGCCGGCAAATTTGGCCATCAGGTCAAATATGTCTTCCGCTTTCTTTTCGTCTATCTTGTTCTCACGGGCACCGGCCATGAACTTTTCTTTCTCCTGGTTCATAACCTCGGGTATCTTCTTGCCCATGGCCCTTCTCAGGATATCAGCATCGCCAAGGCTGTAATTGGCCAGCACGTTGGCAATTTTCATCACCTGTTCCTGGTAGACAATAACCCCGTAGGTCTCTTCAAGTATCGGTTTAAGCTGGGGCAGCGAGTAGTGGGCCTCCTGACGACCATGCTTGGTGTTGACAAAATCCTTGACCATGCCTGATTCAAGGGGACCGGGACGATAGAGGGCGACCAGAGCGATGAGATCGGTGAATTGTTCCGGTGCCATGTCGACCAGCAGCTCGCGCATGCCACTGCTCTCAAGCTGGAAAATCCCCAGGGAGTTGCCACTGCAAAGCAGCTTGAAGGTCTTCAGGTCGTCCATGTCGATGGCCGCAATGTCAAGTTCTTTGCCGCAGTCGCTCTTGATATGATGCAGTGCTTTGTCGATGACCGTGAGCGTTTTCAGCCCAAGAAAATCGAACTTGATCAGGCCGGTCATCTCCGTGTGTTTCATGTCATACTGGGTTATCGTTTCTCCCTCCTTACCCTTGCAGACCGGCAGATATTCAGTGATGGGCAGGGGAGACACGACCACTCCGGCAGCATGGGTCGAGGTGTGACGAGCCAACCCTTCGAGAGTTCGAGAGACCCGGAGCAGTTCAGCGACTCTGGGGTCGAGATCGGCAGCTTCGGTGAGCTTCGGTTCCTTGATGATGGCATTCTCGAGGGTCATCCCCAGTTCTTCGGGAATCAGTTTGGCGATTTTGTCGACCTCGCCAAATGGAATGTCCAGTGCCCGTCCCACGTCTCTGATTACGCCTCTGGCTTTCATCGAGCCGTAAGTGATGATCTGGGCTACATGCTCGCTGCCGCCGTATTTATCACGCACGTAATCAAGAACTTCACCTCTGCGTTCCTGGCAGAAATCGATATCGAAGTCCGGCATAGATTTACGTTCGATATTGAGAAACCGCTCAAAAATCAGGCCGTAGGGGATTGGGTCGATATCGGTTATGGACATCGCATAAGCAGCCAGACTTCCGGCTCCTGATCCGCGCCCGGGCCCGACTGGAATATTGTTGTCTTTGGCCCAGTTGATGAAATCGGCAACGATCAGAAAATAGCCCGGAAAACCCATCTCATTGATGACGTTGATCTCCATGTTGAGACGGTCTCGATAGAGTTTTTCAGTCTCCGGGGGCAAGGGGGCTTTTTTTCTCATCGCAGCGAATCGCCGCTGGAGCCCCTCACGGCTGGCCTTGGTGAACATGGATTCGAGGGTCTCACCTTCAGGCAGCGGGAAGTTTGGGAAATGATACTGGCCCAGTTCAATTTCCAGATTACAGCGCTCGGCAACCTCGACAGTATTGACAATGGCTTCGGGGCAATAGTCGAAGCTTTTTTTCATCTCCTTCGGTGACTTGAAATAGAAGTCATCCGAAGAGAATTTAAATCGTTTGGGATCATTTATCGTCTTGCCGGTCTGAATGCAGAGCAGCACATCGTGGGCGTGGGCTTCTTCCTTGTTCAGGTAATGACAGTCATTGGTCGCCAGCAGCTTGACACCCAGTTCCTGGCCGAGACGAATGAGGCCCTGGTTGACCGTCTGCTGTTCCTCGATACTGTTTTCCTGGAGTTCAAAGTAGTAACGGTCACCGAACAGCTCTTGCATCTCGATGGCCTTTTTTCGAGCCTCATCGAATCGATTATGAGAAATGAGCCAGGGAACCTCTCCGTGCAGGCAGGCGCTCAGAGCTAGGAGATCGTTGCTGTAGCGCTGCAGCACCTCTTTGTCGATACGCGGTCTGTAGTAGAAGCCCTCGAACTGGGCAATCGATGAGAGTTTCATCAGATTCTTGTAGCCCTGATAGTTCATGGCCAGCAGGATAAGGTGAAAAGCCGGACCCGCTTCTCCTGAAACCTTTTCTGCTCTGTCGCCGGGGGCGATGTAAAACTCGCAGCCGACGATGGGCTTTATGCCTGCCTTCTTGGCCTTGTTATAGAATTCAAGGGCACCGTACATGGCGCCGTGATCGGTGACTGCCACGGCTTCCATTTCGTATTCGGCACATTTTTTTAGTAAATTGGGTAGTTGTATGGCTCCGTCCAGCAGACTGTGCTGCGTGTGGACATGAAGATGAACAAATCCTGCGCTCATGGTTTGCTCGCTAATCCTATGGTTTTTTCGAGGTTGGCATTGGTGAATATTGCCCCGTTTATATCGGCGTCAGTGAAATTAGCCAGCAGCAGGTTTGCCCCACTGAGGTCGGCTCCTTGCAAGTCGGCGTTGCTTAGATCTGCTCCCGGCAGGTTCGCATGATTGAGCCTGGCGTTTCTGAGGTTTGCTCCGTTGAGATTCGCTCTTCTGAGATTTGCGTAGCGCAGGTCTGCTCCACTCAAATCAGCGTCCTGAAGATTGGCTTTGACCAGCGAGGCCTCCTTGAGATCCATACCGGCCATGTTGCAGCCCGGACAATTTCCGGCAAGACGCTTGGCGGTCTGTCCGCTGTCATTTTCTGATGAAGTGTTAATTTCAATGTCTTTAGATGGGGTGGGCTCGGCCGCAGCCGAGGTGGCTGGGGAAGGGCTCTGCTGCGAGGCAATTTGCTGGCGAACGGATTTGGGAGGGGATGCCTTTTCAATCTGCTTGGCCAGAGCGGCAGGATCGCCTTCAACCTTCATTGCCGTATAGTAGGCAGCCCCATTGGCGGTAAAAAAGGTGAGTTTGTCGGCCTGCTGGTTATCGAATACCTTGTAGCACTTGATATCTCCATAGTACCAGATTCTGAATTTTAGGCAGAGCTGGTTCTCATCGGTTACATCCCATTTTCCAACATCTTGCTGATTTTCATTATCAACGGCAGACAACAGGCCACCCTGATCAAAATAGACCGTTCCGCTGAAATCGTAGGCCGACATGATGAGAGAATTGTCGGCAATCACCGCAAAAATCTGTTCGGAGGTTAATTCTGTGTTGTCACGTTTGGACGCCTGTTTGGAGGTAATCGGTCCGCAGCTGGTAACGAGGACAACCATTAGGCACAGCAGTAAATAAAAGACTCTGTTCATAAATTTGACTCCCTGATCGCCATGACAAATTGGGGAAGAAATTACTTCAGAATGAAACCAGAAAATACCATGATCATATCGGATTGGGCATAAAAAAAGAGTGGTTCTATTTACTTGAGTTTAGGTGTTTGGTGAAAATATAAATAGTTATTACAGATGGATGGACACTTAATATAATTTCACCTTGAGGATTTTTATTAACAGAATTGAATCTGCTAGCAGGGCTGTGTGATACGTGCACACCGGGCTGAGCTGCTATTTGGAGGTGGTTTTGTAGAGCCAGATATACCCCAGGATTCCTGCGGCCAATGAGGCAAAAAGGATGCCAATTTTGGCGTTGAGCAGGGCTTCGGGGTTGGCTTCGAAGGCCAGAGTTCCGATAAATATGGACATGGTGAAGCCAATGCCGGCCAGAAGACCGATGCCGAGGATCTGGGGCATGGTGACACCCTGGGGCAGATCACCAAGTTTTAACTTTACAACCAGCCAGGAGAAGGAAAAAATACCGACCACCTTGCCTAGCACTAACCCGGCCATTACGCCTATGGTAACCGGGTGGAGCAGAATCTCACCAAGTCTGCCAAAATCTATTGGGATTCCGGCGTTGGCTAGGGCAAACAAAGGAACAATTGTAAACGACACCCAGCCATGCAGGGTATGCTCCATCCGCTGCAGTGGGCTCTCCATCTTGTGAAGTCCGTTTTCCATGGCTTGCAGAAGCGCCTGTTTTTTGTTGTTGCGTAATACACCGAGCATTTTGGTATCGCCTGATTCCTTGATCTGACCCTGGAAATTTTTCAGCAGATCCGTCATTGCCTCGCCAAACAGATGGCTGTTGAGAGAGGATCGCGCTGGTACGGTAAAAGCGGTCAGGACACCGACCAGTGTAGCGTGAATACCAGACTTCAGCATGGCCAGCCAGAAAATAAGACCGATCAGCCCATAGGGTAAGGGACTTCTTACTCCCACCAGGTTGGCGCAGATGAGGAGCAGAAAGCAGACTCCTGAAAAGAAGAGGGCGCCCATATGGATAGAGTCAGTGTAGAACAGGGCAATTACCAGGATGGCTCCGATATCGTCAACGATAGCCAGAGCCAGCAGCATCGCTACCAGCGGCTTGGGTACCCGGGAGCCGAGCAGGGCTACTATTCCGACGGCAAAGGCGATATCGGTGGCCATCGGTATGCCCCAGCCATTGGCTTCGGGTCCCGAGCTGTTGAACAGCAGATAAAATCCGGCGGGTACGACCATTCCGCCGATTGCTGCGCTGATGGGGAGAATTGCCTGTCTCAGATTGGACAATTCACCGATGAGTATTTCTCTCTTGACTTCAAGCCCGATGACAAAAAAGAACAACGCCATAAGACCGTCGTTGATCCAATGCTGGATGGACTGGCTGATATAATATTTTTCTGTGCCGATGCTGAACTTGGTATGAAGAACTGCATCGTAGACTGGAAAAAGTGGGCTGTTGGCTATGACCAGCGCCAACGCCACACATATCATCAGGAGTATGCCGGAGGAAGTTTCCTGGTGGAGAAATTCCTCTATGGGTGAAACGACCTGTTTGAAGCTTTTTTCAAGTGAAGTGTAGGAAGGGGAGTTTTGCTGATCTGTTATTTGACTCATGAGTTCAGAAATCTTTGAGAACGGATAAATCGGGCAGACTGACGATCCAGTCGCTGCTCTTGAACCAGAATTCCTGCATGGCCTTGAGGGCCCCGGAACCTATGAGAAGGTTGAGATAATTTTCCAACAGATTGATAAACAGGGGGTCGCCGGCTGGTACTCCGATTCCGAGTTGCTCGTAGCTGAGAATTTTTTCATAGACGGAGAAGCCCCTTTCCTTGTAGCGGAACTCGGCAACTTTACAGAATGGATAATCAGAGATGATCCCGTCGATTTCATTGTTGAGCAACTTGATCAGGGCCTGATCAAGGCTTGTGGTAAAAATGGCCTCCGCCTTGGGCAGCACGACCTGAACCGTCATCTCGGCAGTGGTGTCACTCAGCGCGGCAATCCTCAATCCTTCCCTGTTCAAATCTAGCGGTTCGTCAAGTGATTCTATGATCTCGTTTCTGCCGAGGAAGGCCTGACCTGAATTACCGTAAGGACCGACAAAGGCAATCTCCATATTGCGTCTCGGAGTGATACTGAGCCCCGACATGATCATGTCGACCGTTTCTTCTTCAAGGTTGGGAATCAACTCATGGAAAGGCAAGCGGACAATACGCAGATTGACATTCATTGATTTGGCGAGTTCCCTGGCCAGGGATATGTCAAAGCCGATCAGATCGCCCTGATCTGAGGTCACGCTGAATGGTGGAAAATCACCAGGGGTACCGAGGACCAGCTCTCCATTGGCCTTGATCCGGTCGATGACATGGCCGGCGACGGCAGAATCACAAAGCTTTCCACCATAGGTAAACAAACAAACCGCGATAAAGAATATTGCCAGTCTCATAACCCTTTTTCTGTTCCAATCTATTGCTGGAGAGCTGCGAACCTAAACGTAGACCGGTACCAGAGACTTTAAGACTGCGGCTCCGGAAGATCCAGGCAGTAAATCGATCTAGGTAAATCGATTTGTAATAATGGTCAAAGCGTGCAGGCGGATCTAGAACGGCTGCTGAAACATCACCCAGAAATTGGTCCCTTCCTCGGAAAACGCGGTGTCGAATCGAACTACGGCGCCAGCCGTCATTGCTCGTATGCCAATACCCCCGTCAAACTTCAAGTCGGAAAAAAGTTCGCCCAGATCATAATCGGGCGCCACCCTTCCTACTTCGACAAAGGGTACAAGCTGAAACCAGTCAAGGTGGAGCCAGCGCAGCCAGTTGACACCGGCCACCGGATTCCAGTCCAGGGTGTAACGGTACTCAGCAGCGCCGTAGATGACCGACCGATCGTTGAAGCGATTGTTGGGAAATCCTTTCATCCGATACCAACCGCCAAGCCGGGCACCGTCGAGAAAGGGAGGCTTGTTCTCAACCACGACGTCGCCGTTTTGATCGATCGTTTCATTCCAGGAAAGCGAGCTACCGGTCCAGAAGTTCAGAGCCACCACCCGCTGCCGTGATAATCTCGAAGCGCCCAGATTGAAAAACTTGCTGGCTTCAAACTCAAGGAAATCCCATTGGCCGTTATTGCCTTCATTGAGGCTTCTGCTGTAGGCAAGGTACTGAAGACTGCCGTAGCTTGGGTTGGTGGCAAAGTCGGTATTGTTATAGAGATAACCGATCTCCCATGGGTATGAATCTCCCGAGTAGGTGACTGTATCTGTTCTATAATCCTGGTATCTGCCTGCCTGACCCAGCAGCAGTACAGAAATACCTGTTTCCAGCGGATTCCATTTATCGCCGCCGGTGGCGCCTGACTCCAGGATTCCTTTTTTCAACTTGTATCTTCCCTTATGATCATTTTTCATGCTGCCGATCGGTATTACATACTCGAGCTTGAGCTCGTACCAGTTATCGCTGCCGTCATCCTCTATGTAATCGTCCTTGTCCGAATCGTTTGAGCCGGCCACGGTGGGGTCAAAATCGGAAGAAAATCTAGGAACTTCGGTGTAGGCACGGTTTCGCGGGAAATAGCTGATGGCGCCATAGGCACTGAAATAGAGTCTCTTCGAAAAGGGCAGGAGGTAATCCCACATGCCGCCAACAACCCCTATGGCGTCATCGAAGCTGCCGAAGACCGATCCTGCGAAAAGTAATTGATCCTGGAAATAGCCTTTGGTGAACCCCCCAACTCCGACCGTGGTTCCCATGGACTCTGAAGGAAAGGCGTAAGGTAAAATCAGTCTATTTTCAGCCGCGTTAGGATTTTCCTCACGGGTTGTCGAGAATTTTGCCGATGCGGCTGGCCGGGCCCCTGCCAACGACGGCAGGATAAAAAAGATTGCCAGAACTGTAAGGACAAAACCGAGTATTGTTTTTTTCATGGACATGGGACTCCCAAGGTTCTTTGAGCTATGAAGGTAATGGTATTCTCTAAAATACAGGTTTATAGTCGAAGAAGTGTCTTGTTTCAAGTTTTCGATAGGTTTTGGTCTCGGCCCTGGCAACAAAAGAACTGGTTACCGCACCATTTGAGGTAAAGCGAACACCTTCAAGAAATTCGCCATCGGTCACCCCGGTTGCGGCTACGGCAACCTCTTTGGAGCGAATCAGGTCATGGGTTCTGAAAATCGTATCGAAATCACTGATGCCATGTGACTTCGCCTGTTCCCGGTCACGATTGTTCTCATACAGAATTTTTCCTTCGAAGTAGCCTCCAAGGCAGTTGATGGCTGCCGCCACCAATGTGCTTTCGGGTGCATAGCCGTAGCCCATGTAGATGTCGGTCTTTTCGCCTATGATGGCTGACAGACAGCCTGAAATTTCGCCTTCTTCTATCAACTTAATACGAGCGCCGGTCTGCCGGACCTCCTTGATGAGCTGCGTGTGCCTGGCCTGGTTCAGTATACAGACAGTCACATTTTCAGTGTATTTACCCAGGGCTCGGGCGGTGCGTTTGACATTTATGGCCGGCGGCTGGTCGATATTGATCACATTGCCGACCTCGGGACCGACGACGATTTTATACATGCTCAGGTTAGGAACCGTCTGGATCACTCCCTTGGGTGCGATCACCGCATAGGAGGTGGCGTTGTTGCCGCCGGTTGCTGCCGAATGGTGGGCCTCCAGGGCGATTGCCATGACATCCATGGTTGGTCCCCCCTGACCGATATCCAGGGGCATATCGATAATATCGTCACGACTCTCAAACCGGTCGTTAATAAGACTGCCGTCAATCTGGAGACGGTTCAGGGTCTTGGCAATTGCACCCCGGGCGGTGTTGAGGATGTCGATATAATCGCCCAGTCCCTGAGTTCTAGCTGCGGTAAGGGCAGCTATCTCGGTTGCCCTTACTATCTCCATTCCGTAGTTAGTATCCATGGGGATCCTGATCAAATTGAGCGGTTGCGTTTTTGAGTTTCACAGATCAAATAGCATAAGACCTCGCTAGTCCATCTCGGCTGCGAGCTTGGTTATCTTTTTCATAAGCCGGTCTCGTTCTATTTGAAGTTTCTTGCCTTCCTGACTGTTCTTTACTTTTTTGGGATGAAGAAACTCATCGATGATTTCGATATCGAGCGGGGCCGAGTCAAGTTTGCGTTCCGCTTCTTTGATTTCATCAGGGGTCGGCAGGATGATTCCGTACAACTGGTGCGGCGTCTGGACAAGTGAGTGGCCGCGATTGTAGTAGGCCGCGGCAAATCCGCCGTCGACATTTATGGTCACCCCGTCGTCGCTGGCCATGTGCTTTCCTTTGAGGTAGTCTATGGGAGTATGCCCGTAGACTACCCTTTTGACACCGAACTCTTTCATCAGTTTGGCCTTGAACTGAGGTTTCTCCAGATTCTGCAGCCAGTAAAGAGAACGTTCAACATGGGTGGCTTTGTCGACCAGGAAATAGCGTTCGAAAGTCTTCATTGCATGTTTGCCGAAAAACGGTGATTTCGGCCCGCACCAGAGGTAGAAGAATAATGCCTGGTCTCGTGGATCCTGAGGCTTACCCTCAACATAATTATTACCTACCCGCTCGATGGTAGCCTGGATAAAGGTGAGCAGGTTTTTGCCGCTGCGGCCGAGGAACTCGTCAAACTCTCCTTCACTGGTGGATGGTACCAGAGCGTGGATGTTTAACATATCGTTGTAGATAGAATATGTCTTGCCGACGCTGAACAGATAGCCGAGCAGCCGTTTAAGTTTTCTGTTGGTGATGAACTGAGCCGCCAGATCATCGATAACTTCCTGCTCCTCCTCCGTTAAACGTCTTGGGTCCTCAGAATCGATAGTGGGGAAGTAGTTATCGTTAAGCCCCTCGGTACGATTGTTAGCGAGCATCACCGAGAGTTTATCAAGCCAGAGCCTTGACTCCATTTCATAATCGGGAAAGTCAGCGATGGTCTGTTCCTCGAGTTTGAACTGGATCACGGCTAGGGCTTTTTCCATGGATCTGCCCTTGTCACTTTTGGCCTTGAAATTCCCGGTCACCTTTTCGGCAGGATAGGTTGAGGTGGCAAATGACTCGAGCAGGGAGACGTCGAAGTCGAGTCGATCCATGAATTCGAAATGGTCGTATCGGGAGGTAATGCGGATTGCCTCGGCAATGAGCGACTTGCTGCCTGAGGCCGCCCCCATCCAGAGGATATCATGATTGCCAAAGACATAGTCGACAATGCGGCGATAGGGAGAGGAGGAGAGAAAGCGTATGATTTTGTCCGGTTGAGGACCCCGGTCGAAAACATCGCCAAGAACCTGGATACGGTCAAGCAGCACGTTGCGTATGCCATGACAGAGATGAGTAATCAGCCTGGCAGAGATAATCTCTTTCTCAAAAATGGGATTGGGTACCACCAGACCTGCCAACAGCCTGGAGATCGTCTGACGGAACTCCGGCATCAGTATTTCTTCAATTTCGTAACGGGCGTTGGTCAGTTTGTATTTGAGGATCTGGACCAGGCAGAGAATGACATCCTGGGTGTCCATCTTGATTGTCTCATCAACTATATATTGCTGCTGTCTGATTATCCTCACCAGGTACTGCACCTTGTCGGTGGAAAAAGTGTTGGGCAGTGCTTCCCGGCAGGTCTGGTATAATACTCCGAAACGGCCTCGCAATATCGACTTGAAGCGGTCTCCTTCACCATGCAGATCGCTTATCCACAGCGTGGTCGGTATATTGGCATTGAGCTCTGTTTCAACCTGCAAAAGCCGCTGGGCCAATTCGTCTATACCCCTGGCTCTGACCAGCGTACTCGGCGGTTTCTTCTTGCTATCTGTTTTTTGGCGGGAACGATTTTTAACCATGATCCCCTCCTCAAGGGAGCTTGATGATGAGAAATGAGCGTACCATGGTGCTTCAATTATGGGAAAAAAAAGATAAATTTAGTAGGTTTGCCATCATCTAATATTAATAACGCGACCTTATAAATATACTAGCAAGTGGGAATTGTCGAGGCAACCTATTTGATGGTTATCCAGAGCGGGCTTGGACCGCGATTTTCATCAATGATTTACTGTTTGTGGCTGTAAACTCTCATTGTCAAAGCCAAGATTTAAACGGACGAACTGATAAATGGGTAAGCAAGACGAATATCTTAACCGCTATCGGGAGCAACAGAGCTGGTACCGATCCTCATTTGCCGAAAAAAGGATTCCATCCTCCGGCGGGGGTACGCTTCGTGTTGCTTTGCCTAGCAGGACTTCCCAGAAAGATACGACTGTCGTGGTCAGCGGCAGGACAGAGTATATAGAAAAATATATAGAGTTTGCCCGCGACCTGAATCACAGAGGGATATCCGTTTGTCTCTACGACCATTGCGGGCAGGGTGCTTCAGATAGACAGCTTGAGGATCGCCAAAAGGGTCATATCGATCGATTCGATACCTACGTGGAAGATCTGCATCGAGTGGTTGGTGAGTTAAGCGGTACAGAGGGACTTGACCAGGTTCGGTTGATCAGCCATTCGATGGGGGGTACCGTATCGATGCTCTATGCTATGCGCCACCCCGGGCGCATAAGCAGGCTGGCTCTCGGGTCGCCGATGTGTGCGATCAGAACCAACTCTATTTTCCCGCAGTTTCTGATCAAGCCCTATGTCTCGGCAGCCTGCCGGTTTAGGCGCGGTAACCGCTATGTGGCGACCACCGGGCCCTACCAGCCAGTCCTTCCGTTCAAGGAAAATCTGTTCACCTCGGATGAAGTGCGTTTCAGCTATAACCGCTTTCTCACCAATTTACTCGATTTCGCGCCTCTCGGAGGACCCACGTATAGCTGGCTGCATGAGGCTTACAAGGCAATGAGAGCGGTGAACGCAAATATAGGGAGAATTCCTATTCCAATGTTAATCTTTGCGGCTCCCCATGATCAGGTAATAAAGAGCG
>Ga0316191_10003596_pt1 | contig 11489 bp, 7 predicted proteins | sample Eddworburr2cm_MG_FD_204928 | JGI IMG/M metagenome (GOLD analysis project Ga0316191, IMG submission 204928) | Coastal sediment microbial communities from Maine, United States - Eddy worm burrow 2 cm | ecosystem: Environmental > Aquatic > Marine > Coastal > Sediment | place: USA: Maine | collected... | reverse complement strand
TCATGACTTCTTTCAGAGCATCCTGAATGGCCCGCTCTGATTCAGAATCAAGCGCCGAGGTTGCCTCGTCAAGAATCAGGACAGGGGCATCTTTCAGCAAGGCCCGGGCAATGGCAAGGCGTTGGCGCTGACCACCCGATAAAAGGGTTCCACTCTCGCCCAGGCGGGTATCGATGCCATCGGGAAGTTGCTCGATGAATTCCATGGCATGGGCTGCTTTTGCGGCATGGATGATGGCTTCACGATCCGTTCCCGCTAGTGCACCGTAGGCAATATTACCGGCAATCGTGTCGTTGAACAGCACCACATCCTGGCTGACCAGTGCGATCTGCTGTCGCAGGTTTTCCAGTTGATAATCTGCCAGTTCGTGTCCGTCGAGCAGTATGCGGCCTTCATTGTGTATATAGAAACGCGGCAGCAATCCGGCCAGAGTGGTTTTGCCACTGCCACTGTGTCCCACAAGGGCTGTCACACTACCTGCCGGGAAACGCAGATTGATGTTTTCTAGTACGGGCTGATGGCTGTTGTCATACTGAAAACCGACGTTCTGAAACTCGATCTCACCAGCTGCGCGATCTACCATGAAGGTTCCACTGTCTGTTTCCTTTTCACTGTCGATGACAACAAAAATACTTTCCGCAGCGGCTATGCCCTTTTGCATTTGTGACTGAACGGTTGTTAACCGCTTCAGGGGCGGAATGGTCGCGACCATGGCAAAGAATATCGAGGTGAAAGTACCGGCTGATATCTGGTTCAGCATGGATGGGCGGGTTGCGATCAACATCAGTGCCACCATCGCCAAACCGGCTGCGAGTTGCACCATGGATGAACTGAGCATATGTGTTGCCACCATGCGCATATGCAACCGGCGAGTGCGTTCATTGACTTTATCGAAGCGGGCTTTTTCGGTTTCCTGTCCCTGGAACACTTTAACCACGCGCTGTCCGACAACGGCCTCTTCTGTCACGTGGGCCACGTCACCCATAGAATCCTGGATCCTGCGGCTGATCTTACGGAATTTGCGGCTGATGACCGTCACGACCAACGCAACCACGGGCACCAACAGCAGCAAAACAGCGGTCAACCGGGCATTGATGCTGAGCATCACGATAACCAGGTAAACCAGCAGCATAATGTCACGAAATGCCGATATGACGGCCTTGGTTGCAGCATGAGCAACCTGCTCACTGTTGTAGGCAAGTTTTGAGATCAGTTGGCCTGCGGAATTCTTATCATAGAAAGTTGCGGGTAAATGCAGGTAACTGGCAAACAGCTCCTTGCGCAGATCGGCCACCACGCGTCGACCGGTCCACTCCATCCCATATGCACCGGAGAAATGACCGATGATGCGCAACAGCACCACACCCAATATGCCAAGCGCCAGCCACATGCCGTATTCCGCATCCTTGGCGACAAACACACGATCGATCAGGGGCTCAACAAAGCGGATGAAAACCGCCTGCATACCAGCATCCAGGCTGACACCGATAATACCAACGGCGAACATCACCCAGTATTTTCTCGTGTAACCCCACAGGCGCTTATAAACAACGCCCGGAGCCATACTAGCCGGGGTAGTGGTCACTCTTCTGTTATCCGTTCAGTCGCTATGGACAGCCGGGTAAAGCCGAGCTGTGCTGTCACATCCATGGCGGTTACCACAAAATGGTGGGGGGTCTCGGCATCCGCCCGCAATATCACCGGGATATCACGATCCTCACCTGCGGCCTCGTTAAATGCTGCGCGTAGCGTTGCCGGTTTGGCATCGACCAGCTGTCGGTCATTGAGGTAATACTGGCCGTTCTGATCAATCACCAATTCAAAGCTGTTCGGTTGATCTTGAGGGACAGTGACATTCTCTGCTTCCGGCAGATCCACCTTCAACACCGCCTGGCGTTCAAAGGTTGTACTGACCATAAAAAATATCAGCAAAAGGAATACCACGTCGATCAAACTCGTCAGGCTGATTTCAGGATCTTCAGGGCTGGCTGATCTTAACTGCACTGCTTAACCCTCGGAGTTTGAGTAGTCTTCAGTTACGCTGTGACCGCGCTCGATGCAATCAATCAGGCTGATCGCTTTTTGTTCCATTGAGATTACATATTCGGACACCATGCCACGGAAAAACCGGTAGAAAAAATAGCTGGGGATTGCAACCGTCAGTCCGGCAGCCGTGGTAATCAACGCCTGTGAGATACCACCTGCCAGCACATTGGCATCTCCGACACCGGAGATCATGATGACGGAAAACACTTTGATCATACCAATGACGGTGCCCAGCAGACCCAATAGCGGGGAAATCCCAGCAATGGTACCAAGGGTATTCAGGAACCGTTCCAGGTCATGGATAACGTGACGGCCGGTATCTTCAACGGCTTCCTTGATGACTTCTCTTGAACGTTTCCGGTTGACCAGTGCGGATGCATAAATACGGCCTAAAGGCGAGCCGTTGCGCAGCTGAACAAAATGGCGTTGATCCAGTTCATGCCTGGCTGCCCAATCCTCAACCGTGGCACCCAAACCTTCAGGCGTCACTTTGCTTTTTCGAAGTGTCCAGAATCGTTCAATAATAATGGCGACTGCCAGTGTTGAGCAGAGCAAGATGGGCGCCATCAGCCAGCCACCGGCAATAATAATTTCCAGCACGCGGTTTCACTCCTTTGATTAATGCTGATCGGGATAATACCTTATGTACAAGATGTTATGTACAGGATGTTATGTACAGGATGTACCATACTTCCCTGTAAGCTCTTGCGCCAACGTCGTCGGCAATTGCTCCTGCATTGCTCTACCTCCTGCATCCATGCAGTCATGTTGGCGAAGGTCTCAAAAGGACCTGGCCACCCTGAGTCCGGAACCAGTGTGCGAACACTGATGCTCAAAATTACTTACTTGTCAATTGGACAATTCTCGTTTGCTGGCCAACGCCAGATCGACTTACGGTTTTTTCGTGCAGATTCCACCTTGAAACTGCCATCTGCATCTGTCGTAACCCTTATTCCTCCGCATTCCGCAGTATTCAGTATCGGCACATTTGCTTTTGAGTATCTTTTAATCACATCATCACGCGGAAAATCAAAGCGGTTATTCATTCCTGCAGAAATCAGTGCCACTGAAGGTTTGACTGCATCGATCAGGGCCTGTGATGAGGAAGTCGAGCTACCATGGTGAGGGACGGTAAGAATCACGTGTGGTTCAAGTCCGGTTTCGACCAGGCGTCTTTCCACTATATGGCTGATATCCCCGCTCAGTAGAAGACTCAAACCCGGCCCGGTCACGCTAATTACGCAAGAACTGTCGTTGCCGAGATAAGGCAAGCCCGTCGATGGATGCAGTATCTTGAATTCCAGCTTATCGACCGTCCATGCTTCAGGTGTGTTACAGGGCCGGATTCCGGCACGTGTTACCGGTAGGCTGGCAAGGTAGGTAGAGTAAGGATATGCAGTTTTTAAGCGTGCCAGTCCGCCAGCATGGTCAAGATCTGCATTGCTGGCAATGACCAGGTCTGGCGATCTGCCCGAGGCCTTAATCATCGGCCGAATGGTTCCGGCGACCATGTCCCATCCGTCCTCGCCAACAGAACCGTTACCCGGCCCCGTATCGTAGACCATCAGGTAATCACTGGTAGCCAACAAAACTGCCAGCCCCTGCCCCACGTCGAGAAAATCAATTTGCGTCTCTGTTTTATCCAGTATTGCGCTGACGGGTAACAGCAGCGGAATCATCAGCAACAAACCTGCATACCGGCCCGGCACTCCCCGCGGCAGCAGGCATATAGCCGCACCCAGCATGGCAAGAACCGTAGAGGCCAAACCAGGCGCATGGGTTGAACTGAACACAAGAGGCTGGAGAGACGCCAACTGTTCCAGAAACACGATCAACCAGTGCGCAAAGTTGCCGGCAATTGTAAGCAGCCATTCTGACAATGGACCCGGCAGCCACAGCAAAGGCAATGCGATCAGGATGAGCGGCACAATCAGCATACTGACAACCGGAATGGCAACCAGGTTGGCCAGCAGTCCGGGCAAGCTGGCCTGCTGGAACCAGTACATACCCAGTGGCGCCATGATCAGTGATATACCAAGCTGTGCGATGAGCATTTTTCGCCAACCCGGCATAGGGCCGTGGCGTGGTACAAACAACATCATCAAAACAGCAACGGCAATAAATGAGAACCAAAAACCTGCACGTAATGGCGCAAAAGGATCCAGAACCAGCACCACGCCCATTGCGATAAGCCAGGCCAGCAAAGGGTGAACGCTGCGCCTGCTCAACATAACCACGGTGGCAACCGTCAGCATGATCAAGGCCCGCTGGGTGGAAACCCCGAAACCGGCCAGGGCAGAATACGCCAAAGCTGCCAACCATGCCGATAGCCAGGGGATGGCAACCGCTGCCCGCTGTTGAATGCCATGAAGCAAAAATAGCAAACCCATTCTGCCCAGGTAAAAACCCAAAGCTGCCGCCAGGCCGACATGCAGCCCTGAAATGGCCAATAGATGACCCGTGCCCGTAGCCGATAGGATTCCCCTATCACTGGCAAACAGACCACGACGGTCAGCTATGGCCAGTGCTACCAGCATCCGAAACGCCGGAACATCACCGGCTTTTTCAGTGAGTTTGTCCAACACGGATTCGCGCCAGTGCTGCAGCTTGAATTTAACCGGGCTCTCCAGGCGTACATTCCCTTCTGCCTGAACATGAGCCAATGCGTCAATACCCTCAGTAAAGAACCATCGTTCCGCATCCATACCATGGAAATTGACCCGCCCCCTCGGCGTGCGTAACTGCAAATTCAGCTGCCAACGCTCCCCGGCACGCAAGGCCGGCACGCCTGTGCCTGTTCCCTTTGCATCGCCCCTGCTCTTATACCAATTGACGCGAATCTTTGTGGGCAGTGCCCTTGCCTGTTCATCGGGCAGAAACACAAAACTTACTACATCACCTCTTGATATCGGCAGGCTGGCAATAACACCGTTAATCTCACGAATTAAGCCGGATTCAGAAATCGGGAGACGCTGTTCCAAACGATCGTTGATTGCCAGCGTAGTGATTAAGAAGAACACGGGGAGAATACAAAACATCCTGTAGCATGGCCAAATTGCCAGCACGCCGGTCAGGACAAGAAATACAATCGCAATCGTAGAAGACAGTGTGGATACGAACAGGAACGGTAAAACCGCTCCCATTATGAGCAGGGCCCAGAATTTCAATGATCCCCCCTATCTGTTCAGGAAACTAAAAAGGTTTCAGACTCCCCAAATGCAATTCATAACGCTGATTCATTCTTGCGGCCAGACGCATATCATGCGTTACCAGTATCAGGCTGGTATTCAGTTCGGTATTGAGCTCGAGCAACTGGTCGAACACATGGTTGGCTGTACGTTCGTCCAGGTTACCGGTTGGTTCATCGCCCAACACCAGGCCCGGGCCGCCGACCAATGCGCGGGCCACGGCAGCGCGTTGGCGTTCGCCGCCCGATAGTTCACCCGGCTTGTGATCCAAACGCTGGCTGAGGCCCACTTTTTCAAGCAGGTCGCTGGCCCTTTTAGCCGCTGCAGCAACAGATTCGCCACGAATCAACAACGGCATCGCGACATTCTCCAGGGCGGTGAATTCGGGTAGCAGGTGGTGGAACTGGTAGATGAAGCCCATGCGCGAGTTACGTAAATCGCTACGTTCGCGGTCACTCCGTTGCCACATGGACTTCCCGTCAACAAAAACATCCCCTTTGTCGGGTTGGTCCAGCCCGCCCAGAATGTGGAGCAAGGTGCTTTTACCCGCCCCCGAAGCACCCACTATGGCCAGCGAAGTACCCGCAACCACCTCCAGGCTGACGTCTTCCAACACCTCTATCCTTTTCGGCCCCTGCCGGAAACCCTTGCTGATGCCCTTCGCACTGATCAAGATGCTGCCCTTTTCATTCATAGCGCAGTGCCTCTGCAGGATCGGTCCTGGATGCCCGCCAGGCCGGGTACAGGGTTGAAAGCAAAGACATGCCCAGCGACATCATCGCAAAAGCAATGACATCCGACTGGCGCAGATCAGACGGCAATTCGGTAATGTAATAAATATCCGCCGGAAACAGGGCGAATCCAAAAATATTCTCGAGGAATGGCACCACGGTCGCAATATTCTGAGCCAGCAAAATACCTCCAACGACCCCCATTGCAGTGCCAATAATGCCGATCAGACTGCCCTGGACCACGAAAACCCGCAAAATAGTACCCGCGTGGGCACCCATGGTTTTGAGGATGGCGATATCTGATTGCTTGTCTGTCACAACCATCACCAGCATTGAAATGATATTGAAAGCCGCCACCGCAATTATCAGTGACAGGATAACCCACATAACGGTCTTTTCGGTGCGCACAGCCTGGAACAGGTTGCCGCGCTCCTGGCTCCAGTCCCTGACGCGGTAAACGCCATCCAGTTCCTGGGAAATCTCCTGCGCCACCAGCCAGGCGGAATCCAGGTCCTCCAGCTTGAGCCGGATGCCACCGATGGAATCCTCGGGCATACGTAATAACCTTGCAGCATCTTTGATATTGATCATGGCCAAACCGCTATCGTTTTCGTGTTCGCCAAATTCAAACATGCCGACAACTGTGAAACGCCGCATCAGCGGGCTGGCGCCAAAAGGACCTGCTTTGAGCCTGGGCGCAATGATGGTGACCTTGTCACCCAGCCCGACCCGCAAGCGCATAGCCAGGCCTATGCCCAGCACGATACCGTATTCATTGCTGCGTAAATCCGAAAGCTCCCCCCTGACCATACTGGTCGCAACATCGGAAACGCTTGCCTCATAACCAAGGTCAATTCCACGGACCAGCGCGGCGCTGGAACCATTGGACTGCAACCAGGCACCGATCTCGATATAGGGCGCTGCAGCAACGACATCGTCCCGTGCGTTAACGTGGTCGATTACTTCCCGCCACTCATCAAGTGGTCTTTCGAGTGGCTGGATGGTCGCATGGGAAATTGCGCCAAGGATGCGCGCACGTAATTCTTTTTCAAACCCGTTCATCACGGAAATCACCGTGATCAGAGTGGTGACACCCAGCGCAATACCCAGCATGGATGTCAGGGAAATAAATGAAATAAAGTGATTTTGCCGCTTGGCCCGTAGATATCGCAGGCCAATGAAGGCAGACAGTGGTTTATACATGTGCGAATTAGACCATAACGCCAAACACTCAACCAGTTGTATTTGGCTTAAAGCCCGTAGGCAAATCCGGATAATCGTAAGTGGAAGAGCAACACAAGGTGCATGATGAATATGGGTGGTGCACCTCCCACAAATCCCTCACATTCCTCACTATAGTTTTTCAAGTATCTGGCTCAGCTCGTCGGGTAAGGGTGAGCTGACCAACTGTTCTTCCCCATTCGCAGTTAGAAAGCGCAGCTGGTGAGCGTGCAAGAACATCCGCTTGACACCCTTGGACTTCCAGAATTTCTGTCTCGCTGCCGGTGAATAGCGTTTATCACCCACCAGGGGCAAGCCGAGATGAGCAGCATGTACACGAATCTGGTGGGTACGCCCGGTATGTAAATGCGCCTCCGCAAAACTGCAATCAGCATAATTCTGCAAAAGGCGAAAAGTCGTGTGAGCCAGCTTGCCTTCGGGATCCACCTGCATAAAGCGCTCTCCTGAACGTTGGCATTTCCCAATTGGCTCGTCAACCTCTACCCTTTCATGCCCAAGCTTTCCATCCAGCAGGCACAGGTAACGTTTTTCAACCTGATCATTTTTTATCTGTGTATTCAGTTCACGCAGCATATCTCCATTGAGTGCCAGCAACAGGCAACCACTGGTTTCCCGGTCCAGCCGATGAACCAGGTCGACATTTGATCCCGGCCGCATGGCCCGCACGACATCGACAACACCCCACGAAAGACCACTTCCAGCATGCACCGCCATGCCAGCCGGCTTGTCGATAACCATGACCCCCTGGTCCTCATAGCAGATGGACCGGTTAAGCAATGCCAAAACCGCCGGGGGGAATTCACCTGGTTTGCTTTCCCGGACAGAAGCCGGGGGCACGCGGACTATGTCACCCGTTTCGAGCCGCGTAGCAGGCTTTGCCCTGCCGCCATTTACACGAACCTGACCGGTACGGATCATGCGGTATATTAATGAACGAGGCAGTCCTTTGAGTCTCGTGCTGAGAAAATTATCCAGCCTTTGACCGTCGCGATCCCGCGTTACTTCAACATGACTGACCGTGGAACTCACCTTATTCATCGTCGATGACCCCAACTCATTGATAGAAAATGAAAAGACTGTTATATTGTGATGGCAATGGATTCGCCCTGCCGAATTGTTCTCTGGAACCGCCTGATTATCTCACCTAAGCCGTGCTTTAAAAGGGCCGGACTCTCTGGGTACAACAACAGTTTACACGCTGTTTCGCGAGCAGAACCATCGAATTCACCTGCTGATAACTAGCAGGAAAGACTTATTTTTGATGGCAGACCGACAAGCTGCTATCTAAGGACCGAACCAGAACAGTACTGGTTTGGCTATGAAAACAAAATTTGGTACCCCCGGCAAAGATGCAGAGCATCGCCGGGTCAGCTCAGTGGAAACATGCCGCAGAAACGTCATGTCTTTCCACCGCCGCCCCGTACAGGGGTGCCTGAGGAATTTATAATGAAAAGAATGCTGATTAACGCAACTCAGCCAGAAGAGTTGCGTGTGGCTATTGCCGAGGGTCAACACCTGTTTGACCTTGATATCGAAGTACCCTCCCAGGAACAAAAGAAATCAAATGTTTACAAGGGCAAGATCACGCGGGTTGAACCCTCGCTTGAGGCTTGTTTTGTCGAGTTTGGATCTTCACGCCACGGGTTTCTCCCTCTCAAGGAAATCTGCGAAAGCTGTTATATAAAAGAGCCGTCCAAAAAGGGTGGCAAAGTAGCCATACGTGATGCCGTCAAGGAAGGCCAGGAAATAATTGTCCAGGTCGAGAAAGAGGAACGCGGCAACAAGGGCGCTGCCCTGACAACCTATATCTCCCTGGCAGGCCGTTACCTCGTGCTGATGCCGACCAACCCGACCGCTGGTGGTGTATCCAGGCGAATCATCGGGAATGATCGTGACCATTTGCGTGAGCAACTGCAAAAAGTCACGACCCCCGACAACGTCGGCATCATCGTCCGCACCGCTGGTATCGGACGGGACGCAGACGATTTGCAGTGGGATCTCGATTACCTGCTGCAGTTGTGGTCGGCCATCGAACAGGCTGCTGAGAATCGCTCTGCACCTTTCCTGATCTACCAGGAAAGTAACCTGTTTATACGCGCGCTTCGGGATCACCTCAGAAACGATATCGGCGAAATATTGATCGATAACGAGACCGTCTATAACGATGCGCGGGAATTTATGCAGCAGGTAATGCCGCACAACCTGAACAAGCTCAAGTTGTATAACGACCAGGTTCCGCTTTTTAACCGCTACCAGATTGAAAGCCAGATTGAGTCTGCATTTGCACGCACGGTGCATTTACCTTCCGGTGGCGCGGTCGTGTTTGACCATACCGAGGCCCTGCTATCAATTGATATCAACTCGGCCCGAGCGACCAAGGGCTCGGATATCGAAGAAACGGCCTACAACACCAACATGGAATCCGCCAACGAAATAGCACGCCAGTTGCGTCTGCGTGACCTGGGCGGCCTCATCGTTATCGATTTCATTGATATGACTAGCCGCAAGCATCAACGCGAAGTTGAAGAGTCCCTGCGCCGCGCAATGCAAATTGACAAGGCACGGGTACAGATCGGACGTATTTCACGTTTTGGTCTGCTGGAAATGTCACGTCAACGACTGCGCCCGTCCCTGGGTGAATCCAGCCAGGAAACCTGTCCGCGATGTGAAGGCCACGGCACTATCCGCAGTGTTGAGTCCCTTGCATTGTCAATTCTCCGACTCGTCGAAGAAGAGGTGATGAAGGATTACACCGGCCAGCTTATCGTGCAGGCACCCACCGAGGTGATTAACTTCCTACACAATGAAAAGCGCGCTGCCCTGGCAGAGGTTGAGACACGCCATCGGGTTCCAATCGTAATGCTTGCCAACCAGTACCTGGTCACGCCGCATTTTGAAATCCTCCGTGTGAAGAAGTCAGATGTTACCGACTCGCCCAGCTATGCCCGGATTGACCAGCCTGAAGCCCAGGTGATAGCCAATGAACGTTCACAGGCTAACGTCGTTGCAGTACCCGCACCGGCGGTTAAAGGCATAGTCCCTAATCGCCCGGCACCCGCCAGGACTGAAGAAAAAGCACCTGGTTTATTCCGCCGCATGGCAAATATGCTTTTTTCACATCCGAAAGAGGAAGAAAAGAGCAAACCGGTACAGCAAAAGAAAACTGCTCAAAGAACCGCTAGCCAACAGGACAGGCGCAGGTCTGCACAATCTTCAGGCCAGCAATCGAACCGTCGAACCAGCAAAAAACGCACCGGTCAGGGCAATCAACCCGGTGGCCAGAAAAATCAGCAACAACGGACAAGCAAGAAGCGCTCGTCAAAGAAAACCCAGTCCAAGCCCGCACAAGGCCCGCAACAGGCCAAACAGGGTGAGGCTGAGCAAAGCAGACGTCAACAGCCCCAGGATAAGCAAGGAGCCACGGAAAGGAGCCAGTCTCCGGTGGCCGAAACAGCTGCCCCAACACCCGTTCAAGCAGGCACAACAATCCCTTCTGGCGACGGCAAGGATAAACCTGAACAGAAAGAGGGCACCAGCCGGAGGGGCGGCCGCAGAAGGCGTTCACCGTATAAGACCGGTGGCTCAAAACAACGCCCGGAACGCGCAGACTCTAAGGCCGTGATCGTAGCGGATCCCGACTCAAAGCGGTTGATTAATGTCAATGACACGCAGGCAGAACCGGGTAAATCAACCCGGTCTTCTGCAGGTGCGACAAAGGCGGAGTCCAGCGAAACCGTGCCTGCAAAGACCGTATCAGAAACGTCGACTCCAATCGAATCTGCGAAGACTGATACGAAACCATCTGTAACCAATGCGACCGAGCCGGACACATCCAGAACGGAGCCCAGGGAATCAAAGCCAGCCAAGCCCAAAGAGCCGGACCCGAAAGCTTCCGATCCCAGACCCGCTAAACAGGCTGAAGATCCGAAGCCAGTGAAAAAGGATGAGGAAAAAGAAGCGGCACCTGTTTCGGACACATCAACAGGGGCTGGCGACAAGCCGGCAAAAACAACCAAGCGGCCTGCACGGAAAAAGTCAGCCACTAAAAAGGCCCGTAAGAAAACACCAGCCAGCGCTAAAGCGAAAAAACCAAAAACGGACGCACCTAAAGTGGATACACCAAAGACGGTAACACCCATAAAGGAAGAGCCAAGAATGGAAGTTCCCACACCGCGCCCAACCAGCATCCTGGAAAAAGATTCCAAGGGTATCTATACGCTGAAGCCGCCACCCTCGGAATAATTACTGTCAATTGATCACGTATTATTCATTACGGCCAGGC
>Ga0316191_10003593_pt1 | contig 11492 bp, 13 predicted proteins | sample Eddworburr2cm_MG_FD_204928 | JGI IMG/M metagenome (GOLD analysis project Ga0316191, IMG submission 204928) | Coastal sediment microbial communities from Maine, United States - Eddy worm burrow 2 cm | ecosystem: Environmental > Aquatic > Marine > Coastal > Sediment | place: USA: Maine... | reverse complement strand
TCTCAATGGGTTGTCCAAGCAACTCGTCGCGCCGGTAGCCGAAGTATTTTTCTGTCTGTGAATTTACCAGCACAATCCGGCTTTCCGAATTCATCATGACGATGGCATTGGGAGCCGATTCGACGACCCGTTGGAACATCTTCTCGGTACGTTCGCGCTGGGTAATATCCTCGACTTCTCCAACGACCATCAGCGGCTTGCCCTGCGCATCCCGCACCAGGCCAGCGCGCACCCGTCCGGTGATGATGGACCCGTCGCGGCGCAGATAGCGTTTCTCCAGCTCGTAGCTGTCGATGTCTCCACTCACCAGTGCCTGAAACCTTGTTCTGGTTTCCTTCCAGTCATCAGGGTGGGTGATGTCCTCGACAGACAGTCGGATGAGTTCTTCGGCGCCGTAGCCGAGAATGCTGCAGAAGGCCGGGTTAACACTGAGCAGGCGGCCATCCAGTCCTGATGTCAGTATGCCGATAGGGGCGTGTTCCAGTGTCAGACGCAGTTGTTCCTCGCTTTGTCGGAGTTGTTCCAGCGCCTGCTGTTGTAACGTGATGTCCTCACCGGAACTCAGTGACGCAGTTATGTTGCCTGTGTCGTCATACAGCAGGGTGTTGTGCCAGGCAATCAGCCGTTCCTCGCCACTGCGGGTGACCACCGGATTCTGGTAGTACTCGATGAGTTCAGCTTCATTCGCCATGATTTTCATAAAGAACTTTTTGATATCTTCCCTGTTAGCGGCGGGTATGAAGTTGTCAAACCAGTTCTTGCCGATGATGTCCTGTTCAGATCTGCCCAACAGTTCGCAGCCCTTCCTGTTGATCAGGCTGACCCGCTGATCGGCGCCAATAACCAGCATAATGACGCCGGCGACATCGAGATAGCGCTGTACCTTGTTTCTTTCCTGCTTGTAGGCCTGTTCAGTCTGTTGGCGGTAGATTTCGCTACCCAGCCACTGGCCCATCAGCCGCAGGATTTCCACGTCGGTGGTGGTGAAGCGCTCCTTGCGTGGAGCAGGGCTGGAAAAGTTGAGGGTTCCATAGGCCCTGTTACCCGCAATCACCGGTATTCCGAGGTAGGTCTCCAGCTTGAACGTCTGGTAGCAGGGGTGATTCTTCCAGTCTGAGTGTGCGGCATGCTCAAAGCCGATGGGGCCGTCGGCCCGGAGCGTTTCACGGCAATAGGTATTGCCAAGCTCAAACACAGTGCCCGGGACAATGGATTCGTCGGCTGAGACAGACTGAATGACCTCGTAGCGGTCACCCTCGATGTGCGCGAGAATGCCGATCGGCAGTTTGAACTGCTGACAGCCGTTTTCCAGCAGTGCCTTGACCTTGTCTTGAAACGGCAGGTTCTGCGCCGAGGTGATTTCATGCAGTGTGCGCAGTGCGTCCCCGGTTTGCCTGCGCTCGTCGATTTCATGTTTGAGCGCCCGCTCCGCCCGCTTGCGTTCATATATCTCGGATTCCAGCTGGGAATTGGTGATCGATAATTGCTGGGTGCGGCCGGCTACACGTTTTTCAAGCTGGCCGCGGGATTCGCGCACCGACTGTTCGGCCTTGCTGCGGCGCAGATCTGCCCGCCTGATCAGCACGGCCATGACAGCGCTGAACAGCAGAAACACGAGGAAGATTGAGACTGCACGGCGCCATAGCAGCTTTTTGTGTGCGCTAAACAGGTTGGCAGCAGGCAAATCGGCAAGTGTCCACAGGCTGCCGTCGACAGCAGCCGTAAAACCGATGCGTGCCATCTCCTCCGTACCCAGGTTGGTTTTACCCTGCAAGTCGGCACGTGTGCCATCGGCTGTGATTTCAATCAAGCCGGGCTTGTCCCTGTGCAGCAGTATGAGTTCATGGTCGTGCAGCTGGCTGTTCGCGAGGATGCGCGCCAACACCTTCGGGTTGATGCTGATAAAGAAAACCCCCTGGTCTTCAGCGAGGTGCTTCCAGGTGGCCATAATGTCAAAGTGATAGCCAACCGGGTTGGGATGGATGAAAACCTTTTGATTTTCCCCGGCGGCAAATTGATGAATGTCTGTCTGGCACAGGTTGGCGACTTTTCCCTCGAAATCGTCCAGCAGCACCTCGCCCAGACTGTTTGTTATGGTATAGGCAAATAAATCGGGGAAATGTCGTTTAACCCGGTTCGTGAACTGTTCGTGCATTTCTGCATCCGCAGGGTTCCGGGACAGCTTGCTGATAACGTCGCCTTCTTCTTCTGCAAACAGATCAACACGCCGGCGGACCTCGTTGATATAGAGTTTTATGATCCTTGCCACACCCCGCGTCGAGTGTTGCGCCAGGACTTGTTGACTTTCGTAGTAGCTTTCGTAGCTCCGGTCCACGTACCAGGACAGGAAAAAGCCGACCAGTACCAGCGTAAAGACAATCAGAATCGAAGTGTAGTTCTTCACGCGATCATCGCAGCTGCTTCAGGTGAGGAGAATTTATGAAGCCAAATAGTTATATGGCATTTTAAGCAGTATAAGACAATGTCAAGCGTGTTGGGCATTTTATAGGGTATATAGCCGTGCTGCTGCTAATGTAAGTAGTTAGGCGGATGAATTATGAGTTCGGCCTGAAAGACAAGACCTGCCAGGCCCCGCAGCCGTGGCCTTGACCATCCGTGATCCATGGGTCGCAGGAGCGCCAGGTCAACATTTCTGGGATTTCGCTGGTGATGCTGATGCAGCACATGTCGATCTTTCGAGTCTGCCATATTTCATCAACTACAACACGCCAGACTATTATCTGAACACTTCCCCGACTATCACATATAACCGGGAGGCAGACAGCGATGAGGCCTGGACTGTCAGTTGATATACCACCTGCTGGTGTTTGTCAGACATCCCCCGGCACCTCGGCGATGACGACCGATAGGCAACAAAAAATGATTCGCGTGCTGCCCCGGTTCAAATCAAAAAACGTCACCCCTTATTTACTATAATTACCACAGGAGGTGTGCTGTGAACATTAGAATACCGTCACACCAATGGCAGTTTGCTGTAATGGTTTTACTGTTCATGATTATGCTGCTTATTCTTTTGAATGTGTGACAATATGCGGGAGGTGAGCCATGAGCGTTAGTAAGAGACCATCACATGGAAGACCATCGCTTCATTGGGAGCACGCTGTATTGGCTATGTTGGTAATGTTTGTGTTGGCCATTATGGCGACTACGGTTTTGTGACGAAAGGGTCACGCTGTAGAAGTAGTCAGTAACTCATTTTGGAGGGGGGGGTGTGCGCATAAAAAAAACGCTATCACCAATGCGTGGTTCGCTAGTGTTTACACTGGTAATGTTCTTTTGGCTCGGTGTGGATGCTGTATTTGATCTCCGTTCGTTGCTTGTTTCGTTTTTCTAAACGCACGAAATCCCGACAAACTGTCAAAAACACCAGAAATCCAACAGTAATTAAGCGCCACCCTTTACTACACTCGGACAATCACGGTAAAAGTCTAACTTTTATTAGGGGGGTGGTGCATGTCCATAAAGAAACCTGCATATTATGAGCCATCATATATTTGGGAAGTTATTGCAATAGTTATAGTGGCAGTGCTTGTGCTGTTGATGGTGGCGTCCTATCAAGGATATTTGCCATGAGCATTAGCAAGAGGCCAATTAAAAGACCTTCCCAATCCCATCATTGGGAAACAGCTTTACTAGTGTCACTGCTATTGGTTGCGGTGCTTATTGTTGCGACTTTTTGATGGGTGGTCAGGCTGTCACGCGAGTCAATAATATGCCGCTCCCATTGTTTGCTGGAGTGATATATAGTCGGCAGCAGGGAGGGGTGACATATGCACATTAGAATACTATCGCGGCAATGGGTGTTTGCTGTAGTGGTTTTAGGAATGACGATTGCATCGCTCATATATTCCTATCCAGGCGGATTTAAAGAAACTATCGATCTGTCAAAGCAGGTCGTGGCGCTAGTTGCGGGGAAGTAGGTTCAGCCGATTAGTCAGGGAAATAACGCTGCGGCTCGAAGGCATCATCGGGTAACGCCTCGTCTGACAGTTCATATTCTTCAGATGCGTCATCGTCATGCTTATGCTCAGGGCAGCAGCATGGACACCTGTCCTTGTGGCTGGTGAACTCATAGCGTCTGCCACAGGCATCGCAGGTGGTGGTGTCCCGTCTGATCATGGTGACACTTTATCATGCTGTATATATTCCAGTATTGTCCACAGTGTCGCCATGCGGGCAGTGTACGGGGCGCTTTGAGTGTCATCGTGATGACTCTTTCATATATGTATATTTCGTCCAGTCATACGCCCATTCGGGCACAAAATTAAGCAGATTGACTTTAACGTTGCGAACGGCAACTTCTTGTTGCGTTTCTGAAATGCACTGCAACTCGGAGAATGTCATATATGGACTCCTCCTCGTTTTGCAAGCACTCCGTTCTATGGCGATGAGGTACGACTGCTCACGTATATCCGGCCTCCAGCTGCGGTGTCTGTCTACCGATCCTGGGCCATGATGGGCTATCCGCGCGCCAGCTCCCTATCGCTTTCTCGTGCTTCTTGCACCTCGACATTCTCGGGTTCTGCCGACGCCGGTTCGACCTGTTCACCATCATTCGGCTTGCTTTGCAATCGCGGGTAAAGAGTTCCTCTCTTTAAACGTAATTAATCAGTTATCGTAACTGGGTTAAGTGTTAAGCCGCCGTATAATCCGGTTCGTAAAAGAACAGGTGTCATGCAGTGCTCACAACAGGGCTAATGTATTTTGCGTTCTTAGTACAGGCCACGGAATAGAAAAAGAAGAAGAAATTAAGTGCGAATAGGCGAAGCCACCCAGTGCAATGCTGGACTATATGCCGGCAGTTTCAGCGACATTTACCCGAATATTCATTTTGGGGACGTAAAAAATACTTCCCTGTCGGTTGTCCGTATGGTGAACATCAAGGATGCAAGTACCCTCACACCTTGGCAGCCTAAAGGGCTTAACACGGGGTGACTAAGACCTTCCCGCACACGTATAAGCTTCATTGCTTCGAGTGCAGTCCTTATTATGTCATCTATTTCTGAGTGGTCCTCCATAAGTGTATTAACGTCCTCGTGGAACTTATTGTTACTGCCCCCTTCTTTGGATATTGTCGAGAACACAGCATATTCCGCTGCGTGATGTATGTGCGATGGATAATCCTGGATATATATCAGGATGCGCTGAAGCATCAGATAGTTTTCAGAATATCCACGGTAGATGTCAATTAACAATTTCTCAAGAAGACATAGAATTCTTCTGAGGTTGTCGTGATCCTTGTATAGAGTCTCGAGTGTTAGCTTCATGAGCAATCAGCAAATCCAAGAATCAGATGTTCACTACACCAAATAATACGCTGTCCCGAAGGTCGCCGGTAGGAATTGTAGCGAATCAGGTGGAATGGAGATATTGTGGGAAATGCTTAAATATACAAGCAGTCAAGTGTAAGGTATTCAAGACGACATACTAGAGAACCTTACAGATTGCATACTGATTGGATTGTGATAATTAAAGAAGTAGTGACCTTCTTTAAGCCGGGTGTAGCGCTACCTATTGAATATCGGTTGATAGGATTGTCGACTAACCTGTGCCGGGGTAGCTTGTACATGGTTCAGGACCAGGAGTTCTTCGCCGGCGGGATCTGATCGGCCGTGAACGTAAGGGATTCTCTGATTAATTACTGCTGGCAGAATAGGAAGTATTTGACGCTAGTCATATAGCAACTAGCAAAAAACAGTTAAGGTGGCTTTTCTGACAAGGGGAAAACCGTGAAATTATTATTCTGGATATTACTTATTATAAGCAGCCAAGCTGTAATAGCAGGATGCCCGAGAAAGAACATTCTTGAATATACTTACATGACGAAAGAAGAACTTATTGCTGAGTATTGCCGGAATAATTCAGACTATATTAGCTGGGACAAAGTGTATGTCGCATACAGCGATGAATACCATAAGGTGGAATCACACGGCACTGATTTAGCTATAAGCCTTTCGGAAAAAATGTTTTCAGCAAAAGAACAGGTGTCATGCAGTGCTCACAACAGGGCTAATGTATTTTGCGTTCTTAGTACAGGCCACGGAATAGAAAAAGAAGAAGAAATCAAGTGTGAATAGGCGAGGCCACCCAGTGCAATGCTGGACTATATGCAGGCAGTTTCAGCGACATTTAGCCGAATATTCATTTTGGGGACGTAAAAAATACTTGCCTGTCGGTTGTCCGTATGGTGAACATCAAGGATGCAAGCTCCGGTGGCGTCTGATTCTTGATTAGATATAGATTGAGCTGGATGGTGTGAAGTGACCATGTGGTCAAGCATTAGTAGCGATAGAAAACGAAAGCATCTGAGCTGACTCCAACCTTGGGGGGGGGCTGTGAGCGCATGTTACGCAAGACACAGCAAACCTGGGTGCGCTATTACAACTCGGTTGGCCTTTGTGACATCACCGGAAAAAACGACCAATTATCCGTTTAAGACCCACTGCTCGATATAACAAGCGCGCGAGCGCGGAAGGCCCAATAATTTTGACGTCGTAAATCGGTCTGGGCGTCGGTCGCCAACGATCGTGCCAGCTCCAATTGGAGATCAGATCCAGAGTGTGAATCGAATCGTCGGATTCGTAATATTCAATCGTATAGGCCCGCAGCAGATTCCCGGGTGCCATGTCCGCGTATTTTTCGTCATAGCCGTGCTTCAGGGAGAAGCAGATGCCCTCTGTTAGAATGCAGTAGTCCGAAGCAACAGGTGTGCCGTCTACAGACAAGAGATGAATATGCGCTTCTCGGCGGACACTCTTGAGTTGCATTAGTTTTCGGTAGAAAGCGGTTTGGTCCGTATGCAACTTTACGGCCCGCTTTCCTCCAGATACGCTTTTCCAACCCGCCGCTTCGGTGTCGAGAAAGGCTTGGAAAGCCGCTTCCAGGCGGTCGGGTTCGGTAACGGTAGTGAACTCTATCTGGCCCAGACGATTGAGCTTCTTTCTATTCCGCTTTAGATTGTTCCGAGTGTTTGCGCTGAGTACTTCGTTCATGTGATTCCCTCGCGCCACGTCAATCGCATTGCTCATCCCGCAGACTCCCTGCCGTATGCGTAGACCGCTCGTGCGCTTGATCAATGGACTGGAGTGAGGCACTGCCTTGAAATGCATATAGACCCAGGGCCACTCTTGCTTTAAGTGAACGTACAAGCGGGCCACGACGTCTGCCAGATCGAGTTCGGGAGCGATCAATATGTCGCGTATCGGCATCGGCAGGTTGACGAACTCCAGTATTCGCATATCGATGCGAAATGCGCGTTTTCGCGTAAAGCGCGTAGGTAAAAGAGCGACTAACTCACCTGATCGATAGCAGGCAAACAGCTTGAAGTCTGGAGCAGCGAGCGCAAACGCTTCGCGAAAGGCCACAAAGTACTCGTGGCATTGGGTAGGTAGTAAATTCGGCTGTCGGGCGGCGAGTTGACGCCATGGTTCGGCTATGCTGATGAGAGAGTCTTCCGAGTCAATTGTCCGGATTTGGAGTTGACCAACGCTGGCGAGACCGGCTTCGTTCATCTGGAGAGCCTCCGCTTGCGCCCGGAATCGCTCGCGCTGACATGCGGAATGAGCAGACTACCGGGATTCTGGTACCGGCTACGTAGGTGCTCCTTCAGAAAGCGGACCCAATCGTTCAAACCATCAATCGACATGCAAAGTACCTCTGGTGTCTGAACGCCGGGATCGGTGGCATCCGGTTGCCGGGCGCGGCCGATCGAGTATATCGGGACGCTAGGTGAAAGAATTGTCTGCAGAAGTCGTTGCCGGCTCATGGAGTAACCTGGTTTTGGGTACAGGGGTACAGGGGTACAGGGGTACAGGGGTACAGGAAGATTAATAGCCCGCTCGCTTGAAGTCCATAGCCGCTGAACTCTTGTCGTAGCGCCGTTCGAGCGCCCCTCAGACCGATGGGAACCGGTTGATACGGAATATCGACTGAAGGTCTTCGGTGCAAATGGCGTTGCGGCTATCGATAGCACTCAAAAAATAAGTGTTCAAGACGGGGGATCCAGGCGAATCATCATCAATGATCAGTTGGGCGGAGCACCCTCCCTGGATTCGCAGGCCATGGTCGACATAGACCAACTGCGGGCGCAGCCGGTTCCCGTTAAGTTTCCGCTGGAAGTGCTTGCCGGCAAGATAATCATTACTTCCACGGAGGTCGGTTTACCTAAAAAAGCGATTTTGATAGTGTAGAATTCTAGCGGCCAGCGGATTAATGCGAACTCCGCTTGGGTTATCGGTCGGGAATCGGACATGAGATTATTAAAAACAATTAGAAAGAAGTTAAGCCGATATCGAATTACTGTAACTCGGGTTTCAGGGCGTGAACGCGAGTCCGGATTCCCATTGGATTCCGTACTGATCGGTTCCGGTATGTACATGGACAAGTTCTATTTGCTGGACCAATTATACGGCGATCAGGTCGATCATGTAGAGGATCAAAGAATCTGGCATTTTCAGATTCAAGAAGTTATGCGCAAATCAGGGGCGGAAATGGTTATGGGGTACAATGTGCCTTCAGCGTTTCGTCGATATGCGGATAGGCCTTGCTCCAAGTTTTATATTCCAAGGTGGCTTGGCGGTGAAGTGACCGTCGAAGATGCATTAAGTGAACTTGAGCAAAGACCAACGTTGCGAGCTGATAAAAACAAGCTGAACAAAAATGGTCTGACATACGTAATGTCTGACAATATAGAAGATTACCGATGGTACTATGACAACATTTACGTGCCATATGTCAACGCGTTATTTGGTCGCCTGAGCGCGCCGGCAGAATTCCGAAAAATAGAAGAGGCTATGCCTAATCTCACGCTAATGTTAATCAAGAAAGGCGGTGAGACGGTGGCGGGCCAAATACTGGTGCTGGAAGGCAAACAAGCCCGTGGTTGGACCATGGGCTTACTGAATGGCGATCGCGCCTTGGTCCGTATTGGCGCGTTGGCCGCATTGTATATTTTCGGTTTTCAGGAATTAGCGAAGCGGGGCATTGAAAATTACAATTTAGGAGGCTCTAGACCGTTTATGAATGACGGAGTGCTTCAGTATAAACGGAAGTGGGGTATGGCCGTTAAGGGGGAGAAAACCAGAGGATTTCTAATCTGTAGAATGAGGGATACTCGTGGTGTTCGTCAAGTGCTGCAAAATAATCCATTTATCTACGAAGCAACCAACGGAAAATTAACAGGGGCAGTTTTTTTTCCGGAACACGAAACCGATCACCAAACCGTATGCAAGCAGATCAAACCCAATTCTTTTCTCGGGCTACAGGCATTGGAGCTGTTTACGACAATAAGCATGGATCTAGAAGAAGGTTGCAAGGTAAAACAGCTGAAACAGCCGCTTGTCAATAAGTCGATTTCAGCTGTTTTCACCTTATAGTATGTATGATATCCAAACAGTGAATCAGTCGCAGACGTCATGGGCGAGTTGAACCGTTCCGACTCGTCATAAAATAACTTTAGCCAGCTGCGTGTCAGGCACCAGAAATAGGCGGTTCATGGACTACAGGCTTGTTCGGACAATTCTGATCCGATACTCGCCGATATGGCATTGTTTTGAAAACCATATGTCAAGTAACAATATGCTCGAATCTCTGGCAGCGTCGGACCTCCCTATCTGAACACAGTAGTTCGATTTTCGGCTCAAGGGGTAAGTGCACGTCGGGGGGGGCTTACAATGGAAAAAGCATGAGAAAGAGAATACTTGATCTAATTCAATACACGCATCTAGCAGAAAGAGCTCGCAATCTCTCAAGAAAACACAGGATTACTGTATCCGTGATCGAGGGAATGGTAAGGGGCACGCAAGATCGAATGCGAATCCTACTACTGGGAGGTGGGACCAACGGGGCGTATTTGTCACACTTGATATTTGGCGACGATTATTCAGAGATAAACCGGGATACAGTGTGGCGCTGGCAAATGCGCGGATTTATATCCCATCAGCAAGCGGATTTGCTGATTGCAATCAAACCCGGGGATGCCATAGCTCGATACCTGCATGGCCGGGATGTTTTCGAGATCCCGATATGGGTACGCGGGGAGGTCGACTTCGAAAGTGCTGCAGAATGTCAGAAGAAAAGCAGAAATATAAAGACGGATTTGCGCAGAATCAGAAAAAACGATCTTGGCTACACCGTGACAAGGGATCCCCGGCTGTTTGATATGTTCTATCATGATATGCATGTACCGCACATCAAACGCGTTCTCAAAGAATCTGCATTTCTGCTTCAATACGAAGAAATAAAGAAAAATATGAATCAGGCTGAACTGCTCCTTATCACAAAAGATGATAAATATATAGCCGGAGGGATCATACTGTATGAAAAGGACGGAGCACGCGCATGGACGCTGGGCGTAAAAGACGGCGATCCGGAGTATGTAAAAATGGGTGCACTCTCGGCCTTGTTTTATTACAGGATTGAGTATTTAAGAGACAAGGGATTCAATCGGGTGCACGTAGGTTCATCGAGAGGGTTTCTAAAAAACGGGGCACTACAATACAAAAAGAAGTGGGGTATGCGCCTGATTTGCGAGCGAAGGGGTAACTTCGTGATAGAGGTGTTAAAGCCCTCGAAAGCGGCCAGGGTGTTTTTAGAAAATAACCCCTTTATACAGCTGCGTAACAACGAATTGTATGGAATGTATTTTCTTGAGGCTGATAAACAATATTCTGAAGACCAGCTGCGTGAAATTTACAAATCCAGCTACATTCCCGGAATGAAAAGGCTGAACCTGTGCCATACCTCCGGGGCGCGGGATGACGTACACATACCGTACGATTTACAAGAAAACATGGCCGTGAACACGGCTGGAATGCTGATTTAGTGGGAAATCAGAAACATGAAATTTAAAACAAGACTTAAACGGGTGGTATGGAAAGCCAGCTTCGGCATCCCAGGTGAAGTCGGCCATACCAAACAGTCCCGCTGTCCCTTCATATTTTTGCCACACTGGCGTGTGTGGTTCGATCTGCTTTGTCTCGACGATCCAGTTGAGCATGGCGGCTGTCCCATAGGCGGTATCACCGATCAGACGTTGTGGCTTGATCCCGAAACGCTCCTCGACCCTGTTTACCATGGTCTTGGTAGCCAAGGGGTGTGAAAGAAGCCGCCATAGCAACGCTTGAATAAATACCGTAAAGCGCTCAATGATGGCTCACTGAAATTGTTCGGCGAAAAAGCACTGACCCGCAATGCTAGCGCCTGGATGAGTAACAGCGTGTTTTCCGATTTACCCGCGGCGAGTGAAATTTGAGTTAAATTACCTGACTAATGCGGCAGTTCAATCCTGTTTTTTGCTTGTGGGTGAACAACCACCGGCTAAAGCCGGTGGCTTCGGGTTACGGCTGAAAGCCGGATCGATCGGCCCTCCGGCCGATTAAACCCCCTCTCCCACAGGGAGAGAGTTGGGGAGAGCGAAGCGAGGGGCCGGGGATAAAATACAGGCAATAACCTGATTTAATATCCCCTCTTCC
>Ga0316191_10003591_pt1 | contig 11494 bp, 7 predicted proteins | sample Eddworburr2cm_MG_FD_204928 | JGI IMG/M metagenome (GOLD analysis project Ga0316191, IMG submission 204928) | Coastal sediment microbial communities from Maine, United States - Eddy worm burrow 2 cm | ecosystem: Environmental > Aquatic > Marine > Coastal > Sediment | place: USA: Maine | collected... | reverse complement strand
GCATTGCAACTGCAGCGGCTGCCTTCGACCAGCCCCGCGCACGCCGGCATGAGCGTGGAGCAGAAAACAACAGCCTGGCGAGTCCTGCTCGACGACAATGTAGAATGAGGTCACTGTGATCCGGGTACGCCAAATTGATCACCTCGTACTCCGCAGCGCCCATGTTGCGGACATGGTGCGCTTTTACCAGGAGGTCCTCGGCTGTCCGGTCGAACGGCAAACGACCCCGCAAGTGGGCCTGACCCAATTGCGGGCCGGCGACGCGCTGATTGACATCGTGGCGGTCGACAGCGAACTCGGCCGCGCAGGAGGGGGTCCGCCGGGTCGCACCGAGAACAACGTCGACCACTTCTGTCTGCAGATCGAGGCCGTGGGCGCGGATGAACTGCTTGCATGGCTGCAGTCGCACGGAGTGACCGGCGGTGAATTCGAGACGCGCTACGGAGCGGATGGTTTCGGACCGTCGATCTACATTCAGGACCCCGACGGCAACACCATCGAACTCCGGCCGCTCACTCCGTAGGATCGAATTTATCCATCAACAGGAAACTGCACAGACCGGTTGGGTGCCCCTGTGCAGGACCGTAATTTGTCGGGAACAAATTATCGAGCGACCGGGGATGGCTTGAGCGTGTCCTGCACAGGGGCACCCGACCGGTCCACCCGATCCATTAGCATTTTGCTGGATAAATTCGGTCCTAATCAACCCCGAAGGCAGTTTCGAAGCGCCAGGTTCGGGTGATGTGCAAAACGTCCACGTGCTCCGTGATATGGTCCGGCAATGGCGCGTAGGGAGCGGCCATCTGCACGATGTTGATGGCGGCCTGGTCGATCTCGTTGAGGCCAGAGCTGCGCATCACATCGATGCTCTCCACCGTGCCGTTCTGGTTGATGCCCACCGTCAGAACCAGGTCCCCGTGCAGTTTCTTGCGACGCAATTCGCTTGGGTAGTTCAGGTTGCCCACCCGCTCGACTTTCGACACCCAGGCGCTCATGTAACTGGCAAACTCGTATTCCCGGGTATTCGCCGATATGAATTGCCTCCTGGGCAGCTTGGATTGCCACTCCCGCCGCCGACTGATCTCCGGCTGCAGGCTGGCCATGTTCATGCTCTGGCGCATCAGTTCAGCGGCGCTGGGTTGCTCGGACTCCGGCTGCTCCACCGCCGTTTGCTCGAGCGGCGCAGCCGAGTCCGTTTCGACCGCCACAATTTCACGCACTTCGAGTGCCGGGGCGGTCTCCTGGCGCACGCTCTGTTGCGTATCCATGCCGTCGAGTGCAGTCGGCAGCGCTCCGCTGAGCGGCTCGGCCGGCCGGGACTTCTCGGTTGTTTCGCCGCCGCCTTTCTGGGCGGCCTGCGCCAGGTAGTCCGCCTCTTCCGGGGCTTCTTCCGAGCGCCACTGCACCAGCACAACGTCCAGGGTGTCCGCCAGGCGCGGTAGCGGTTTGAGCGAAATGCCGAAGGTGACGCCGAACAGGATGGCCGCGTGGATTCCTATCGCGAGGACCAGGCAGACCATGAAGGGGTCATGGGTCCAGTGCGGGTCTCGGTTGGTGGCCATGCCCATGCTTTCAATCCTGCCGTGCGGCCCGCATCGTTTCGAGGGCGTCGAACAGATCCCCGGCGATGTTGAGGCCGTACTCGGCATCAAGCTCGCGTATGCATGTCGGGCTGGTGACGTTGATTTCGGTGAGCCAGTCACCGATGACGTCCAGACCGGCAAACAGGATGCCACGGCGTTTCAGCTCAGGGGCGACCTGGCTGCAAATCCAGCGATCGCGATCGCTCAGGGCGACACCCTTGCCGACGCCGCCCTTGGCGAGATTGCCGCGAAAGTCGCCGGCCCCCGGAATGCGAGCCAGCGCCCAGGGCACCGGCTCCCCATCGACCACCAGGATGCGCTTGTCGCCCGCCGTGATTTCCGGAATGTAACGTTGCACCATGACCAGGTCGTGGTCGCCGCCGGTCATCGACTCGAGGATCACGTTGAGATTCGGGTCGTCCGGGCGCAACTGGAAGATGGAGTCCCCGCCCATTCCGCCCAGGGGCTTGACGACCGACAGGCCATGCTGCCGCACAAAGGCCCTGATTTCGTCGGCCCGCCGCGTGATCCTTGCGGGCACGCAACATTGCGGAAAATGGGTCGTGAAGCACTTCTCGTTCGCATCGCGCAATGCCTGCGGCCGATTGACCACGGTCACCCCGTCCCGCTCCGCGAGATCCAGCATGTAGGTGGTATAGACATAGTCCATGTCGAAGGGCGGGTCTTTGCGCATCAGGAGGAAATCCAGATCGCCCAGGTTCCGCTCCTCGCTCTCACCGAGGGTAAACCAGTCATCTCGATTATCGCGCACGGCCAGTGGCCGCATGTGCGCTCGAGCGATGCCATCCGTGACGGTCAGATCGCTCGGCTCCATGTACCAGAGTTCGTGGCCACGCCGCTGCGCCTCCAGCATCATGGCGAACGTGGAGTCCTTGTAGGACTTGATCCCGGCTATTGGGTCCATCACCACGCCGGTTCGGTAGCGGCTGGTGGTCTGTGGAGGAGCGTCAGTCATTTTTCTTCCTTGATTCCAGGCGTCTTCGATCCCTGGCGATGAATCCAGGACCACTATTATTCACTTCACAGCGTAACCGTTCCAGCTTCAAGCACCTGGCGACCAAACGATGTCCTTTCCAAACACTTATGTTAGCTTTTTTTTATAAGCTGTTGTTACTGCTGGAATCTATAGTTAAAAGTGGTAGACTAATACGTCCCGGCCAATTAATATCGGCAGGGCAGTGTTCGGTCGAGGGCCGCCAGGCGCCTCGCTCAGGACAGACAACCAGGGATGGAAAAATGGCTGAAGAACACACATCAGGGAAGATGAACGGCAATGCCGCGCATTCCCAATTACGCATTCTCGTGGTCGATGACAGCTCGACCATCAGGCGCTCCGCCGAAACCATGCTCGCCGCCGAAGGTTACGACGTCGTAACCGCCGAAAACGGTTTCGAGGCATTGTCCATGGTGGCTCGGCACAGTCCAGATCTGATTTTCGTGGACATCATGATGCCCCGCCTGGACGGCTACCAGACCTGCGCCATCATCAAGAACAATGCCCAGTATCGGTCCACCCCCGTCATCATGCTGACCAGCAAGGATGGCTTGTTTGATCAGGCCCGCGGCCGCGTGGTGGGCTCGGACCTCTACCTGACCAAACCATTCACCAAGGAGGAACTGCTTGCTGCAGTGACGCAGCACGCGTCAGCCTGATATACCGCAATACATCGAAGTTCCACGAACAGGGAAAGTGAATGGACAGATGAACCAGATTGGCAAAAATGGGGCGTTCGCCAAGTTGCTTGAATACGAGAAGCGCAGTGCGCGGTTCGTGGTCGGCAGCAATAGCGGCAGTGGCCCTTCCGAGGAATGGAGCGGCGTCACCTTCAGCCTCAGTGACGTCCGCCTGGCCTGCAATATCGAACGGATCGCCGAGATTCTTCCCTGCCCACAGGCAACTCCGGTGCCCGGCGCCAAACCCTGGATCGTCGGACTGGCCAATGTGCGCGGCGAGTTGCTGACGGTCATCGATCTCGCCCGCTACCTCACCGGGATCCGTTCTCCCATCAAAGGCAGCAGTCGCCTGCTGGCCACGAGCCTGAACAAGGCCCCGATCGGGCTGCTGATCGACGAAGTCTTTGGCCAGCGGCATTTTCTCGATAGCGACGCGGTCGCCGCCGACCTGCCCGAGGATTCGCCGCTCGGCGGCATCATCAGCAAGCAGCACCAAATCGGCTCCGAGACCTGGCACGAGCTCGATCTCGATCGACTGTTCAACTCAGCGGAGTTTCTCAATGGCGCTGCGTAAAACACCGTCAGCAAAACGCGGCCGGTTTCGCCAAAGGGGGTTTTTCCAGCGGCATGAGGACAGGCAGAAAACCATGACCACGACGAACTACAAACCGGCGGCCCAGAGGTCTGGCTTGCTTTACACGATGGTGGGGTTCATGGTGCTGCTGCTGGCCTTCGTGGCCGTCACCTTCTACCTGCTGACGCGGGACAGCCGTATTGAACAGGAGTGGGTCAGGCTGTCCAGTGATCTGCAGGTGCATTCACAGCAACTGGCCAAATCGGCAGCCGAGGCGGTGGAGGGCAATGGCAACGCCTTCCTGCAACTGGGCGACTGGTCGGGTTCCATGGCAGAGGCAACCAATACCCTGAAGAACGGCAGTTCCGTTCGTAACCTGCCGGCGCTGCCGACTTCGACCGCCCCGACGCTGACCGACCTGGATGAGCTCTGGACCCGCATGAGCAGCAACACCCAAAGCATCCTGGAGCGAGAAGCGCTGGTGCTGGACCTGGCGGCGTCGAGCAACAGCTTCATCGCAGTCGTCCCGGAAATCCAGGAATTGACCGACAAGGCTATCCGCGAACTCACCCGTAATGGTGGTTCGACTCAACAGGTCTTTATCGCCGGCCGGCAACTCGTCTTGTCCGACCGCGTGCTGCGGCACCTCAAGGAAATGCTGCGCGGTGGCAGCGGCTCAGTAGCCGCCGCCGACAGCCTCAAGCAGGAAATCGGCTTCCTCGAACAGACCATGAACGCCCTGCTGTCGGGCAGCCGCAGTGTCGGCGTGGAACAGGTCACGGTCGCCGGTGCGCGGGATGCACTGACCCGCGCCCAGGCCGTCTACGAGGGCGCACGTCCCCAACTGCAGACCATCCTGGCATCCACCAGCGACATCCTGGCAGTGCGGGGTGCGGCCGATGAAATATTCGCCGACAGCCTGGGCATGTTCGTCCTGTCACGCCAGGTTGCCAACGAGATCCTTGTACGCTCCGATTCGCGCCTGTGGCCATCGCTTTGGTCCGGCTCGCTGGCGTTGATCATTATCGTGGTGGCCATTGCGTTGCTGGTGCGCTCGTTCCTTAGCACCGAGCGTCGCCGGGCCGTCGAAGCCGGCATGCAGAACCAGAAAAACCAGCAGGCGATTCTACGTTTGCTGGATGAGATGAGCTCACTGGCCGATGGTGACCTGACAGTGCGCGCCACGGTCACCGACGACATGACTGGCGCCATCGCAGACTCGGTCAATTTCGCAGTCGAGCAATTGCGCGAACTGGTGACCGGGATCAACATCACGGCTCGCACCGTGTCGGAATCGGCACAGGAGACAATGGACACCACGGGCGAACTGGCCGTTGCCTCGGGCCAGCAAGCCGAGCAGGTCCGCGAGGCGACAGACATCATCGACGAAATGGCGCGCTCCTTCGATGGCATGGCCAAGCGCTCGCGTGAATCCAGCGAAGTCGCGCAGCGCTCGGTGGCCATCGCCCACAGCGGCTCGCAAATGGTACAGCAGACCATCCGCGGCATGGACACCATCCGCGATCAGATCCAGGAGACCTCCAAGCGTATCAAGCGCCTCGGCGAGTCATCCCAGGAAATCGGTGACATTGTCGAACTGATCAACGGCATCGCCGAGCAAACCAACATCCTCGCCCTGAACGCAGCAATTCAGTCGGCTTCCGCTGGTGGCGCCGGGCGTGGCTTTGCGGTGGTCGCCGACGAGGTGCAGCGCCTGGCGGAACGCGCCACCAATGCAACGCGCCGCATCGAAATGCTGGTGCAAAACATCCAGGCGGATACCTCCGAAGCGGTCGTATCAATGGAATCGACAACTTCCGAGGTCGTTGCCGGCGCCGAGAAAGCCGAGGATGCCGGCGAGGCGCTCAAGCGGATCGAGTCGGTGTCAAAAGATCTGTCCAGCCTGATCGAGGACATATCGCAGGAAGCCCAGGCGCAATCCACGGTGGCGACGCAAATCGCCCAACAGATGAACAGCATCCGCGACGTCTCTATCCGGACCTCCGAGGGCAGCAACCAGACGGCCCTTGCCATGGGCCGCCTGGCTGACCTTGTACACAAGCTCAGCGATTCCGTGGCGGACTTCAAGCTGCCGGACACCGAGGGTAGAAACCATGATGCTTGAGGGATCGAATGTCAGCGCAGCCATCCGCTGGGTGCGCGAAGACCTGGACGAAAGCCTAGACGGCGTGCGCAGCAACCTCGAGGCCTTCGCCGAAGATCCGTCGCAGCGGGAGCCGCTACTCGCGGTTCAGGAAGAGCTGGAACGACTGAACCTCACCTTCATGACCATGCAACAGCATGGCGCAGGCATTCTGACCGACGAAATGATCGCGGTCGGCGGCCACATGCTGCATAAACGCAATGCGAACTTCCAGGAATCGCTCAACGCGCTCACCGATGCGGTGATCGTTCTGCCATCCTACCTGGACCGCCTGCAGGCCGGCCACGAGGATTTGCCGATCCTGTTGCTGCCGACCCTGAACGAACTTCGGGCGACTTACGACGAAACGCTGCTCTCGGAGGGCACGCTGTTTGCGCCCGAGCTCGATGTCATCGTGCCCGAACTCAGTGGCAGTGAGGCCGACGCCATTGCCACCAGTGATTTCGCAGCCTTTTCCCGCCGCATCCGCAGCCTCTACCAGGGGGCCCTGCTGGGCTGGCTCAAAGAGCAGTCGAAAGACGCGCTGCTGGGGCCAATGCAGCAAGTCTGCCGCAAGCTGTATACACGTCTTGGCCGCAACGAACTGCGGCGGCTCTGGTGGATCGCCGAACTCGCCATGCAAGGACTGCGCGACGGGGCGATTGACAACGACCTTCCGCTGCGGCGCTTGTTTGCACGCCTCGATCTGACGCTCAAAGCAATGACCGAAGGCGGGGAGTATGGACCGCCGACCGAAACCATCACCGCATTGTCACGCGCCCTTCTGTTTTATGCGGCCCAGGCCCGCCCGGGCAGCAAGGCGACCGACAAGCTGCGGGAGCGGTTCCGGCTGGAAGAGTTGATACCGGATCGTGACGCACTGCTGCGTGCCCGCGGCGCCGTAACCGGACGCGACGCCGGCCTGTTTCAATCGATTGGCGAAGCCGTGCGCGAGGAACTGGGGCTGGTCAAGGACACCCTTGACATGGAACTGCGCACCCACCGCGTCGATGCCGAGCAGCGGGAGGCGAGCCGCACCTCGCTCCAGCAACTGGCGGACACCCTGCAAATGCTCAATCTGCCGGTTCCGGCCAAGGCCGTTGAAGACCTGCTGCCAGCGCTCGCTGACACCGACGGGGTCAACAACACGGACCTCGATTCGCCACTGCTCGGGTTGGCGCAGAAACTGATCGAAGTCGAATCGATTCTCGATAGCCACATCCGCCTGCTGGGCGAGCCGGTCGAGCCGCCGGCCGGAGACGGCTTCCTTGCATTACCACCACACGAACAAAGACAGAATCTGAGCGCCCTGCTGGATGAATGCATCATTAGCCTGCAGGAAGTGCAAGAGGCCATCAGGCAGCGGCTGCAGGGCAATGCCGAAGCGGATTATTCGCACACCCTGGAGCTGATCTCAGGCGCACTCGGCATCGCCTCGCAAGGCGAAGTTGCAGCCCTCACGGAAAAACTCGAACGCGCCCTGAACGCTGCGTTTGCCACCGGCCCGGAGGCAGACCAGGAGCTGCCGAACCTGGAACAGCTGACCGATGCCGTGGCCGCACTGGAGCTGTACCTGGCCGGCTGCCGCGACGAGCAGGCCGACAGTCTGCGCTTCCTGCGAGTGATGCACAGCCGGCTTGACGGGTTGCCCGAGGCCAGCGCCAGCGGCGCTGCGGTGCCCGCAACCACCATCTCGCTGTCGTTGGACCAACCTGAAGCACCGAAACCGACACAGGCACCGGCGTCGGCACCGATGTCAGCCGACCAGACCGCTGACCCGATTGGCGCATCCGGCGAAACGGCTATTGATCCGGCCATGCTGGGCATTTTCCTGGAAGAATTCGACGCCGTGTGCGAGCAACTCGGTCAGCACCTGGATCGGTGGACCGAGGACCATGAAAACACTCGGGCCCTGGCGGAACTCCGCCGCGGCTTCCACACCCTCAAGGGCAGCGGCCGAATGGTTGGGGCCGACGAAGTGGGAGATTTCGCCTGGTCCTTCGAGGAACTGTTCAATCGACTCATCGACGGCAAAGTTCCGTTCAGCGAACCACTCGTCGAGGCTGCCGGCCTGGCGATTACCGCACTCGGCGGTCTCCGTGCCCGCCTGACGGGCGAGCCGGGCGAAGTAAACATCGCAGGCATCAACGGACTGCAGGAATTTGCGCGGCGAGTAGCCAACGGCGTCCAGCCCGACGCATCGATGTTGCCCGACCTGGCGCCGAGCGCCGCAACCGAACACGCAGAAACGGGCTTGACAGAAGAAACTGCGGCTCTAACGGCATCGTCAGGCAAACCTGCCGGTCTGGAGGAACTGCTCGACGCCGGTGTCATGGATCCGACGCTCAAGCAGTTGATGATCGGAGAGATTCGCGGCTACCTGGCCGAACTCGAGCACTTTGTCGAGGCGCTGGCCTCTGGTTCCGGCCAGGCCGTCAGTCCCAATCTGGTGAGGGCCATCCACACCCTGGCCGGAACGCTTTCGATGGCCCCGCTCGGCCAGGAGGCCGATGTCGCGCGGGCGCTCGAGGGTTACCTCGAAAACCGCCTGAATTCGGACCGGCCGGTCACACAGCAGGCCCTGACGGGCATGCAGACCTGCCTGCACCGGTTCCACCAGCGGCTGTCGGTGCTTGAAACCGACAGCACCAAGACCTATCCACGCGAAGACAGGGCGCTGCTCGACGAGCTGGCGCAACTCGCCGCGCTCGAAGACACTGCGCCGGCGCCGGATGTCGCCGTGGAAGCAGGACCGGCCGGCGCCGAGCGCGCAGAAACCCCGGCCGACCGCCTGCCGGCCACGGAGCCTCCCGCGGAGGCGGCGCCGCAGGAAGAGGGGCAGGCCACCGTCGCCGACACTTTGCACATCGAAGACGGCGGGATCCTCTCAATCTTCCTCGAAGAGGCTGCCGAAGTGCTGGAGCGTTGCGACACGCTTCTCAACACCTGGCGAGACCAGTTGTCCGATCGCAAGTTGGTGCAGAATCTGCAGCGCGAAATTCATACCTTCAAGGGCGGTGCGCGGATGGCGGGGCTCGGCGAACTGGGCGACCTCAGTCATGCCATGGAGTCTCTGCTGGAACACATAGCGTCCAATCGCATCGAGGCCACGGTCGCCGCCGTCCAGGCCCTGGAAGAGGGCTGCGACAACCTGAACCTGTTCGTGGAACAGCTGCAATCCGGTCGCATGCCGGAGGCGGCCGGTGCGCTCAGGCGTTTCGAGAAGAAGGTCAAGGCGCTGCATCTCCCGCACACGGCAGCCGCCGCGGAAATGGAGCGTCAGCCCACTCCGTCGACGCGGGTCGAGAGCTTGCCCGAGCAGGATGCCACGGATTCGACCAAGCAACCTCTCGAGCAGGCAGCCGAGGCTGAAGAAAGATCGCCTGTACCCGCGACGACCCAGCCGGAACCGCCGGCCGTTCCGGGCGTCGCCGCCACCACGGACCCGAAACCGGAACCGGAGACCGTTCCGCAGGCCGCCCCGGCCGAGCGCAAGACGGCCGGATTCCGTACCACACCGAGCCGCGAATTCCACGAGATCGAGGACCGCCCGGCCGCCGCTGCCGCGGACGACGCTGCGCCGGGCGCGCAAATCCGCGTCGCCGCCGAGTTGATGGACAAGCTGGTCAATTACGCCGGTGAAATCAGCATTTACCGCTCTCGCCTCGAGCAGCAAATGGGCGCCGTGCGCTTCAACCTGAAGGAAGTGGATGCCACGGTGCATCGCCTGAAGGAACAACTGCGCAAGATGGACATGGAAAGCGAGGCACAGATGATGTCGCGCTACCAAAGCGCCTCCAGCAAGGCATCAACCGAGTTCGACCCACTGGAGTTGGACCGCTTCTCCAACATGCAGCAACTGTCTCGCTCACTGGCCGAGTCGGTGAGCGACCTGCTCAACCTCCACGAGATGCTGGACGACTCCATCCGCCAGGCCGAAAGCCTGCTGACCCAGCAGCACCGGGTCAGCTCGGACCTGCAGGAGGGGTTGATGCAAACGCGCATGACCCCATTCGGCAGTGCTGCTCCGCGGCTGCGCCGGGTGGTTCGCTCCGCGGCCACCGAAACCGGCAAGAAAGCCCGTCTGCAACTGCGTATGGCAGGTTCCAGCGACCAGCTGGATCGCAACGTGCTGGAACGCATCACGGCGCCCCTCGAGCACATGTTGCGCAACGCCATCGCCCACGGTATCGAGATTCCCAAGGTGCGCCGCAAGCTCAAGAAACCCGAAGAGGGTGAAATCACCGTAACGGTTGAAGCCGAAGCCACCGAGTTCGTGATTCGCGTGCAGGACGACGGCAGCGGTGTCGACCTCGACGCCGTGCGCAAGCGGGCCATTGAACGCGGCCTGATGCAAGAAAACGAAGACGTCGACCCACAGCGCCTGGTCCAGTTCATTCGCGAAAGCGGCTTTTCGACCGCCGGCACCGTGACCGGCCTGGCCGGCCGCGGCGTCGGCATGGACGTGGTGAACAGCGAGATCAAGCAGATCGGCGGGTCGATGGAAATCGAGACCGAGCGCGGCAAGGGAACCCGTTTCACCATTCGCATACCGTTCAGCCTGGCGGTGATGCAGGCCATTGGCGTCAGCATCGGCGAGCGCCTCTTCCAGATACCCCTGAACAGCGTCGCCGGAGTTGCGCGCATGACCCCGGCGGAGTACTCCACCCTGCTCAAGAGCGAGTCCCCGGTTTATGAGTTCGCCGGCGAAGCATTCCCGCTGCTGGAACTCGAGGGGCTGCTGGGGGCACCCCCCTTGCCGCTGGATGGCGACAACATCCAGTTGCTGATGATCCGCACCGGTGAACACCTGGCAGCCTTCCGGGTGGCCGGCCTGCAGGGCCACCAGGAAATCGTGGTCAAGCCGGTCGGCCCGCAGATCAGCAGCATTCCCGGCATCCTGGGTGGGACCATCGCTGCCGACGGACAGGTCATGATCATCCTGGACATGGGGCCGTTGATCCGGCGCGGGCTCGAACAGGCCAGCCGGCCGGCGGAGCCGGTCGCCGCACCGCGCGAAGAAAGCCGGCAACCGCTGATCATGGTGGTCGATGACTCGATCACCATGCGCAAGGTCACCTCCCGCGTATTGGAAAATCATGCCCTGGAGGTGATGACGGCGCAGGATGGCGTGGACGCCATCGAGAAGTTGCACGATTGCGTGCCGGACCTGATGCTGCTCGACATAGAAATGCCTCGCATGGATGGCTACGAGCTGCTCGAACATGTCCGCTCCGATGCACGGCTGAGGCACGTCCCGGTTGTCATGATCACCTCGCGGGCCGGCCAGAAGCACCGCAGAAAGGCGCGTAGCGCCGGCGCCAACGCCTACCTGACCAAGCCTTACCAGGAAGCGGAGCTCATCGAGCAGGTCAGCGAGATGCTCGACCTGGACCTGGCCCCGGGGAGGTCGGACTGAAATGAGCAAACCAATGCATGGCCGCAAGAAACCGGCACGGCGGGTCTTGCGCACGAACGGCGCGAGCCCGCAGCTGCATT
>Ga0316191_10003587_pt1 | contig 11504 bp, 12 predicted proteins | sample Eddworburr2cm_MG_FD_204928 | JGI IMG/M metagenome (GOLD analysis project Ga0316191, IMG submission 204928) | Coastal sediment microbial communities from Maine, United States - Eddy worm burrow 2 cm | ecosystem: Environmental > Aquatic > Marine > Coastal > Sediment | place: USA: Maine... | reverse complement strand
ATCACCATCGCCGCAGCCATCGTCTCCGTCCTGCTGGGCAGACCGATCAACCGAAGACTCGCCATGACAGGTGAGATCACGCTGCGAGGCGACATCCTGCCCATCGGCGGACTGAAGGAGAAGGTCCTGGCGGCCAAGGCGGCAGGCGTCAAGAGAATCGTGCTGCCCCGACTCAACGAGAGAGATCTCCACGAAGTCCAGCCAGAGCACCGCAAGGGTCTGACGTTCCACTTTGCCGAGGACATGCGCGAAGTGTTGGACATCGCCCTGATGAAGAAGCCGAGAGCTCGCCGCAAGGCGAGTTGAGGATTGCCCACCTGAGCGTCGGCCTATGAGCTCGAGCCGAGAGGACCGTCTTCTAGATTGGCTGCGGGAGCAGCTGCGCCGAGACGGCAGCGACAGAATCGGCGACGACGCGGCCCTGCTGCCGAAAGCCGAGTCCGCGATCACGGTGGATCATCAGATCGCCGGCGTCCATTTCCCGGCTGATCTCGACCCGCGAGTCGTGGCGGGACGACTTCTGGCGGTGAACCTCTCCGACCTGGCCGCCATGGGAGCCGTACCGCGGTACGCGTTCCTCGCACTGAGCTCTCCCGCCGATCAAAACGTCAAGAGCTTCCTCAGGGCTCTGCTGAAGGCCTGCCGACAGGCTGACGTCGAGTTGGCCGGCGGAGACTTGGCACGGGGACCCGTTCTTTCGGCAACGTTGACACTTGTCGGAGGCAAGGCCTCTGGCGGCAGATGGGTCCGACGCAGCAACGGCCAGCCAGGCGATCGACTCTGGCTGGGTGGCCCGGTTGGCGAGTCCGCCCTCGGCCGCCATCTACTGGCCGGTGGCGCCTCATTTCGGCAGTCCCGCATCCAACTTCCTGCAGCGCTCACCTCGCACACCGGACTGACGACTTCCGCCAGGCAAGCCATCCGGAGGCATCTGTTCCCTGAACCCCAGATCGACCTGGGTCTGTGGCTGGCACGACGCCGCAGAGCCGCGGCCATCGACATCTCCGATGGACTGTCCCTGGATCTGCATCGCTTGTGCAAAGAGAGTGGTGTCGGCGCACGACTGCACGCCGAGAGGCTGCCAGTTTCGAAGCGTTTCCTGGAACTGTGCGCTTGGCAGAAACTGGAGCCTGAAGAGTTGATGCTCGCAGGCGGTGAAGACTACTGCCTCCTGTTCAGCCTACCGGCATCGATCCGACCGCCCAGCCGCTACGACTGCACCCGCATCGGGGAGCTCACTCGAGACCGTTCGATTCGTTGGATCGAGGGCGGGCGTGAGAGCCCTCTGGAGCCGCAGGGCTGGGATCATCTGAAGGCCGTCTAGAATCCTCGATGATGAGCAAGACCGATCTCTACCAACAGGCCGAGTCGCGGATCGCCGAGCTGGTCCGCGATCTGGACGATCCCATCGCCGCGATGGCGAGCACGGCATCCGTGCTTCATGAGCTGCTCCCAGCTGCCAGCTGGACCGGCTTCTACCGCGTCGTGGCTCCCGAGCTGCTGCGTGTGGGCCCCTATCAGGGACCGGTGGGGTGTCTAGAAATTGCCTTTGGCCGCGGTGTTTGCGGCGCCGCGGCCCGGCTTCGGCAGTCCCAGGTCGTCGAAGACGTTCACGACTTCGAAGGTCACATCGCCTGTGACGCGCTGGCCCGCTCCGAGGTGGTCGTGCCGGTCTTCGATGGTCAGAACACCGTGGTAGCAGTCCTCGATATCGACTCCCACGAACCGGCAGCCTTCGACGACACCGACCGGGCAGCGTTGGAGAGAATCGTCGAGTTGCTACGCCCCTGCTTCGACACCCCCGACTAGCATGGGCCTTGATCAAGGGATGGCCAGGCTGCGAACCAGATAGGAGAGGGCCTGGCGGCTCAAGCCGAGACTTCTCGCCGCTTCGGCTCGATTCCCACCACTGGCATTCAGGGCTTCCCGAACCAGCTCCCGACGGAACTCTCTCACCTGCTCGTGGTAGCCAACCGCGGCGCAACGATCGGAGTCTGGCAGCTCCAGGTGCTCGGAGCGGATGACGTAGTCGTCCGCCAGAGCTTTGGCGACTTCCAGGGTATTGCGCAACTCCCGAACATTGCCGGGCCATGGGTAGGAGCGCAGTCGCTGTCTGGCTTCCGAGCTCAACTGATAGCCCTCACGGACCAGAAAATGCTCTCCCAGAAGCAATACGTCCTGGCCCCGCTCCCGCAGCGGCGGTAGAACGACGCTGCCGACCTTGAGTCGATAAAAGAGATCGCGGCGGAACTCCCCGTCATTCACCATCGAGATGAGGCTGCGGTGTGTCGCCGCGACGATTCGGACATCCACTTTGCGGGGCAGACTCTCACCCAGTCTGCGGACTTCTCTCTCCTGCAGCACGCGGAGAAGCTTCCCCTGGGCTGGCAGCGGCAGGTCTCCGATCTCGTCCAGAAAGACCGTCCCTCCACGACTGGCCTCGAAGATCCCCGCCCGATCCCGATCGGCCCCCGTGAACGAGCCTTTGACGTGGCCGAAGAGATCCGACAGCAACAGCGAATCCGGCAGAGCCGCGCAGTTGACCGCCAGGAACGGCAGGGTCGCCCGGGGACTGAGCCGGTGGATCCGTCGAGCTGCCAACTCTTTGCCGGTACCGGTCTCGCCCAGAATCAGGATCGCCAGATCCGAAGGAGCCAGCAGAGCCAGGCGTTCCAGCGCCGAACGCAGCCGCGGACTCTCACCCAGCATCGGATTGGATCAAGCGGAGTCGCGAGGTTGGCGAGCTGTTCATCCCTCGATCAGCCCATCCAGATCGCGCCAAAACTCGGGATAGGACTTGGCAACCACGGCCGGCTCCATCACGGCGACTCCGGGACGTCGCAGACCGCAGACAGCCAAGCTCATGGCGATGCGATGATCACCATAGGTCTCGACCTGCACCTCGTTCGACGGCACAGGCCCCGCGGCCCAACTGCCGGTCACCTTCAACCCTGCCGGCAATTCATCGAGCTCGGCACCGAGGCGCCTGAGCTCCGTCGCCATGGCTGCCAATCGGTCGCTTTCTTTGAGTCTCAGATGAGGCACGTTGTCGATGGTCGTGGTACCCACGGCAAAGGGTGCGAGGGCGGCGAGTGTCGGCACCTGATCCGGCATATCCGAGAAATCCACATTGACCGATTGAAGTCTCGACGAGCCGGTAACCTGCAGGATCCCGGCAATCCACTCCACACGAGCACCCATTCGGGCCAGCACCTCCAGGAATCTTCGGTCGCCTTGCTTCGACTGGGGCGATACCCCCTCGATGCGAACTCTCCCCGCAGTCAAGGCTGCAGCAGCGGCCGGATAGGCGGCGGCCGAGAAGTCGCCTTCCATCGTCCATCGCCCGCCCTGCAGGCGGCCCGGCAAGATCTTCCAGGTTTCGGCGCCAAGAGACTCGACTCTGGCCTGGAAGTGACCGAGAGTGTCCAGGGTGAGATCGAAATAGGGAGCCGAAGTCAAGAACCGGACTCGCAGCTCCACGGCCTGCCTGGCGGCCGTCGCTGCCATCAAGATCGCCGAAGCGAACTGGCTCGAGAGCCCCGCGTCGATCTCCGTCCGCCCACCCTCCAGACTGCCTCCCTGAATCCGCAAAGGAGCAAACCCCTTCTCTTCGAGGTATTCGATCTGCGCTCCCAACTGGCGGAGAGCCTCGACCAGAGGGCCCAGAGGCCTCTTCCTGAGTCGGTCGCTACCATCGAGTTGCCAGACACCTGGAATGGTCGTGAGGCTCGCGGTCAGGAATCGCAGCATCGTTCCGTTGTTGCCACAGAACAGCTCGCCGCTGGCCGGAATGGGGCCCGGTCCAATCTCCACAGAATCCTCACGAAGCGTCACTTCGTACCCGGTTCGACTCAGGGCCGTCGCCAACAGCTCGGTGTCTTCTGACCGCAGTGGGTCCTCGAGGACAACAGGTTGTCGGGCTAGAAGGGCGAGATTCAAGAAACGCTGAGTCAGGCTCTTCGACGGCGGCACCTTCACGGTGCCTCGAATAGCTGCGCCGCTCGGGATCGGGCAAGGTCCGCGACTGGAGGCGAGGGAACGGTTCATGAGCTTCTCCTGCCGCTCGGAGGGTTCGACCTCGGATCAATCCCCGGCTGACAACCACTCGATCCGCCGGCTGTTGAACCAGGCATCGAGCAAGCGGACCTCGCCACCTTCGACCTGCCACGAGTGAGCCTCATGGAAATGGCCCAACAAGAGAACATCGTAGTCTGGGGCGAGTCTTCGATCGGCATAGCGTGAGATGACCTCTCGCGGAATCCGGTTCTTGTGTTTGAAGTTAGTCTTGGAAAGCTGTCCTTCCGTTACGTGCACCAGCTTCTGGGCCAGCCCGGCTGGCAGATTCAGCATGAAGAACCGACTCGGGGGGCTCTTCGAAAGCCAACGCCAAAACCGGTAGGCACGGTCCTCGGCATTCAACCCGTCGCCATGGACTGCCAGGTACGACCGTCCGCCGACCCGAATGGAGAGCTCATTGGAAACGCTGTCGAATACCTCTCGATACGGTCCTTCGGCGATAAAGAAGTCACGGTTGCCCTCGATGTAGTCGATCCTCCAGCCGGCACCCCGCAAATCGGCGAGCGCCGCCACGACCTGACGAATCTCGGGCGTCTCGTAGCTTCGCTGGCCAACCCAGACATGGAAGAGATCTCCCATCAGGACCAGGTGGCCCGGTACGCCCGACGCCAGCTCTTCGAGCTGTTCGACCAACGGTTCCGCCGGTCCGCCGGGCCCACCGATGTGGGCGTCGGCGATGACGGCTACGGGCAAGTTCTGTGGCTCCACCTAGGGACTCCAGGCACTTACTACACTGGCAGGCCGACGCTAGAAGATCGACAGCTTGCTGGCCTGTCGCTTGCTGACCTCGACCACGACCGCCTCGGCCACGGCCCTGAACGAATCCGCATGGGCGCCTTCGGGCTCGGAGATGGCGATCGGTACGCCGGCGTCGCCACCTTCCACGATGGCTGGGTCGAGCGGTATCCGTCCCAGGAACGAGCACCCCAGAAGCTCGGCAGTCCGCTCTCCCCCACCCCGCTTGAAAATGTCCGTCTCCTCGCCGCAATGCGGACAGACAAAGGTCGACATGTTCTCGATGATTCCGACGACAGGCACGTTGACCTTCTGGAACATCGCCAGACCCTTGCGGGCATCGATCAGGGAGATATCTTGAGGCGTGGTGACGATCACGGCACCCGAAAGTGGCACCTTCTGACTGATGGTCAGCTGCGCGTCTCCGGTGCCAGGCGGCAGATCGACGATCAGGTAGTCCAGCGGTCCCCACTCGACGTCGGAAAGGAGCTGCTCGATGGCTCGCATGACCATCGGCCCTCGCCAGATCACCGGCGTGTCGTCGTCGAGGACAAAGCCCAGCGACATCAGTCGAACGCCGTACTTTTCAAAGGGGATCAGGCGCTCGCGCTCGACGAGCGGCTGCTCATCGATGCCGAACATCATGGGCATCGATGGCCCGTAGATGTCCGCATCCAGAAGCCCTACCCTGTAGCCGGCCTGGGCAAGGGCGATGGAGAGATTGGCGGAAACGGTCGACTTGCCGACGCCGCCTTTGCCACTGGCGACAGCAACGACATGTTTGACTTCTGGAATCAGGTCCGGATCCTGGGCAACCGCGTCCTGAGCCGTCGAGGGTGGAGTCGCCGCTTGCAGGGACACCTCCACCTCCTCGGCAATCTCGGCCTCGCGCAGCATCGCTTCCACCTCGTCCCGAACCTGATCGGCCCGGTCCCGATGGTGCGTCGAGATCGCCAGATCGACCTGCAGGGTGCCATCGGACACCGCTACCCGATCGACGAAGCCGAACGAAACGATGTCGCGGCTCATGCCGGGAAAAGTGATGCCCTTCAAAAGGTCCCACGCCTTGTTTTCGATCTCCTTCGACATTTGGGCTCCTAGAATTGCAGTCTGTCTTGCATGGAAGTTTCTGATTGATTCTCAGGCCAGGGGCCGCTTCGAGCCAGAACCGCACCTGTTCACGTCAGTGTTCGATGCCTGCCAGCTCGGCGATACCTTCTCGGACCCGCTGTGTCAGCTCGCGCTTGCCCCGGACTCCGAAGTCTTCGACCTTCAGCGGCCGACCGTAACGAACGGTGATTCTACCTGGCCGCACCACATAGGTTCCGCGTCTGCGGATGGCCATGCTGCCGATCACACCGACCGGCACGATGGGCAGACCGCTCTTGAGCGCCAGCAGAAACCCACCGCGCTCGAAAGGCTGCAGTCTGCCGTCCAGGGAGCGAGTCCCTTCGGGGAAGACAAGGGTCGAGCTGCCTTCCCTGAGTCGCAACACCGCCGCATCGAAGCTCTCCTTCGCCTTGCTCCGATTCTTGCGATCGATACTGATGAAGCCACCCGCCTTCATCGCCCAGCCGAAGATCGGAATCCGGAACAGGCTCTGCTTGGCGAGCAGGCGGGTCTGCCCGGGTAGCGAAACGATCAGAGCCGGGATGTCGAAAAGGCTCTGGTGGTTCGACATGTAGATGCAGCACTGATTCGAGGACAAGGGCTCCACGTAGTCGACGTCGAGACGAACCCCGCTGAAGAATAGGAGGCCATGGCTCCACAGACGGGCCATCTGAAACACCCAGTTGCCCCGCGGCGGAATCCACGCGCCCAGAATGGAGAGGACACTGAAGAGCAGGCTTCCTAGAATCAGATAGGTATTACCCGAGACCGTCGCCACGGCCGTAGCCAGACTCCTCGAGAAGGAACCAGGCTGTCTCGTTGCATTGGTCTCGACCATGAGGTAAGGCTCGGGCCTCCCCTTGCTACAATCCGCTTCTGATGCTGACTCCGGCCTACTTTGCGTGGCGATTCCGATGCCTCAAGTGGCTGCGAGCGAGCCTGATCGGCGGTGCGGCTCTCAGCCTGATTCTGGCTTACTCGCTCGCCTTTCGACCGCGATCGACGACCCAGCTGCTTGGAATCGGCTCGCCGGAGAGCCCATTCTACCTCTGGCTGCCAGCCGTGCTTCTGGCCGCTGTCGGAATCGTCTACTTGCTGGCCAGCTCGGATGTCCGGCGATTCAGCTCGATCATCGCCGTCGGCATCGGGGTGCAGCTCACCCTGGCCCTGACACTCTACGCAGCCGCCCAGGGCCCGGGGACGGAGAACCTGATCCGCCTTGCTGGCGCCGAGCTGCTGATCGGTCTGGGTCTTCTCGCCTTCTGGTGGCCGGTGCGCTCATGAAGTCCCGCCTGCCGTTCGCTCATGCCCTCGACGAAGCCGGCCGCATGGCCAGCCTCGGAGTTCAGGCTCTCGGCGAGATGCTGACGCGTCCCTTCGAAGGGCGTCTCTGGATCCGCGAAATGGAACAGATCGGGGTGCGCTCTCTCGGAGTGGCGGCCATCGCCACCATCTTCACAGGCATGGTGCTGGCCCTGCAGACAGCCTATAGCCTGCCAGGCCTCGGGGTGAAGTACTACATCGGCACCGTCGTTTCGAAATCCGTCATTCGAGAGCTGGGCCCCGTTTTGATCGCGCTGGTGGTCGGCGGCAGAATCGCCGCGGGCATGACCGCCGAGCTCGGGACCATGAAGGTGACCGAGCAGATCGATGCCCTTCGTGCCATGGCGGCCAACCCTGTCAAGAAGCTGGTGGTGCCGAAACTGATCGCTGCCCTGGTGATGCTGCCCCTGCTGACCATCATCGGCGATCTCCTGGGGGTCCTGGGCGGCATGATCATCGGCGTCTATCAGCTCGATCTGACGCCCGGCTTCTACATCAACGACGTGCTCACCGACCTGACGCTGGAAGACATCTTCAGTGGCATCGGCAAATCGTTCTTTTTCGCCTTCTGGATCACAATCGTCGGCTGTTACAATGGCTTGACCGCGCGAGGTGGCGCCGACGGTGTCGGCAGAGCAACGACAAATACGGTCGTGGTCGCCGCAATTCTGGTCTTGGTGACCGACTTCTTTCTGACCAAGCTCTTCCACGTCCTGGCCTGATTGCGAAGCCGAGGACACGCCTATGTCGACACCAATCTTCAGCGTGCGGGGCCTGGTCAAGGACTACGACGACAAAACGGTCCTACGGGGGCTGGACTTCGACGTCCAACGAGGAGAGTCTCTGGTGATTCTCGGCCGGTCCGGCTCCGGCAAGAGTGTGACGCTGCGGCAACTGAATGGACTGGAAAAGCCCGACGCTGGAACGGTTGCCTTCGATGGGACCGAGATCTCTTCGATGCAAGAGAAAGACCTCTACCCAATTCGCCGGCGGATCGGCATGCTCTTCCAGGGCGGAGCGCTATTCGACTCGATGACTGTCGAAGAGAACGTCTCTTTCCCCCTGAGAGAGCACCTCACGATGGACGAAGACGAAATCCGCGAACGGGTTCGCTTGAAGCTCTCCCTGGTCGGGTTGAAGGGGGTCGAGGACGTGATGCCCTCAGAGCTCTCTGGTGGCATGAAGAAGAGGGTGGCACTCGCCCGCTCGCTGGCGATGGATCCGGAGGTCGTCCTCTTCGACGAGCCTTCCACCGGCTTGGATCCTATGACGTCGGCCCTCATTGCGCACCTGATTCGACGGTCGCAAGCCAGCCTCGCCACCACTTCCGTCGTCGTCACGCACGACATTGCTCTGGCCCGGCACGTCGGCGACCGGGTAGCTTTTCTGTGCGAGGGTACTTTCAGCTTTCTGGGCACCTGGGAGGAAGCGGACCGAACCGCGGACCGGGTATTTGGCGATTTCCTGGCCGGGCGCATGGGAGATGAAGATGCAGCGTGAGGTCAAGGTCGGCCTGCTGGTCGTGGCGGCGTTCGTCATCCTGGGAGTCGCTGTCTTCCTGGTCAGCGAGAGACGCAATTTCTTCGCGCTCAAGAACCGCTACTACATTCAGTTCGAGACCGTTCTCGGCCTCGCCCCGGGTAGCCCTGCTCAGCTCAACGGCGTCACCGTCGGCAGCGTGAAGAGAGTCGTCCTGCCAGAGAGTGTCGACGAGGAGATGCTGACAGTTTGGATCAACGTCGACCGGCGGTATGGCGACCGGGTGCGTGAGGACTCGACAGCACGGATCAAGACGCTGGGCCTGCTGGGCGACAAGTTCATCGAGATCTCCTCGGGGTCCGCAGACTCACCGATGATCCCTTCGGGTGGGTACATTCCAGCGGCGGCCCCCACAGACGTGGAGAAGCTCCTCGCCACGGGTGGAGACGCGGTCCAGAACACCGTGGCCATCTCGTATTCGCTGCGCAACATCCTGGCCCGCATGGAAGCTGGCGAGGGGCTTCTTGGCGAGCTGCTCACCGACTCCGAGGCAGGGCGCACGGCGAAGCAGGGCCTGGTGGCCATCATGGAGGCCGTGCGGGACATCACTCTCCAGATCCACAGCGGTCAAGGCACCGTGGGGCAGCTCATCATGGACGATAATCTGGCTGTACAGCTCGACGCCTCAGTCGAACGCTTCAACCGTGTGGTGTCGAGCCTGGAGGAAGGCGACGGGCTGGTCGCGGATCTGCTCCACAATGAAGAGACGAGAGACCGAGTGCAGACTCTCCTTCTCAACCTCGACAAGACGACAGCGTCGCTATCGGCAACGGCCGACCAACTGAGCTCGGGTGAAGGCTTGCTCCCCGCCATGCTGAATGACGAAGAGATGGCGAGCCAGATGCTCGGAGATCTTCAGCAGATGCTCCAGAATCTGAATCTCGTCTCCGAGAAACTCGCCACCGGCGAGGGGACCCTGGGACGGCTCATCGAAGACCCCGAGATCTACGATGCGCTCAACGACATTGTCGTTGGGATCGAGGAGTCGAAGATGCTGCGATGGTTGATACGCAATCGTCAGAAATCCGGCATCAAGGTACGCTACGATGAAGAAACCGACCAGCTCGAGGTCGAGCCCTACGAATCTGGTGAAGGCAACTAGCGGAATTCACTGATATGACACAACACATCCTTGTCACCGGCGGTGCCGGTTTCATCGGTAGCCACCTGACCCGACGCCTGCTGGAGCGCGGGGACCAGATCACGGTCCTCGACGACTTCAACGATTTCTACGACCCGGCGCGGAAGCGCGTCAACGTAGCGCCGTTCCTGGAGAATCCCGCATACAGGCTGGTCGAGGGCGATATCCGGGACGCAGAGCTCGTCGATGAGCTGTTTCGCGACAGCGGCTTCGACGGCGTCGTGCACTTGGCCGCCCGAGCCGGCGTCAGACCCAGCCTCCAGGAGCCGATTCTCTACGAGGACACGAACTGTATCGGGACCCTGAGACTGCTCGAGGCCGCTCGGGCCCATGGGCCGGAAACCTTCATCTTCGGCTCCTCGTCGTCGGTCTACGGCATCAACAAGAAGGTACCCTTCTCCGAGGCGGACGAGGTCAATCAGCCGATCAGCCCCTACGCCACCACCAAGCGGGCCGGCGAGCTGCTCTGTTTCAACTACGCGCATCTCTATGGTCTGCGCACGGCCTGTTTGCGGTTCTTCACCGTCTACGGACCCGCCCAGCGACCCGAGATGGCGATCCACAAGTTCACCGACCTGCTGGCCCGTGGGGAGACCATCCCACTCTTCGGGGACGGTGCCAGCCAGCGCGACTACACGTTCGTCGACGACATCATCGATGGTGTCGTGGCCACCCTGGACCTGGCACCCCAGTTCGAGATCCTCAACCTGGGTGGCGCCGAGACCACAGCTCTCAGCGATCTGGTGCAGTGGCTCGCCGACGAGCTTGGCGTCGAGCCGAACATCGAGCATCTGCCCGATCAGCCGGGAGATGTGCCCATAACCTATGCCGACGTCAGTAAGGCGAACGCCCTCGTCGGCTACTCACCCAAAGTTCCCATCCGAGAGGGTTTGCAGCGATTTATCGAATGGTACCGGGATCAGCAAGGCTGAGGCCCGTGACGTCCGCGCCCCTTCGGCACACCTCTCGCTACTCTGACAACCAGGAGCGGAAACAATGAACATCTGTGTAGTAGGCAGTGGATACGTCGGCCTTGTAACCGGGGCCTGTCTGGCCGATTTCGGCATGAATGTCGTCGGAGTCGACATAGACGCCAAGAAGGTCGAAGCACTGCAGCGTTGTGAGATACCGATCTACGAGCCCGGTCTCGCAACGGTGGTCCGCACCAACATGGACGAGGGGCGCCTGCATTTCACGACCGAGTTGGGGCCGGCCATCGAAGAAGCTCAGGCCATTTTCATTGCGGTGGGAACCCCTTCCCGCCCGGACGGCTCTGCGGATTTGAGCTTCGTCGAGCAGGTCGCCACTTCGATCGGTGAGCACCTGAACGGATTCAAGATCGTCATCACCAAGAGCACGGTGCCGATCGGCACCGGGCAGCGAATCGACAAGATCATTCGAGAGGTGCAGACCGGTGAGCATGAGTTCGCCGTCGTCAGCAATCCAGAGTTCCTGCGAGAAGGCTCTGCCATTGGCGATTTTCGGAACCCGGACAGGGTGGTCATCGGCAGCGTCGACCAGCGCGCCATCGACATGATGCTCGACATCTACTCACCTCTGCGCGTCGCGGATGTACCGT
>Ga0316191_10003586_pt1 | contig 11505 bp, 10 predicted proteins | sample Eddworburr2cm_MG_FD_204928 | JGI IMG/M metagenome (GOLD analysis project Ga0316191, IMG submission 204928) | Coastal sediment microbial communities from Maine, United States - Eddy worm burrow 2 cm | ecosystem: Environmental > Aquatic > Marine > Coastal > Sediment | place: USA: Maine... | reverse complement strand
GCTGATCGTGGCGGACAGATGGCCAATCTCGATCGCGGACGGCGCAGATCCCCACTCTGCGTTCTGCAGGGTGACATCCTCAAGCACGATGGCAGGGCTCGGCAGAGCGGCGAGCTGGAATTCGCCGTTAATCTTAAACTCCCGACCGGTTGCTTCAGAGATTGCTTCCTCAATGTCGGACTTGTACGAGCTGAAGTCTGCAAGATACAAATAGACAGAAACGCCGAGAGCAAGGACGATGACTATAATGATCGGTGTGCGATATTTGGACATAGATTCTTAGTTTATCGTGGCTGAAATTTCCTGGAGATCGGCGGATCACGAAGTGCTGCTATTGTATTCCCCTGAAGTGCTCCGTCTTGCGAATTACTTTCAAGAAACACATGGTTGAAAGCCCCGCTGCGCCGAATATCATACACATCACCATGATCTGGTAGCGTACCGCAATCAACGGAGACACGCCTGACAGAATCTGGCCGGTCATCATGCCTGGAAGAGAAATCAGGCCGACGGCAAGAAACGAATTAATCACAGGGATCATCGACGCACGAAAGGCAGTATCGCTCGCGTCGTGAAACGTGGCTCCGTTACCGAGTTCGGAATGCAGTCGCTCCAGCGCCAGGCTAATGTTGGTCATACTGGCCGCGAAAATCATGCCAGCGAGGGGAATCATGTAACTCGGTTGATACCACGGGTTTAGCTGCAATACGCCCTGTGTAATCAGGAGCAGCGTTGTGCCGCCGCCAATCAGAACCGAGGCAAGCGATGCGGGGAAAAGCGATGTTTTGGACAGGTCGACTGTATTGAGTGAAATCCAGCTAGCGGCAACCAGCATTACTGTCAGTACACCGCTGATAACCAGTCCGGATTCGGACTGGAAAATATACACGAGGACGTAACCAATCAGCGTCAACTGCAACAACATTCGCGCAATCGCCTGAAGCGCTCGACCGTAACCCTTGCCAGTTTGCCACATGAGAACGACGACGGCTGCAACCGGTATGAAGGAAAGGGCCAGTTGTGGCACTGAAATTGCTGCGACGTTCACGATTTTAGTCGGGGGCCTCTGTGAATGCGCAAAAAGGATATAACATTTTGTCGGCTTGTGTAGTCACATGGTGACTAATTACCTGGTATCCATCGACTAGGTAACTTCCACGATATTGGCGGCGACCCTGCGGCGACTAAAATAGAACGGCAATTCGAACACTTGCGTTTTGCGCGCGCGCTGACAAAAGCACGTCGGTACCTCACGCTGTTCGGCACGCCTTTGGTTTCGTTCGCTTCACAGGAGGTGGAGATGCGGCGACAAATAATTGAGGCAATCACCTATCCACGTATGCTGCTGCTGGATAGCCTGAATATCGACGAGTGTCCTCAAAACCTCTATTTCAACTCATCGGATCCGCAGTGCCTGGGTTGCGATAAAGGTGAGGAGTGCAGCTGGCTCAATCGCAACGATGAATTCAGCGCATTGGCGATGAAGCCGATGGGAGACCTGATATCGGTACTGCATTTTTGCATCAATTTTGTTGAAACGCGCTGCTCCGGTGACCAGCACAATGTCGGGCGATGTGCTTGTGAGCCCTGTACCTGGGTGAGGAAGGCCCGACGACTGGTGTGGGAGTATCGTGGTTCCTTGCGAAATACGTGATTTCCTCCAGTCTTCAGGGCTTACGGAACAGCATCGTAAATCGGTCGGTGTTGCCGGTGACTGAACGTCGTCCGACTTCGTATTCGAGTTCGTCATCAGCGCGGTAGTGCAGATCGCTGTAGTCGACGAATTCGAAGCCCTGGTCCAGCATTTCCTTGATAATCATCACCGGATCAACTCGCCGCCGGTTTTCACCGTTTGACGGCTCCATGTGACGTCTCGTGTGGTCTACAGTGCCGTAAAGACCACCCGGTTTTAGTGCTTTAAACACCTGCTTGTTGATTCGAGCGCGGGACTCGGGATCGAAGTTGTGCAGATTGCGGAAGGTCAGGATCATGTCGACATCGCTGACGCCAAAATCGAAATCATCTGCCACATAAATTCTGCGCTCTTCATCCCGGCGGATATTCGCTGTGGTTTCAAGCCTTTCTACCTGTTCGAATCCAGGCTGGTCCAGCAAGTTTTCACTTACCCGCCCCGTACCGAGTGCGACATAGAGCTTGCCACTTTCAGCCAGCACTGGTCCCAGTACGCGCGTGTACCATCCACCTCCCGGTAACAGTTCGACTACGCGCATGTCGTCTTTCATGCCAAAGAAATTCAATGTTTCAAGCGCACGACGGTTACGGTCTCGCTCGCGGTCCATGGCCGGTCGGGACTCCGCGGCAAGGGCGGACTCTACTTTTGAGTCAATTTCATTGGCGGCCTGGGCGAGGACGGATGTGATCAGCAAAACGACGGTGAACAGGACTTTCACGGGTGGCTCCTTTGGGGGTGGGGACTGCAGATTACCAGAATATGTGCTCTCTAACGCAAACACCAGAACTGCGCGTCTTCGCGTTTCAGAAACGCTTCCGCATCGGCACCGCGGAGCATTGCAAGTGTTGCCAGCATGCCCGCCTGCGTGCAGTTGCCGGCGGCAACCGTTATCGAGCGCGGCGCGTTCTCGACCGGCCAACCCGTGATCGGGTTCAGGATGTGGCCGTATCGCTTGCCGTTTCTCAGCAGATAGCGCCGCGAGTCACCGCTCGTTGCCAGTGCGCCGGTTTTCAGGTGGATGATTTTTTGTGCTGTCGTCCCATTGCCGTCGGGTGCTTCGATGCCGACCTGCCACCCCTTCGCCGCACGTGATTTCCCGACCACGACCAGGTCGCCGCCGAAATTAACGAGGCATCCGCAGCTTGTCTGTTCGGTTAGCATGCTTGCCGCCTTGTCTACCGCGTACTCTTTGCCGATGCCGCCGAGGTCGATCTGCATGCCCGGTTGCAGAGAGATGTCGGGTCGTTGCCACGACAACCGGTGCCAGCCTACTGTCGCGACTGTGTCTTTGATGTCACGTGCTGACGGGATTCGGTCACCGCCGTCGAACGTCCACACCTTCCTAAGGACCCCCGACGTAATATCAAATCGCTTCTCGCTCAGTTGGTAAAGCGTTTCTGCGAAATCAAACATGTCTGCCGTTTCATCATCCACTGTAACGGGCTGTCCGTCGCTTCGGTTTACTTCGGCGATGATGTTATCGGGGAGGTAGCGGCTGAACTTGTCTTCAATGCGCCACGCCTCAGTGGCGACGATGCGCAACAGCTTCAACGCGAGGTCTTTGTTGCGTGTTTCGACCAGTAACTCGCAAGGACTGCCCATTGCCCTGAACAATCCCTGGCAGTGTCCTGCCTTTAGCCGAACATCAAGGTCGCGTGTCGCGCGGGCGTTTGTTTCAGAAGCCAAACTTGTAACTGAATTGCGCGATGATCGCGTCAAGGTCCGGATAGAGTTCGCGGTCCGCCTGGTTGCCGATGATCTGGTCGGCCGGCGCGTCACCATCCTGTTTGTAGTATTCGACTCGAATGCTCATCTCTTTGCCGAAGCGTGTTTTCCAGCCGTACTTCATGCCAACAGTGAAGGCATCGAACTCACCGAGGCGATAGTCGGACGAGGCGAACGTGAACGGTTGCGTGCCATCGACCAGGCTGATTCGGTAGAACTCCGCAGCCGTCTGGGTGTAAAGCCTGATGTGGGGTTCAAAATAGCTGCCATTGTTGAATGGAAAGCGGTAGCGCATATCTACCGTGTGAGAATCGATATTCCAGTCATCCGTCATGTAGCGATAAGACAGATCGAGAACCTTGCCGCTCATGAAGATCTTGGTCTGGCCATAAAAACTGTGCTTTACGCGTTCATCCGGCCGGTTTTCGTAGCGGTATTCATGATCCGCGCCGTCGAACCCCGGCTCCGGCGTCCTCGGGATGGGGTCGCCGGTCGTCGCGTCAACGAGACTGAGAATCTTATACGGGTCGTTGAGGTACCCTTTCGAGTCGCTGTAGGAATAGTTGAACTGGAATAGAAGATTCCGGGTTATGACCTGTGTAACGCCAAATACCAGGTCGTAAACATCTTTTCTCTGGTCGCTCATTCTATTCGGCTGCCTGACGCGATTGTCGTCATCTTCATCATCTTCTCGCTCGACCGCATCCCCCATCGGAGAGAATGGAACCGGTGTACCACCAACCGGATTGATGTCGTCCCGTGCAACAGCAAGCCCGAGCGATAGAGTGGTGTTGCGCTTATTGAAGTCGCGAGTAAGTCCGAGATTTGCGCCGAAGTGCGTGTAATCATATTCACCTGAGCCACTCAATCCGACATTGATAGTAGACAGGCGGCCCAGCGGCTGCGCCCAGTTTGCGGTGAGCGCGACACGCGAATCGCGAAAACTCCCATCTAGCGGAATAACATCTGGTTGCGTGGTGTAGGTCGAGTTGCCGGAAGGTGTTGTGAATGTCTGGGAGCCGTCATACGGGATTGCGCCGTTTGGCGTCGCGCCGGTTAACGCGTCGACCGAGAAACCGATCGACAGGATACGGTCATCGACGAAGCGCCGTTGCGCGAGCGACTTGAAGCTCCCATCCTGCACCCTGCCGTCGGCCTCACCGTAGTATAGAAGCGCCGTATTGAAATCCCATTTCGATTCTTCCTGCGCCTGCACTGGCGAGACACCGGCGGTGCCCAACAATGTACACGTGGCGGCCGCAAGCGAAATCGCAACCGACTTGTCTTTTACTTTTCCCATGTTTCTGAATTCCGTTTCAGTTAGTTACAACCACAGCCACCGCCGCCGAAGCCACGACCACCGCTAGAGGCTTCCTTGCTAAAGTAAATGTGATCATCGATACCGGCCTCAACAGGGTCGGTAATCAGCTGCATTTCTTCTTTTGCCAGGACGTCACGCTCCCAGGGTTCAACGCCCATGGAAGAACAGCCTGACAATGCAGCGGCGATCAGCAACGTGATGGCTGTCGTAATTTTTGCTCGTGACATTGGCTTAATCCTTTCCTGCATCCAGTGTTTCCTTCAATACCTGCTCGTACTCGTCCTGCTTTTTCACTTTGAAGCCGAGATGATTCGCGACGATCTCGCCGTTGCGATCGATCACGAAGGTCGTGGGCATGGCTTCAACGCCGTATTGCTTGCCGAGATCGCCTTTAGGATCATAGACGATCCTAAATTCGGCAGGAAACTCGTTTAAGAAGTCCTGCGCTTTGTCTGCGTGCGCGTCCATGTTGACACCCACAATGACGAGTCCATCATCACCGTATTTCCGGTGCATCTCGTTCCACCAGGGAAAAGAGCGGCGACAGGGAACGCACCAGGAGGCCCAGAAGTCGACAACGACAACTTTGCCGCGATACTCGGTTACGTCGAACGCAGGTTCGGTGGCGATACTGCTGGCGGAGCCCAGCAAGCCGACAAAAAGTACCGCAATGATGCTGACGACGCGGCGCGCGCGGATTTCAAAACGTTGATTCATAATAAGTGCCTGGCGAAGCGATACCGGATTCGACCGCGACACCTCGAAAGCGTTCACAGCGCAACCGCCCGGTCAAAATCGCACGATTCAGGAGTAGCTGTCCATGGGGGATTCTACTACGTTGTTCGCTACAGGCTAAGGACTGTAATTCAGGTTAATACAGACCGCGGGTCCCCGGGAGGAACTCGCAGTTTGTCAAAAATTGCTGTAATTTCAAGCATCTTGGCAACCGGGGGGGTGCAAGAATGGGAATCTGGTCTCAGGCAAGTAGTATGGCGTCGCAAACGCCGCAGGAGAGAAATCGCTACGTTGATTTCTTACGCTCGCTTTCTATCCTGGTCGTCATTATCGGCCATTGGCTGATCGCGACGGCCTATTACCTCGATGGCTCGCTGACAAGCGAGCACCTGCTCAAAACCCAGCCGCAAACGCAGTGGCTTACCTGGATATTCCAGGTGATGCCCATCTTCTTTATTGTTGGCGGTTATTCAAACGGGGTTTCGTTGGAGAGTGCGCGCCGTAAAGGCGTTCCTTACGCGGGCTGGCTGTCCGCTCGACTGAATCGGCTGGTCGCACCGTTGCTGGTCTTGATCATTGCCTGGGCAGCGATTGCATTAATCATGCTTTGGTTCGGCGTCGGACCTGCTGTCATTCAGTTTGCTTCCCAGGCGGCGTTGATTCCTACCTGGTTCCTGGCCATTTACATCATGGTGGTCATACTTGCACCGGCCGTTTATACGTTGTGGCGCCGCTGGGGTTTTGCCTCGTTCTGGGGCTTCGTTGCGATTGCGATAGTAGTTGATGTCGCTTTCTTCGCCGCGGACATACGCTGGCTTGGCTGGAGTAATTATTTTTGGGTCTGGCTCGCAGTTCACCAACTCGGATTTGCGTGGCGGGACGGCCGTATGGGCAGCGCAAAAATGCTTCTTGTTTATTCTGCGCTCGCCCTGCTGGTCATGTGGTTACTGGTTACGTACGGTCCTTACCCATTAGCGATGGTCGGCTCCCCGGATGAGGGGTTGAGCAATACGTTGCCGCCGAAAATTACGCTGCTCACGCTTGCTATCTTTCAGTTTGGATTACTGCTGTCATTGGAAAATCCGATGCGCCGTGCCTTAAATGGCCTGCGCTTGTGGACGGCAACCGTCCTCATCAACAGCATGATCATGACGGTCTACCTCTGGCACATTACGGTGATGGTCGTTTTCGTCGCTTTGCTATATCTCGCGGGTGGCCCGGGTCTTGGCTTCGAGCCGGGCACATCTGAGTGGTGGATTACGAGGCCGCTCTGGATTGGTGTCTTGCTGGTGGTACTGTTACCCGTCGCGCTGCTTTTGTCGCCGCTGGAGCGCCGCTCGCGTAGCAAGGATGCCACTATTCCGTCGCCGGTTCGGCAGATTACTGGCGCCATGATGATCTGTCTTGGCATAGCCTTGCTCGCCATGTATGGCTACGGTGGAGGGCCGATTCCCAGGCTGGACCTCTATTCGTTCATGCTGGTTATTGTTGGTTCTGGTATCAGCGGTCTGCTACCCAGTTTCAGGTCTTAGCGAAAATTATCGCTCCACTGAACGACTTTTTATCGACTCAGGAAATCCATCACGATTGCCACAAACTTCGCGTTATTTTCCAGATACGGGATGTGATTAACGTCTTTCATCACGACCAGCTCCGCGTTGGGCAAAATACTTTCCAGATATTCGCCCTCCTGGAGCGGGATGATCGTGTCGTTATCACCCCAAATGATTAAGGCCGGCATTGTCAGCGATTCATAATTCGCGGGATTCGAAGTGAGCGATACTTCTTGTACGGTCATGACATAGGCAAGCCACCCGCCAAAAGTGTCGGTCGCATCTTTCAATACCAGCGGTCGGCGCACCATCGACTTCAGCTCTGGTGTTACAACATTCGGATCGAATACCATTGTTGCCGTAATTGTTTTGGTAAGCAGTGGGTTTGAAGCAGTGGCCGCAAGCACAGGATTGCGAAGTAAGGGAGTATTCATGAATGCCGATAGTGCGGACGTTTCACCTTCGCCCCGTGCGGGCTGATAATTCAGGTTCAACCCACCGATATCAAGCAAGATCAACGCTTCGATACGATTTGGAATCATCAGCGCAGCTTCCATAGTCGCGCCACCGCCGAACGAGTGACCGATCAGAATCGAATTCGAAACGCCGAGCGCGTCCATGACGGCCACAATACGCGTCGCCTGTGCCTTGTTTCCATACGAAGAGCTGTCGGGTTTTTCCGAAAATCCGAAGGGCGGAATATCCAGCGCAATACAGCGGTAGCCGGCACTCGCAAGTGGGATCATTGTTTCGCGCCAGAATTCGCTCCACGCTGCAGTGCCGTGAATAAAAACGATGCTCGGGCCATCAGCAGGGCCCATCTCCTGAACAAAAATCTCGACGTCATCCGCCTGTATGAATCGACCGGTTACCGGTGCCGCGTCCTGTCGGGTTTCACTTTCATGATATTCGGCACGCATCCAGAATAGAACGAGCACCGCGACAATCACAGCAAGGGTCACACCGATCGTTCTGACAATGCGCCCAATCAACTTTTTCATGCGTTTCCCTGCGGCCGTGGTCAACCAGGCCGCTAGAAATCGAAGACGTGTTCGAGTTCGATGTTGTTGCGACTGAGGCTGTTCAGCGCTTCGCCAAGATTTTCAACTCTGACCACATAAACTGATCGTTTTTTGTGCTCCGGCGCGATGACCAATGAGTTGAACAGGAACCGGGCCCTGTCCGGGCCGCGCTCCGCTTGATCGGGCTCAACGGTAGTTACGACGACCTCGTCATTGCCCGAGATCTCGACAAACCGCGCGCCTGCAGCTGCGAGTTTCGGCATAACCTCGGTGAAGCCTCCCCATCGCGGCACGGTTACAATCAAGTCGCCATTACCGAAGTTCTTGAGGATCGATATTCTCGGATCGATCGCTTCGAGACTGTTGGCGTCTGCGACAATATGCAGGGTTACAAGTCCGTCCGAAGCCTCATAGGCAGTGGTGGCACCGAAGCCGATCAACTTCGCATACAGCGCCTTGAACCCGAACTCCCCGGTGAACATGAGCTTGCGTTCCAGTTTTCGAATGAAATTCGCGCCGAAGAAGGACGTGTCACCCCAGATGCGGCCCACGTGGTCCATGAAAGGAAACTTGTACCAGGCCTCTGTATATATAAGAGTGCCGTAAGCGCGATGCGCTTCCTGGATGATGACATCCTCTGGGGTGTCTTCCGATGCGGTCCATCGCGTGAATCGGCCGATGGTGTTTTCGTAGAAACTCTTTGCGACAAACTCGGCTGTGGTGCTTACGCCAATCACCCACAGCATTACTTTGTACTCGGAGTTTTCAGGGTAAATGCCTTCGGTTAGAGCAGTTACTTTATCGTACAGGGTCCAGTACTCATCGATACTCGCGAAGAAGGGGAAATCACTGGGATTGTTGCCGCGCTCAAGGAACTCGGCGTATTCATTCGGATTAAATACGAGATACCACTCCGGCACCGTCAGGAAGGTTTGCTCCTCGCCCTTCTTGTATCCAACAAGTCTGTCCAGGTAGTCCCGGATCCGAGATTGCTTCGTTGGGAAATATTTTTCCCACAGTTTGTTTTGAAAACGATAATCGGGATCAACCTCACGTTTAACGGCAAAATACTTGCTGGCGTTCGGGTATGCAGCCCGAAACTGGGTGTTTGTTGCGTGAGGCTGATAGGGGAGGTAGTAAGCGCCGTTTTCGGAAATGATCGCGTCGATCATTTTTCGTGTCCAGACGGCAACTTTCTGTTTGTCTTCATCCGTCGTTCCCTGGCTGTGGTAGACGACAAACGCGAATACTTCGTTGCGCGCCCATGATAAATACGATTCCTCATCGGGCAAGGCGTGTCGTATCGAGACATTAACAACGTCAACTTCATATTTTTGAAAGATCGCCCGCATCTTGGGAACGAAGTCGTCAAAGTTTTCTACAGGAATAAAGTACTCCTGCAGGACCCAGGTCATATCACTTCGGTCTCCCTCGCCGAGCTCTCGTACGTCGTAGCTCGCTTCCCAATTTCGCCAGGCGACCCGATCAGATGAGTAATAGAGCGGGTCTACGACGGCACCGCGAAGCCATTTCCCGAAGGAGCCGGAATTCGTGAGTCTGATCATCCTCGGCAACAGGAAATAAGTGTCGTCCGTGGCGATGATCCGGTCATCGATGGTTAGCGGTTCATCGGTGATGTACCAGCTGACATCGCGTACTTCTTCGTAGTCGGGAGGATAAATATCGGCGTTGTGAAAGATGACCTGGTCGTCATCGCGAATATTCTTCGCAAAATGTTCGCCGTATTCCGAAATCGGCATCATGGTGGTTACACGACCGACCCTCTCGTTCTTTTCAAGCTGCAGCGTGACCTCCGCAATTACGCCGATGCCGCCGTATCCGCCAATTGCTGCTTGGAAAAGCTCCGGATTCTGGTCACGAGTCGCCCGCACGACACTGCCGTCAGCGAGAACAAGTTTCAGCGCCTTCACCGAGGAGATGATCGGTCCATGCCCGATATAGCGGCCATGAACATTGACGCTCACCGAGCCGCCAACACTGAAGTTGGCGTAGGTCTGCATGATTTTGACGGATAGGTCGTGCGGATCGATGTATTCCTGCAGTTCGCGCCAGGACATGCCGGACTGAACGGTAATCCATCGTTCATCGGCAGAGAAAGAAACAACCTCGTCAAAGTCCCGCATGTCGAGCTGCAATCCATTGTCGATCGCTGTTTGCCCGCCCATGCTGAAGCGGCCGCCACCTATCGAGATGGGCCCGCTGCTGGCCATAATTGCAGTGACAATTTCGTCAACGGAACGCGGGGCGATTACGTTGGCCATTGGAACCGGGTTGAGTTCCGTTATGTCGGTGATGACGTGTTCGTGCAATCGCCCGTCATAGTTGTCATCGCCGCTGAACCAGATGACCACCGCGATGACCGCGACATAAGCGATGAACACGTATAATAGAACGCGCAGGATCTTGCGCAATAGTTCCTTGATTTTGACAGCCAGCCCCCCTAACTTAGCTTCCATCACAGGCGTCTCGATGTGAATCGAGGCCCGACAATAGCACTATCGTATATCGAACGCTGTACACTTGCGAAGTTGCTGTTGTCAGTCGCCGCTTGGGGGGTCGAATGTGCACAGACGAGATGTTGTAACCGCAATAGGTGCGTGCCTGGCATCGATACTGACCGGACGTGTCTTTGCGACATCCGGCGATTCCACCACAGAGTCTGTCGGTAATTTTCGTTATATCTATTCCAATCCGGAGCTGCGGCGAGCGTTCCTCGATTTTCTTACAAACGTCTTCCACCTGTATCCCGAACAGGAGTTTCACGCTCTTTTGACGCGGCTGTCGGGACCCGACGCGACAGACAAACAGGTTTATGAAGCATTACGGGAGGAGCTCCCGGATATTCAGCCGTTTCTTGGTGCATTTCGATACGCAATCCCTGCGCTCAAAAAACAGAAAGCCATCATGGCCGACCAGACGGTGATGCTGTTGCATCCCACGTCGCGCTACGACGGTCATCTCGAGATCGGATCAACCGGACGATACATCAGCGTCCTGGAAGACCGGCTTGATATCGTCGGTGATATCTTCCTGTTGCATACAGAGGAGGCCGGGTACGGACCTGAAGACATCGTTGATCGGGGCCAGCTGACGAAGATTGGCACGCATATCGATATGGGTGACTATTCCACGGAGTTCGCCAACGTCATACCAAAAAACTCGCTCGACCTGGTAACGGTTTTCATCGGTTTTCATCATTGCCCGTTGCACAAAAGAGAAGAATTTATTTCATCGGTCATCGACGTGATTCGACCTGGTGGAAAACTGATTCTTCGCGACCACGACGCGCACAATGAAGACATGTGGCGAATGGCGGCATTGGCCCATGACACCTTTAATGCCGGTGTCGAGGAGAGTTGGCAATTTAATGATAATGAGCTGCGAAATTTCTATTCATTGCGATTCATCATCGACTACATTGAAAACCTTGGCCTC
>Ga0316191_10003585_pt1 | contig 11505 bp, 12 predicted proteins | sample Eddworburr2cm_MG_FD_204928 | JGI IMG/M metagenome (GOLD analysis project Ga0316191, IMG submission 204928) | Coastal sediment microbial communities from Maine, United States - Eddy worm burrow 2 cm | ecosystem: Environmental > Aquatic > Marine > Coastal > Sediment | place: USA: Maine... | reverse complement strand
TGTTATTTCTTGGAGGAGGATAAACTCATTCATAATCTTGAAATACTTCAGCGTGTTCAAGAAGAAACCAGCTGCAAAATTATACTTGCCCTTAAAGGCTATGCCATGTGGTCAACTTTCAACCTCATAAAACAGTATTTGCCCGGTTGCACAGCAAGTTCTTTGTATGAGTTGAAACTATCTGCTGAAAAGTTTGGTGGCGAAAACCACATCTATTCGGCTGCCTATCGTGATGATGAATTTGCTGAAGTATGCAGCTTGGCGGGTCATTTGGTCTTTAACTCTGTTGCGCAATGGCAGCGCCTTGGGCTGCAAGCCATGGATGCAGGTGTGTCTTGTGGTTTGCGGGTGAATCCGGGTATCGCTGAAGTGGCGACGGATTTGTACAACCCATGTTTTTCGGGCTCACGCCTTGGTGTTCGCCCTGAGCATTTGGAAGGGTTTGATTTAACAGGAATTGAAGGGTTTCATGCCCATGCTCTGTGCGAAAATATGGCTGCCTCATCTTTAACATTGATTGATGCTTTTGAAGCCAAGTTTGCTGCCTACATCCCCAACCTCAAATGGGTGAACTTTGGTGGCGGGCATTTGATGACCCACAAAGATTATGATGTGAATCTGTTGATTCAGCGTCTCAAAGCATTCAAAGCCAAATGGAATGTGGATGTTTATTTGGAGCCTGGTGGTGCTATTGGCTGGCAGACTGGTGTATTGGTATCCACCGTTCTGGATATTGTACCCACCGATGGACTTGATGTGGTCATCCTAGATATCTCTGCTACAGCACATATGCCTGATGTGTTAGAAATGCCTTATCGCCCAAGCATCACTGGTGCAGGTTTGGCGCAAGAGAACAAACATACCTATCGCTTGGGCGGCACTTCTTGCTTGGCAGGTGATGTGATTGGTGATTACAGTTTTGAAACACCACTGAAAGTGGGGTCACAGGTTATTTTTGAAGATATGATTCATTATACCATGGTCAAAACCACCATGTTTAATGGTGTTCGTCACCCTGATATAGGTATTTGGCATGCTGACAATACCTTTGAATTGGTGCGTAGATTTGAGTACGAGGATTTCCGAGATAGACTTTCCTGATTACCTCTTTCAAAACCATGAATTCAAGTAACTCCAATGATGAATCAGTTTTGCCAGCAAACTTTGCTTGGGTTGCTTTTGCACTTCTTTCAGCCATTAGTTTTGCCCTGATGGCAACTTGTGTCCGGGTGGTGAGTGGTGATTTGCCGCAAAGTGAAGTGGTGTTTTTCCGTAATTTTATGGCGCTTTTGCTGCTCCTTCCTTTGCTTCGCCACCACCATGTATCCCTAAAAACGAAAAAGTTTCACCTTCATCTTTTGCGTGCAGGCTCAGGATTGGGAGCAATGTATTGTTACTTTTATGCTCTAAAACATCTGCATTTGGCGGATGCGTTATTACTTAACTATACCTCACCCATTTTTATTGCTGTGCTTGCCGTGCTTTGGCTGAAGGAAGATTGGACATTAAAAAGGCGGCTTGCGCTTGCCATCAGTGTTGTTGGTTTGGCTTTTTTGTTTCACCCGTCGGCAAATGTATTTTCAATACCTGGGTTATTTGGCTTGATTTCAGGTGCACTTGCTGGGTTGGCCTTGACCACGGTCAAACAGCTGTCCAATAGCGATGATCCTATTTCTATTGTGGTTTGGTTTGCGTTGCTATCATCTATTGTTTCCGCAATTCCCATGTTCTGGTCTTTTGAATGGCCGCAGGGTCCAACCGTTTGGTTCTGGTTATTGGCAGTAGGCATTTTTGGGAGTTTGGGGCAGTTGGGTTTAACGTGGGCTTATCAGCGCGCGCCAGTTACGCAAGTGGCCCCATTGGGATACACTGGGCTAATATTTGCCAGCATTATTGGGTTTCTGTTTTGGGACGAATTGCCTGACATGATTGGTTTATGGGGAATGATATTGATTTCTGCAGCGGGCATTATCGTTGCACGTGAGAAACCAATGGCTGCGCCTCAACCACCCAGTGGTGTACCAGTGATTCAAGCTGAGGAAGAAACAAAATAAATATCAGTTGTGGGTTGGTTATTGAAGAAGGAGCTTAACTTCCTAGTCATCAATACTGGAAACAATGCCGCCACCAACCAACTCAGTACCCACATAAAATGCAGCCACTTGTCCCGGAGCTGTTGGTTTTTGTAAATCGTCAAACACAAGTGTTGTATTGTCATCTTGTGTCTGGATTGAGCATGGAGAAGGGCGCATTTGATAACGTACTTTGGACAAGATGTTTTCGCCTTCATTGATTTCGCGTAACCAAGTGGTTCCAGAGACATTTACCTTTCGAATCAAAGCTTCCTCTGGAGGCGCCACAATCACCCGAGCTGTTACGCCATCAAGCTCAACAACATGCCAAGGACCGTTGGGGAGCCCCAGGCCCTTTCTTTGCCCAAGCGTGTAGTGCGCAATGCCTTGGTGGCGACCTAAGACATTACCTTCTCTGTCCATGATGTCGCCAGCTCTAAAACCTGCGCTTGCCCCTTCCTTTTTGAGGAAAGCGATGCGATTGCCTGCCGGGATAAAACAAATATCTTGCGATTCATGTTTGTGAGCAGTCATTAAATCATAATGTTGGGCTAAAATACGGGTACCATCTTTTTGTAGGTGGCCTACAGGAAACAAGATACGTGAAACTTGTGACTTATTGGTTGTAGCCAGGAAATAGCTTTGATCTTTGATTTGGTCGTTGCCACGGAAGATATGAACACCTTGTTCGTCATCAATGCGCTGCACATAATGACCAGTAGCCACATATTCAGCTTCCAGTTCATCCGCAGCATCTAGTAATGCTCCGAATTTTACAAAACGATTGCAGCGCTCACAAGGGTTGGGGGTGCGCCCTGTTTCATAATCTTTGATAAAAGGATCGATTACATTTTTCCTAAAATTTTCGCGCATATCCATATTGTAAAAGGGAATCCCAATCTGATCGCATACCCGACGTGCATCGTATGCATCATCCAGAGAGCAGCATGAACCGTGGCCAGCCACTTCTTCTCGGTTGTAGTCCCAAACGTGGAGAAACACACCAATCACATCGGCACCAGCTTCTTTAAGTAGAGCTGCTACCACGGATGAATCCACACCACCTGACATGGCGGCAATCACGCGCACGCCTTTTAAGTGTGATAAATCGGGTTTGAGGGATTCGATATTTGAATAATCTGTCATTTTAGTTTCGACTCGAATAAAAAAAGCCTACACGTTTTTCAACAGTGCAGGCTTTAAAATTCAATATCCTGAACCGCTGTTACCCGAGACTATCACGAAGCATTTTTTCATGTTCAGACAACGAACGTTCAAATGCAGGGCGCTCAAATAAGCGATCCATATAAGCTTCCAAATTTGGCCATTCTTCAGTGGTGATACCATTGGATTCCAAGCGCCACAAAATTGGCGCTAAAGAAATATCAGCTAAAGAGTATTGCTCACCAATAAAGAAGACTTGGTTCGCCAAATAGCCATCAAGCGATGCCAAGTATGCCTTCATTTTCTTGCTTGGTTCAGATTTCTTTTTCAAACGAACCAAGTTGTAATGCAAGGGGTACACTTCTTCCTCAATACGCATCACGGCCAGACGCATTTGAGCGCGCTCAGCAGGAGAGCCGGGCTTCAATGGTGGGTGAGGGTAGCGTTCATCCAAATACTCATTTACGACAGAAGGTTCAAAGAACACGACATCACGGTCAATCACCGTAGGTAGTTTACCGTATGGGTTGATTTTCATGAAATCGGCAGGAAGATTTTCTTCGTCCAATTCAAATGTTTCAACAGGTAGCTCTTTTTCAGCCAACACAATTCGCGTACGATGTGAATCGGGTGAAATGCCACTTGAATATAGTTTGATCATTTACTTCCTCCAGCAAAAAGGTCGCGGAATGTAGCATTTTTTACTGAAAAATAAACGTATTATTATTACAGGTTGGTTTGCATCCAATGCTGAGCACTTTTGATGGATGCTAAGAGGTCATTTTTATGTGCTAAATTTGCTGCAATAGCTGAGGCAAGGCGGCAGCCTGTTCCATGACTTTGGGTTGATGAAAGTTGCTTTTTGGGGTGCTCAAAAATTTCAACAGAACCATCCATATCACAGAAAATATCGTGATACATCTCACCCTTACCATGTCCGCCTTTCAGTAGCACAGGAACTTTAAACATGAGTAATAATGCCGATGCAGCATCAACAGGGTCATCGATTTCATAGCCAATAAAAAAAGCGGCTTCTTGCAAGTTGGGTGTCCAAAGTGTGGCGCGGCTGATGAGTTGTCGGTACGCATCAATGGCGTTTTCTGATTGAAACAAATGTGTGCCTGAGGATGCAATCAAAACTGGATCTACCACTAGTGATGTATATGATGAGGTTGTTAACGTCTGGACAAGGCTTAGCAAATGTTGTTCATCGTATAACATGCCCGTTTTAATACTTTGGACAGGGTAATAATCTAAAATCACATGAAGTTCAGATTCGAATTGCGTTAAAGATGCAGGTTGAATGTGAATAATTTCACTAGGGTTTTGCGCAGTGAGTGCTGATATGACAGAGCATCCTTGTACCTCAAGGGACTCAAATACACGCAGGTCAGCCTGAATACCTGCGCCACCACAGCTATCAGAGCCCCCTACGCTTAGACAGACGGGGCGTTGTTCCATGTTGTGACCATATCTTGTGCAGTTTTTTTAATACGTTGAACATCGCCATCAAATAAGCTGGAAATCACTGCAGCATAGGTTGCACCACAAGCTTTGATGGCAGGTAATGCTTCTCGTGTGATGCCACCAATTGCGCAAACCTTTGAATCAGGGAACATCTGACATGCTTTGTGTAAACGAGGTAGTCCAATCACAGGCACTTCGCTTTTGGTGATAGAGGGGAAGACAGCACCAAAGGAGACATAATTGGCACCAAAATCTAAAGCAGATTTTGCATAACGCGCATCAGCGCGGCAGGTAATCCCCAATATAAAACTGTCATTGACTTGGTGTCGGACTTTTGAAACATCTGAGACATCATCACGGCCTAGGTGAACACCATCTGCACCACTATCAAGTGCAAGTTGTAATGAGTCGTTGATGATAAATGTGGCATCATATTTCGTGGTTAAATCTCGAAGTAAAGAAGCACGTTTGAGTTGGCGCTTAAACCCCGATTTTTTATCACGGAATTGTAGGATTCTCACGCCGCCAGACAACGCAGCATCTGCTTTCTCAAGCAGAAGTGCGCTATCCAAATCAGCTGGTAAGATACCATAAATACCGGTGTGTTTAGACATGACAGTTTGTTTAATCGATGAGTTTTAACAGATCTGTGAAATGCGGCAGGCTCGTCACTTTGTCTGCATACTCAGCAGGCACATCCTGATAACCATGTTCGGCGAAACAAACAGTATGGCATGCCGCAGCAAATCCTGCTTCCACATCAAAGCGCGTATCACCCACCATCACAGCTTCTGATGTATCCACTCCCATAGCCCGGCAACATTCTTGTAACATGTCTGGTGCAGGTTTCTTAGCAAAACCGTCTTCAGGTGATAGTGCTAGTGTCATATATGGGTCTAGACCTAAGGCTTCGGTGACCATGACGCGTGCCTTGGCAGGTTTTGCAGTCACAATGCACATCGGATAACCCTTGGCTTTTAGTGTATCCAGTGTCTCTTTTACGCCTGGGAACATTACACCTTCATCGGCAGGATGTTTCTCGTAAAAATCTGCAAAGGCATGATATAATGCCATGGTATCGGGATCATCCATGGGTTTACCAAGCACATTCGAGGCAAGTTTTTGAGCACCACCACCCACATGCGGTTGGGTTTCAGCCAAAGTCATCTGAAAGTCGTAGCCTAGTTTGGCTAATGCTCTGTTGGCATTGGCACGGATATCTGGAAGTGCATCAATCAACGTGCCATCCAAATCAAAAATAAATGCTTTAATATTGCTCATATAGTCCTCTCAAAACTGGCGATTTCCGCCAATACATTTTTATTTGTCTCTCTTGCTTTTAAACTTAACACTTTCTTTCGGGTCTCAACATTCTGGCTAGCCAGCTCTGCGAGTGCCCAAATTGTGTGACCACGAATCAATGGTGATTTATCACCTAATACTTCAAGCAACAATGGTACAAAATCTGTGTTTCCACTGTTCCCCATGGCAATACAGACATTTCGTAACAAACCTTCGCGCCCCGTTCTTTTGACAGGGGATTTTCGAAACCGTGCCCTAAAACTCTCATCATCAAGACGCAGCAGACTAGCAAGGTCTGGCAAAAATGTATCCTCACGGGGTTTGAGGAAATCTTCTCGCGGTGGTTCTACTTTATGATTCCAAGGGCAAACCAACTGGCAATCATCGCAACCGAAGATGCGGTTTCCCATAGGTTTACGCAGATGCATGGGAATAAAACCTTGAAATTCGATGGTTAAATAAGAGATGCAAAGTCTGGCATCCACCACATAGGGCGCAACAATAGCCTGGGTGGGACAGGCATCCAAACATGAGGTGCATGTCCCACAATGTTCGCTTGCTGCTTGATCAGGTGAAATGGTTGCAGTGGTAAATACCTCAGCTAGAAAGAACCACGAGCCCAACTCCCGATGAATACTTAAACTGTGTTTCCCTTGCCAAGCTAGGCCTGCGTTTGCTGCCAGAGCATGTTCAAGCACGGGTGCGGTATCCACATAAACCCGCTGACCATGTTCGCCCAATAACTTATCTAAATCTCGAGCTAAGGCTTTGAGTCGCTTTTTCATCAACTCATGATAATCATCACCATGGGCATAGCTGGCAATCACACCCTGTGTGGGTCGTGGATCCAAAGTTAGAGGTGGTGAGTAGCGCATACCTAGGGAAATTACGGTATTGATTTCATGGAGCATACTAGCGGGATTTTTGCGCCGTTGGATGCGACCTTCTTCACCCATATAATCCATTTCACCATGCATGCCCGCTTCAACCCAGGCATCCAGTGCATCTCTGTGCAATTTCCCCACTTCAGGGCGTGTAAATGCACATAGCGCAAAACCATGATGTTGCGCCAAATCACGAATGCTTTTTTTGATAGAATTTGACATAGATAGAATCCCGTAAACTAACCCAAGCAATAAAGATGTTCACGCAGGAATATATCCCAGCAAGTGCAATGCGTTTGAATAGGGGTGCCGATTCAATTTCTAAGATTTCGAATTGACCCTATTTTCTGAATACCTTAAGGTCATTTCGAATATATACTTTACGAACTGGTGTGAATAATAAATGAGAAATGAAACATGGCATTGATATTTTTTTGTATTTTTATCACCCTAGGTGTTGTGGGAAGGGTATATCTTCATTTCCTGGCCACAGGTGACTTAGGCGTTCGGCCAGCCATGGTGACATCATTTCGTGATGCACATATGGCATCATGGCTGCTGATTTTAGCGTTTATACTTATGGGCTGTTTGGTTTCCCTTGAAGTATTGGGCGTTGTTCAAGCGCAAATCAGAAGTAATCATTTTTTTACTGATATCGGTGCGGTGGTTTCAATTATTGGGATTGCTGTAACGGTGCATGCTCAATTTCAATTGGGTGAATCATGGCGCTATGGCGTAGATGAAAATGAGAAAACTGAGTTGGTGACAGATGGAATTTACGCTCATGTAAGAAATCCCATCTACTCGGGCGTATTTCTTTTCTGTCTTGGTATTTTATTGCTGTTGCCGCATATGCTTATGCTGGTCTCGGTTTTTCTGGCTTACCTGAGCATAGAAATCATGGTGAGGTATGTTGAAGAGCCTTATCTTCGTAATACGCACGGTGGCGTATATATCGCTTATGAACGTCAAACGGGACGTTATTGGTTTAAGTGATGAGCTTAGGCTGTTTTTTACTTCCTTTGCTGTAGCCATAAAACTTTGTCTTTCCACCAAACTTTGTGGCGTTATTGTTGGTCAATCCTTTTGTTGCATATCTGGAGTAGAAATTATGAGTGAAGACTTTGACATCAATGACCCGGAAAATATTGAAGGTATGGCTCATATAAAAGCGATGCTAAAACATATTGGCGAAGACCCTGAGCGTGAAGGTTTGCTTGAAACCCCTGAGCGGGTGATGAAAGCTTATGCCGAATACTTCTCTGGATACAAAGAAGACCCTTCTGAACACTTGCTCAAAACTTTTGAAGAAGTGGAAGGCTATGATGAACTGGTATTGGTGTCTGACATTGAAGTGTTCAGTCATTGCGAACATCATTTGGCTCCGTTTATTGGAAAGGCCCACGTAGCTTATATCCCCAATGGTCGGGTAGTTGGCTTGTCTAAGTTGGCGCGACTGGTGGATGGGTTTGCCAAACGGCTACAAGTGCAAGAGAAACTCACCATGCAAATTGCCAATGCTTTGGAAGAAGTGCTGCAACCCGCAGGCGTAGCTGTGATTATCCAATGTCAGCATTTTTGCATGTGTTATCGAGGCGTTAGAAAGCCTGAAGCGCTGACAACTACTTCAAAATTGAGTGGTGCCTTTCTCAATAATCCATCTTCTCGCCTAGAACTATTTCAATTAATTAATAATAAAGGGATATAAAATAAAGATTTATGTTGACCTGAGCTATGTTTCACAACAGTGTGCCGTCGTTCGCGTTAGTATTTTTGGTAGGTTCTGGTTTAAACACCGCTCAGATTTAAAGATTCAATGCTTAAAAATGTAACACTAGAAAGAGGAAAAGATACATGTCAAATCAAGTAGAAGGAACTGTTAAATGGTTCAATGATGAAAAAGGTTTCGGTTTTATCGAACAAGAAGGCGGCGATGACGTATTCGTACATCACACTGCCATCAATACTGAAGGCTTCCGTTCATTAGAAGAAGGCCAAAAAGTGACTATGGAAGTAGTTCAAGGTCAAAAAGGCCCTCAAGCTGAAAACGTGGTTCCTGCATAAGTACTTGTAGAATCCTGCTTACATAGCAGACTAAGTTTCAAAGGCACTGTAGAAATACAGTGCCTTTTTTTATTCTATTTTAGTTTCCCTGGTAATGGTCTGGCTTAGATGAAATTGCTCATTTTCAGCATGCCTGAGTAAACCTTGGTATAATCTAGGGTTAAGCTCTACTACTTTCTGAAAAATGGATAAAGGGAAGCGCACAATAGTTGCATCATTCATGCTCACCACATCAGCCACATAGGTTTTATCCATATGAGGCGTTAAAGCTGCGCAACCCAATAAGGCACCTGCTTTCAATGTATTGAGCATAATGCTACTACCGTCAAATTGCTCACCAACCAATTGCAAATAACCATCACAAATTAAATCAATATACTCAATCTTGGTATTGTTCGGGTATATCCTTTCAAGTGTTTTTAAATGAATGAATTCACCTTTTTTAGCTAGAATGCGTTGTAAATGCGTAGGCAACTTTGCCAAATCAGCATTGATTTTCAGGGCAACTTGTATTCTACGGATATTGGCTTCTTGGCGTAACGTGGTCTCAATTTTCGGGTCGCTAATAAAGAGTTCAAAGACAGCCTTATTGGGAATTGCAAGTAAGGTTGAGTCTTCACAAGCAATCACGTCAGCATTACGCTCAGTTCCATCCAGGAAAGCTAGCTCCCCAATGACTTCGCCAGCATGTAAGGTATGTTCAAAATGTTTGTTTCCATGAATATCTTGGCTCCAAACGGCCAATGAGCCTTGAAGTACGATATACATTTGCGACTCATGATCACCGCGATGGATGAGGTATTTCCCTTCTTTAATAGATACGCGTTTATGGTCACTAAAAATCTTTTTTACCCAGTTGTTTGAAGCAAGATGCAGGAAGGGGGTCGAATAGTATCCAGATTGAAGTATTTTTTTGCTTAAATGCTTGCGGATTGTCTCAGCTTTTTCAGCATCTTCTTTTAAGCCACTTGCATGCAACAAAACTTGTAGCTGCACTAGTAATAATTCAATTTCATCGTGTTTTTCAAGCTGCATCAATATCTCTATATATCGTTGCAAGTATTTCGGGTCTTTCGGGTATATTTTTGAAAGCTGTTTATAGATAGCTAAATTATGCAGTAGTACACTTTGATTTTCAGGTTGTAAATTCTTCATTTCTTATTCGCTGCTGCTATACCTTGCATGATATGAATTTGCTGGTGGTCAGCGTGTTTAAGTAACCGTTCTTTTAAAGGGGGGAAGGCTACGCTGACATTGAGTAAATCACCAAACGGAATATGGGCAAGATTCACTTTTGTATGCGCGATAACTTCGGCGATTTGCGTTGATTTACTGCCTTTTAATGTCAAATCACCAACTAATGATTTTGCAGGTAGTGGAGGTAATTTGAACTTTTGACCGTTTTTGTTGGCCGCGATATAACATGCATCTCCACTCAATATGATATCTATACCGTTGGAAGGTTTGTTTAAGCTGCAAATCAGGCTTCCTGCACCATATTGTCGAAGCGTAATGCAACGCGCAAGGTGTTGACTCAATTTGAGCGGCAGGACATGGAAGACAGGGTTTCCAGCAATGGCGTGCACATTAGTTCTGAATAAAGAACGTTGAGACAACAAATCACTTAAGTAGGCATTGCTTTCCATCATGCTGAGCATTTTTTTTCTGGGAATTTGGACGATAATAGCTTTTGGGGAAGCGCAAAAAGCATCTACGCGCATCTTTCCTGGTTTAAAGATGGTGTGTTCACCGAGAATGTCTAAAGCACCTATAGTTTCTACAAGGGTAAGTTTCTGTTTGGAGTCGACGGCATAGGCATCTATTTTCCCTTCAATGACTAGCGTTAATGAGTCATTTAAATCGGTGCTTCTGCAAACGACTTGCCCTTCTCGAAGTTTCTTTTGATGCAGTTTTAGCCAAATTTTACTTAGTAATTCATAAATAATCTGACCTGCAATGGCATGTTTATCCTTTTTAATAAACATTTCATCAGTGGGAAGAATTCGGCCAATTTGAGGGTGTTTCTTTGCGAATTCATGCGCTTCAGTTGATGAACGCTTTGAGATGATGTCATGAAGACGTTGCAAAATGACGGTGGCGGTTGTATCACGACCCATGGTTTGCAACATTTGAGCATATCGCTGAAGATAACCCTCATTATCAGGGTACATTTCAACCAAATTAGCGTAGGACTCTAGAGCTTCATCCAAATCCTTTTTTGTGACGGATTTTGTCATCTATAATATGGCTCGTCACTCAAGGTTTTTTATTGATTCTTCGTACATGCACTTTTGAATCATTAAGTTTGGCTGTTGCTTTAAATCTATTTTACGTTCTGTGATGCTATTGCCAAATTTGTCCATGCTGATGTGCACCATGGGGCGCAAAGGAAATTTATTATGTACTAAGATTACTTGCCCAATTTCGCCTGTGTTCAACTGTACGAATGTACCCACTGGATAAAGAGAAATTGATTCAATGAGGGCTTTTAGTAAGATTGGATCAAAGGCTTTTTTATGATGATTGACTAGTTCTCGAATGGCATCACGTGG
>Ga0316191_10003584_pt1 | contig 11506 bp, 10 predicted proteins | sample Eddworburr2cm_MG_FD_204928 | JGI IMG/M metagenome (GOLD analysis project Ga0316191, IMG submission 204928) | Coastal sediment microbial communities from Maine, United States - Eddy worm burrow 2 cm | ecosystem: Environmental > Aquatic > Marine > Coastal > Sediment | place: USA: Maine... | reverse complement strand
AGCAGCTGGCAAGAGAAAAGGCGAAGCTGAACGCAGAACAACGCCGGGCGTGGCTCCAACAATCGTGCGAGGTCATTGCTTCCGGCAGCGATCTGTGACAACTTACCCCGAACCAGCTTGACTCAAGGCCGACAGCAGTAAGACTCTTGCCATTAACTCAGCTATCAATTCGCAGACTTTCGGCTGCATTCGCGATTATCGCCTGTCTGTTGTCAGCCACGTCAACAGCTTCGGCGCAGGAGCCAATTGCTTTTTCCTGCCCTGATTCCCGGCTTGGTCCTGCCATTCCACCGGCTCCGGACCGCAGCCGTGCGCCGGTTTTTGTTTACGCCAGGGCGCTGGATGCCAGCAAGACGGAGGAAGGCCAGGCCAGCGGCAATGTGGAACTCATCCGGCTGGATCAGCACCTCGCGACCGAACGGGTCCTGTTCAACCCTGTACAGGAAATCATTACCCTGCCCGGCGCCGTTTCCTATAAGGACCAGCAGGTATGGCTGAACGGCAGTGAGGGATACTACAGCTTCACCGACGAATCCGGGCACTTCTCGCTGATCGACTATGGGCTCAGCAGCTCCAGCGCGAACGGCAGCGCCGAATACGTAGAATTAATTGGCGGACATACCTCGAAGCTGCACCAACTGGATTACACCTCATGCCCCGGCCAAAATCCGGACTGGCAGCTTTATGCCCGCGAACTGGAGCTCAAGCACGAAAAAGGCCGCGGCGTGGCTCGCGGCGCAAAACTGATCTTCAAAGGTGTCCCGATTTTTTACGCGCCCTACTTTTCATTTCCGATCGATGACCGGCGCAAAAGCGGATTTCTGTATCCAAGCCTGGGACAAACCAGTGACAGCGGACTGGAGATCGGAGTGCCGTGGTACTGGAACATCGCACCCAACCAGGATGCAACGCTGGAGCCACGATATTTTTCCAATCGGGGCTTCATGCTGAGCAGTGAGTACCGCTTCCTTACCAGGCGGACCACCGGCTCAATTGAATTTGATTACATGCCGGATGACCGCAAGACCGATGAGAACCGGTTCCGCTACCTGGTGCGGCATAACGCCTACCTTGCGCGCCGCTGGAACTCCCGGATCATCGTCAATCGCGTCAGCGATGACCAGTATTTCCAGGATTTCGGCAGGAACCTCGCAGAGACATCGCTGCAGTTCCTGAGGAGCAGCGGCACCCTGACCGGGGTTGGACGTTACTGGGATTTCGAATTGATGGTCGATGACTTCCAGATCATCGATGAAGCGATTACACCTGAAAACCGGCCTTACCGGCGCTTGCCCCGGCTCGGATACCGGCTGGACCGCCCGCTCGGCCATACAGGCCTGTTTTTCGGATTGAACTCCGAGCTGGTCAATTTTGACCGGGATACGGGCAGCACCGGGACCAGGCTCGACCTTTATCCGAACATTTACTGGAGCCGATATTCGAGTTGGGGATTCATCAAGCCCAGCCTTGGAGTTCGCTATACCGGCTATAACCTGGACCTGGCAACAACTACTCCAGGAGATGATTCACCATCACGAAGCACCATGATAGCCAGCCTGGACGCCGGGCTGGTGTTTGACCGCACGACCAGCAAGGGAAATTTACAAACGCTTGAGCCCCGCCTGTTCTACCTTTACGTGCCCTATGAAGACCAGAGCGACCTGCCCGACTTCGACACCGGCGAGTTCACGTTCGGATACAGCCAGTTGTTCAATACCAACCGGTTTGCCGGCAGCGACCGCCAGGGCGATGCAAATCAGTTATCTGTGGCGGTCACTTCCAACCACATCGACGGAACAACGGGGAGGCAGCTCTGGAGCCTGAGCCTCGGCCAGATATTCTATTTCGAGGATCGCAGGGTTCAGCTCGACAACCGGCCGCCCGGGCAAAAGGATATTTCTCCGTTTCTTGGCGAGTTCGCCTGGCATCTGTGGTCCAATTTCAGCGTTATTGCCGGTGTGCAGTGGGACTGGGACAACAATAACCTGGACGTTGGAACGATGGGTTTCAACTACCGGGGCCAAAAAGGCGAACGCCTCCGCTTCGAGTACCGGTACCGCCGTGATCGCGTTGACCAGTTCGATGTGCGTGCATTCTGGCCGATTAACGAGCGCTGGCGGTTACTGTCCCGTGTGAATTATTCGTTCGCCGACAATGACATGCTCGAAGTCCAGGGTGGCATTGAATACGAGAGTTGTTGCTGGGCGATTCGCACGGTGTTGCGCCGTTATCTCAGAAACCGGGATGGCGAGTATCGTGACAGCGTCTACATTGAATTGAATCTTAAAGGCCTGACCAGTGTCGGCAACAAGAGTCAGCAACTGTTCCGCGACTGACTGTATGGGGTAGAATGACTCCTTTTTGGAGACATCCTTAATGATTCGTTTTTGCCGATTCCGATCAGCCCGGTCTGCCGCATTTGTACTGGCGGCTGCCAGCCTGCTGATCCCGGTCATTGCCTCTGCACAGACTTCCACGACCAATGCGCCCATCGACTCCATCGTGGCGCTGGTGGACAACGACGTCATTCTGCGCAGCGAACTGGATATGGCGCTAGCCGGCATCCTGGAACGGGTCCGCGCCAGCGGCGAAGCCATGCCGCCGATGAACCTGCTGGAAAACCAGGTTCTGGAACGCCTGATCATTCGGGAACTGCAGATACAGCGCGCCATGGATACAGGTATCAGGATCAGTGATGCCGATATCGACCAGGCAATGGTTGCGCTGGCGCAACAGAACAACATGACGGTGCAGCAGTTGCGTCAGGTCATCGAGGCTGACGGCGAAGACTTTTCAGAATTCCGGCGCAATATCAGCGATGAACTGATGACCGAACGGCTGCGTCAGCGCATCGTGAACGGAATGGATCCGATCACGGATACCGAGGTGGATATCCTGCTGGCGTCTGAGGACCTGGCCGGCGGCGAATACAACGTTTCCCATATCGCGGTCGGTCTGGCGGACGGCTCTACTCCAGCCCAGGTTCAGGCCGCCCAGGCCAAGGCGGACGATATCCACGAGCGCCTGGTAAATGGCCTCGATTTCGCTTCGGCCGCCATCAGTTATTCAGACGGGCAGGAAGCGCTGGAAGGCGGGCTGGTAGGCTGGAGAGACCTGAACAGTGTCCCCGCTTTTTTTGCCGATGCGATACGCGATTTACAGCCTGGCGACTTCACGCAACCCATTCGCAGCCCGGCGGGTTTCCATATTATCAAGGTCAACGATTACCGGGAACAGCGGCAGGTAGTGGTCAAGGAATACAACGCCCGCCACATCATGGTCGAGGTAGATGAACTGATGACACCGCGGCTGGCCATGGATACGATCATCGAAATCAAGGGCAAGCTGGATGACGGCGAGGACTTTGCGGAACTGGCCAAACAATACTCGGACGACACAACCAGCGCGAATATCGGCGGCGATATGGGGTGGTTTCCACCTGAAGCCTATGGCGATCGTGTATACCAGACGCTAATGGCCCTCAAACCAAACCAGGTCTCAGAACCTTTTCAGACCGAGGGCGGATGGCACATTATGCAGCTGCTGGGCACCCGTGAGATGGATCGCACGGACGAAGCGATCCGGGCCGAAGCACGGGAAAAAATCATGCGGCGAAAAGCAGACCAGGAGATCGAAACCGTGCTGCGGCAGTTCCGGGACGAGGCATTCGTTGAAATCCGTCTGGGCAATAGCTGAGTCCGTCCCGGAAACACGTTATACCCCATGACCGGGCAACAACCTCTGCTGGCCGTCACTCCCGGGGAACCCGCTGGCATCGGCCCGGAAATTCTGCTCAGGTTGCATGCCGGGCAGCCCGGCCTCAGGCTCGTCGCCGTTGCAGACCCCGGCCTGCTGGAACAGACCGCTGATTCACTGGCGCTGGATACCCCTATCCGAATCTGGCAGCCCGGCCTGCAACCTCAACCCGGCGAACTGGCTTGCGTTCCGGTCAGCCTCGGCGCGCCTGCCCACCCCGGAAAGCTCGATCCCCGGAATGCTGCCTATGTTCTGGATACGTTGCGCAGGGCAACAAGCCTGGTCCGGGATGGGCATGCCGATGCGCTGGTCACCGGACCCGTCCACAAGGGCGTGATCAATGATTCCGGTATTCCATTTACCGGACATACCGAATTCCTCGCCAATCTGGCCGGGGTGCCCCAGGTCGTGATGATGCTGGCGGCGCCCGGTCTGCGGGTTGCGCTGGTAACGACTCATTTACCGCTGCGTGATGTGGCTGATGCGGTTAGCGCGAGAAAACTTGAAGCCGTAATCCGGATCACCGAAAAAGCTCTGCGCCGTCAATTCGGGATCAGCCGGCCGCGCCTGCAGATCCTGGGTCTGAACCCTCATGCCGGTGAAGGCGGACACCTGGGAAAGGAGGAGGAAAAGATCATCACCCCGGTCATCAGCCGCCTTCGCGCGGAAGGGATGCTGCTGGACGGCCCGGTTCCTGCCGACACGGCGTTCACCCCGCCCCGCATTGCAGGCTGTGACACCGTCGTGGCGATGTATCATGACCAGGGGTTGCCCGTACTGAAGCACATGGGCTTCGGCAAAGCCGTTAACATCACGCTGGGCCTGCCGTTCATCCGCACTTCTGTGGATCATGGCACGGCTCTTGACCTGGCCGGAACCGGCGCAGCGGATATCGGGAGCCTGCGCGAAGCCATCCTTGCCGCGGCCAGTATGGCCATGCAAGAATCGGCCGCGGAACGTTAGGGGACCTCTGGCATGGAGCATCGGGCACGAAAACGATTCGGGCAGAATTTCCTGACAGATCCACAGTATATTCAGCGGATCGTCGACACCATCAATCCGTCAGCCGGCGAGGTCATCCTGGAAATCGGTCCGGGCCAGGCTGCCATCAGCAAACCACTGTCGGAATCCAACGCCGAACTACACCTGCTTGAAATCGACCGGGACCTGGCGGAACGGCTGCAGGCCCGGTTCGGCGCAAGCGGCCGGGCCGAAGTTCATACCGGTGATGCACTGAACGCAGATTTTTCGGAAATCACCGGCGGCAGACCGTTCCGGCTGGTCGGCAATCTTCCCTACAATATTTCCACACCGCTGCTGTTCCACGTCCTGCAGTGGAACGAGCTGATCATCGATATGCACTTCATGTTGCAGCAGGAAGTGGTAAAACGAATGGCCGCGAATCCCGGGACCAAGGCCTGGGGAAAGCTCTCGGTCATGTGCCAGTATTATTGCGAGATTACGCCGCTGTTCGATGTGCCGCCCGAGGCGTTTTCCCCATCGCCCAAAGTTCAATCCAGTTTCGTTAAACTGGTGCCCCATAAACAACCCCCGGTCCTGATCAACGATCTGCCGGTATTCAGACGCCTGGTCAGCCAGTCGTTTTCAATGAGGCGTAAGACCCTGAGAAACTGTCTGAAGGGCGTTTTGGACGACCAGCAGATTGAATCTGCTGGAATCGATCCGGGCGTGCGGGCGGAAACACTGGGGTTGGCGCAATTTGCGGATCTGTCGAATCTGCTGGAACCGGATACCTGAATGGCTACCTACGTTATCGGTGACCTCCAGGGTTGCTATGAGCCGTTGCAGCGGCTGCTGGAAAAAGTACAGTTCGATCCGGCAAACGATCACCTGTGGTGCCCCGGCGACCTGGTCAATCGTGGCGGAAAATCCCTGGAAACCCTGCGCCTGCTGGAAAGCCTGGGAGACCGGTTCACCATGACGTTGGGAAACCATGACCTGTACCTTTTGCGGGAACACTGGAAATTTCCGGCAGGCGGCTCCTCAAACCATGAAATGGACATCATTCTCCATGCCCATGACCGGGAGCATCTGTTGAACTGGCTCCGGAAACAGCCGCTGGCCCACTGGTCAGCAGAACACCAGGTCCTGATGGTTCATGCCGGTGTGATTCCGCAATGGACGGTTGAACAGACTATGGCTTGCGCAGCTGAAGTGGAGCAAGTGCTCCGCTCCGAAAAATCCGGCAAGTTTTTTTCCAAGATGAACCGCTACCCGGTCCGCCGCTGGCGGGATGAGCGAACCGGCTGGAAGCGCAGGCTCCTGATCAGTAATATCCTGACACGCATCCGTTTTTGCGACAGCAATGGGAAAATCCTGTCCAGTGCCAGCGGCCCCCCCGGTTCACAGCCGTTACCTTACAAGCCCTGGTTCAAGCACAAACCGCGGCTGACCCGGGATGTCATGGTTGTTTTCGGGCACTGGGCCGCACTGGGCCTGTACATGAAAAAACGCGTGATCTGCCTGGATTCGGGATGCGTCTGGGGCGGCAGGCTCAGCGCTCTCAGGCTCGAGGACCGGCAGTTGTTCCAGGTTCCGGGGAAGTATCACAAACATCCGTTTTTCTGATCCATTCGCACACCTCGTAGTCATACGGGTTCCTGTCGTCTGCAGACTCCCGGCGTTTACTGACCTGCTGCCAATCCTGCGTTTGCCACTCCGGAAACCAGGTATCAGCCCCGGGTTCGCAATCGACCCGGGTCAGGATCATCCGGTCGGAAAAAGCCAGCGCCTGGTCGTACAACTGGCCGCCTCCAATGATCATGACCTCCCCGCCCCCGGCGATCTGAATCGCTTCGTCCAGCGAAGCCGCCACGTCGCAGCCCGGAGCCTGGAACGAACTGTTGCGTGTCACAACGATGTTTTGCCGCCCGGGTAATGGCCGTCCGATTGACAACCAGGTTTTCCGGCCCATCACGATTGGTTTGCCCATGGTCGTTTCCTTGAAATGCCTGAGCTCACCAGGCAGGTGCCAGGGCATGTCACCATCGAGGCCGATTGCCCGGTTGCGCGCCATCGCGGCGATGATCGTGATTTTCTTACCGTGAAGCATCAGGTGGATTCAGAGCGTCACGCGGTTTAAGCGCAGGGCATTGCTGATGACCGAAACCGAACTGAAGCTCATCGCCGCGGCAGCGATCATCGGGCTGAGCAAAATTCCGAACCAGGGATACAAAAGACCCGCCGCCACCGGAACGCCGATGCTGTTGTACGCAAACGCGAAAAACAGGTTCTGACGGATGTTGCGCATGGTGGCATGACTCAACCGGATTGCCCTGACGATGCCCTCGGGGTCTCCGCCCATCAGCGTCACTCCAGCTGATTCAATCGCCACATCGGTGCCCGTTCCCATCGCGATTCCTACATTTGCCGCTGCAAGCGCCGGCGCGTCGTTAATGCCGTCACCTGCCATCGCCACCTTGTGCCCCTGGTACTGCAATTGCTGGATATGCTCGGCTTTCTCACCCGGCAGAACGCCGGCAATGACTTCATCGATACCCAGCTGGCGGGCAACCGCCTGCGCTGTCGACTCACTGTCGCCGGTCAGCATCACTACCCGGATGCCCTCCTTGTGCAGAGCCCGGACCGCTTGCAGGCTGGTCACCCTGACGGGATCAACCACGCTCACAAGGCCGGCAGGATCGCCATCGACAACGACGAACATCACGGTCTGGCCCTCTTCCTGCAACTTGCCTGCCCTTCCGGGAAAATCGTCTTCCCGCAGATCCAGTGACCGGATCAGCGCCGAATTACCGACAGCCACCTGTCGGCCTTCCACCCGGCCCGTAATACCTTTACCGGTGTGCGACTGGAACTGCTCCGCGGCGGGAACATCAGCGCCATCCTGCCTGGCTGCCGACACCACGGCATCAGCCAGAGGGTGTTCACTGGATTTTTCCAGCGCGGCCGCCAGCCGGAGAACATCCGCTTCGGCGAAGCCGTCCGCGGCGGTTACTGACACGACGCGGGGTCTGCCCTCGGTCAGCGTGCCGGTTTTATCAACAACCATGGTGTCCACGTGGCGCAGCGCTTCGATCGCCTCCGCGTTCCTGAACAGAACCCCGGCCTGGGCGCCTTTACCGGAGGCCACCATGATGGACATCGGCGTGGCCAGGCCAAGCGCGCAGGGACATGCGATGATCAATACAGCGACCGCGTTGATGACCGCGTAAGCCATCGCGGGTTCGGGCCCGAATAACGCCCAAACGATAAAGGTAATGATGGCTGCAAGAACGACCAGGGGCACGAAATAACCGGCTACGCTGTCCACCAGCTTTTGCACCGGGGCACGGCTGCGTTGTGCCTGTGCCACCATCTGCACAATTTGCGACAATACCGTGTCTTCACCGACCCGCCGGGCCTCGATCACCAGGCTGCCTGTGCCGTTCACCGTGGCGCCGATGACCTCGTCACCCGGCGCTTTTGCCACCGGCAGCGGTTCTCCGCTGATGATCGAGTCATCAACATGGCTGCTGCCTTCCAGCACCACGCCGTCGACCGGTACTTTTTCACCGGGCCGGATGCGTAACTTGTCGCCTTCCTTCAGCTGGTCCAGGGACACGTCCTTTTCGTGGCCGCAGGGCGTGAGACGCCGCGCCGTCTTGGGAGCCAGGCCCAACAGTGCCTTGATCGCCTCGCCGGTCTTGCTGCGGGCGCGAAGCTCCAGGACCTGCCCCATCAGCACCAGGGTCACAATCACGGCCGCAGCCTCGAAATACAGGTCCACTGCTCCGCTGCTCTCTCGGAATGAAGCCGGGAACAGCCCGGGAAAAAACAGGGCCACTACGCTGTAGGTATAGGCAACCCCGGTTCCCAGGGCGATCAGCGTAAACATATTGGGATGCCGATTGACCAGCGACTGCCAGCCCCGGACAAAAAACGGCCAGCCTGCCCAAAGGACCACGGGCGTCGAGAAAACAAACTCCAGCCATTGCGCGGTGCTGCGCGGCAGGAAATCGTGAAAACCGGGCACCATACCGCCCATGGCGATGATGAAAACCGGAACCGTCAGGACCAGTCCCACCAGGAACCGGCGGGTCATGTCGGCCAGTTCCGGGTTTTCCTGTTCTTCCTTCTCCAGCGTGACGGTCTCCGGTTCCAGCGCCATACCGCACGAAGGGCACACACCGGGTCCTTCGTTCCGGACTTCCGGGCACATGGGACAAATATAAATAACTGCAGACATGGAGTTACACAGCTATAGGCGCGCGGATGGCCGGGTGGCACTGGTAGTTGAGCAGTTCAAAATCTTCGTACCGGAAGCCGAACAAATCGCGCCGCTCCGGGTTGATTTTCATTTCGGGCAGCGGAAACGGTTCTCGGCTCAACTGCGTTTCCACCTGCTCCAGGTGATTCAGGTAAATGTGCACATCGCCGAATGTGTGCACGAAATCTCCGGGCTTGAGGCCAACTACCTGCGCAATCATCATTGTGAGCAGTGAATAGGAGGCGATATTGAACGGCACACCCAGAAAAACGTCCGCACTGCGCTGGTATAGCTGGCAGCTGAGTTTGCCGTCGGCGACGTTGAACTGAAACATCGTATGGCATGGCGGCAGAGCCTGCAGGCCCATCGCGGCATTGTCCCTGGGACTGCGCGATTCATCCGGCAGCAGGGCCGGATTCCAGGCCGAAACAATGTGGCGTCTTGAATCCGGCTTGCTTTTCAGATCTTCCAGCAACTGTGTAATCTGGTCAATCCGGCGGCCGTCCGGCGCCAGCCAGTTGCGCCACTGTGCGCCGTAAACCGGTCCGAGGTCACCGTCTTCAGTTGCCCACTCGTCCCAGATCCGGACACCGTTTTCTTTCAGGTAACGGATGTTGGTGTCGCCATCCAGAAACCACAACAACTCGTGAATGATCGACTTGAAATGCAGCTTCTTGGTGGTAACGGCAGGAAAACCCTGCGCCAGGTCGAACCGCATCTGGTAACCGAAATAACTGATCGTTCCCGTGCCGGTCCGGTCCGATTTACGGGTTCCCTTGTCCAGAATGTGCTGCAGCAAATCCAGGTATGTTTGCATTATGTTCCCCGGCCCCGATAAGCGAAGGCCATGATGATGATTCCCGCCAGGACCATGGGTAACGATAACACCATACCCATGGTCAGCCAGTCCCCGATGATGAACCCGATGTGTTCATCGGGCTCACGGAAGAATTCCGCAAGGAAGCGAAAGCATCCATAACCGGCCAGGAACAAACCCGATACCGCGGCCGCAGGCCTTGGAACGCGGGAATATATGGCCAGCAGAATGAAAAGCCCGAACCCTTCTCCCAGGGCCTGGTACAACTGGCTCGGATGCCGGGCCAGGTGGTCCAGGGCGCCAGATTTCCATGCCGCTTCGAGTTCAGCGGATTGCCACCCGCCGGGCTGGAGAGAATTGGCGAAAATCATCGCCCATGGCGCATCGCTGTGCCTGCCCCACAATTCTCCGCCGATAAAATTTCCGAGCCTGCCCAGGCCCAGCCCAACCGGCACCAGCGGCGCCACGAAATCTGCAACCTGCCAGAAGGTTCGCCCCGTGCGCCGGCCGAACCACCACATGGCCACGATTCCTCCGAGCAGGCCGCCATGAAATGACATACCCCCCTGGGTAATCTTAAACAGGAACATCGGGTCATCCAGAAAATTCTGGAAACCATAGAAAAACACATACCCCAGTCTGCCGCCCAGTACGACGCCCAGCATCCCGTAAAAGAGGAAATCCCCAACCTCCTGGCTGCTCCAGCCCCACCACTCACGATTTCTTGCCAGCCAACTGCCGTAAGCCCAGAAAAACAGGAACGCCAGCAGGTACATGATTCCGTACCAGTGCACGTCCAGAGGGCCAACGGAAAAGGCCACGGGATCAAATGCTATGAAGATATAACTGGAGTTGTTCACAACGCGTTGCGCTCTGTCAGTGGGGTGTAAATTCCATTTTCCGGACGGGCTGTGGCAGCATATGTCAGGCACCCCGGTACCGCAAGTCAGGAAAACATGAACAGTCTCGCACCGAAAAACAGTCTCTGTCTGCGCCCGCCCGCGCACGTCCCCATCTCCGGAACCGACAGCAGGCAAAAAATTGCACTAAAACGGGCAGTAGACGGCCATGATCGGGTAGACTGCTACCTCATTGGGCCGCCTGTATACTCACAACAGGAACTGGAGCAGCAACTGGAAGAATGAACATGCTGGAAATGGCGCTCCCTAATTCGCACGCACTGGCCGTCATGATACTGATCCTGGCGGCCCTGATCCTGTTCACGCGTGAAAGCATTCCGCTGCAGACCACCAGCCTGCTGGTGCTGGTTGCGCTCAGCGTGGGCTTCACTCTTTTCCCCTTTGAAGCAGACGGCAAGACATTACAGGCCAGCGATTTCTTTCTCGGATTTGGCCACAAGGCGCTGGTAGCGGTTTGCGCACTGATGATTGTCGGGCAGGGCCTGATCCGTACCGGAGCCCTGGAACCTGTCGGCCGGTTTCTGGCCCGCCTGTGGCGCAAAGGACCGGCCATTTCGCTGCTGTTTACGTTACTGATCACCGCCGTCCTGAGCGCATTCATCAACAACACGCCTATCGTCGTGCTGATGCTCCCTATCCTGATGGGCGTCGCAGTCCGCACCGGGGAATCGGCCTCGGGCAGCCTGATACCGATGGGCTTTGCCAGCATCCTGGGCGGCATGGCCACAACGATCGGCACATCGACCAACCTGCTGGTGGTCAACGTCGCCGCCGACATGGGCATGG
>Ga0316191_10003583_pt1 | contig 11509 bp, 13 predicted proteins | sample Eddworburr2cm_MG_FD_204928 | JGI IMG/M metagenome (GOLD analysis project Ga0316191, IMG submission 204928) | Coastal sediment microbial communities from Maine, United States - Eddy worm burrow 2 cm | ecosystem: Environmental > Aquatic > Marine > Coastal > Sediment | place: USA: Maine... | reverse complement strand
ATGAGCCAGTCGTCGTCTTGACCGGCGGAGACGCGTCGCGCATCCTTAACGCGCTTTGTGAATCGCCTCTGCATCGCCCGCATTTGGTACTTCAGGGCCTTGCGCACATGTTGGACACTGCCTGATGAAAAATCTCCTGTTGTTGCTGGTTCTCGCGAACATCCTGTATTTCATGTGGGGCATGTTCACGACCGAAGAGCCGCAGCCGGGCGTCGCCGTAGTGGAGGAATCCGATCTCGGGCCGCAAATGCAGGTAACAGCGGGTCAGGATAGTAATGCGGTGACCAGTGTTGGCGCGGTTTTGGGGTCGGGGCAGCCGTCTGACCTCGAGGCTGTAGTAGGCCGCTCCTGCGTAACAATCGGGCCGTTCAAAGTCAGCGGCGACGCCGATTCTGCGGTTCTCGAGTACGGCAACGAGGGCATGAAGACGGCGCTGCGACCCGAGCAGGGGCAGATTTTCGTTGGCCATTGGGTGCAGATCCGCGATGTCGCCGATGAGGCAACAGCCAACGACATGCTCGAGAAACTGACAGCCGGGGGACTCAACGATGCCTATCTCGTACGTACCGAAGACGAGGGCCTGAAGATCTCACTCGGCCTTTTCGGCGACATTGAACGCGCCGAGAAAATCGAGCTGCAGGCGAGATCGCTGGACCTGCCCGCCGACATCTCGCCGCGCATGCGGGAGGGAACGGTATTCTTTGTTGATATCGGTCTGCCGCCGGGCAAAGGTGCCGGTGCTATCGTCGAAAAATACGGTGAAGAGCTGGTCGCGATGCGCGATGCGGCCACCTGCCCGCAGTAATTCGTGCGCCTGGCCCTTGTCAGAGGGCCACAAAAACCTAATAATTCGCCACCCTCAGCCGGAATAGCTCAGTTGGTAGAGCAGTTGATTTGTAATCATCAGGTCCCGGGTTCGACTCCTGGTTCCGGCACCAAATGATCAAGGCCCCGCAATGCGGGGCCTTTGCATTTATAGAAACCACGTATTTTCCGCGATGGCCTAGAGTTCCCGCAGGGCCAGGGCAACCGGCAGGCGTGCGGCCCGAATAGCCGGGAAAAAGCCGCCTACTACACCGATGATCAATGCGGCCTGCATACCCTGGATCAATAACTCAGGCGTAACTGCGAAGTCGAAAACGACCTGGCTGAAGCTGGGTCCGTTGAGAGTCGATACCTGGAAGCCATTGAACACCAGGAAAGCGAGCAGCCCGCCGAGTATGCCGCCCGCAAGGGCCAGGAAGACGGACTCTACGACCGTCGACACCATAATTGCGGTCGGCCCAAAGCCGAGCGCGCGCAGTGTAGCTATCTCTTTGCCGCGCACTGATACGGATGAATACATCGAGTTGAGCGCGCCGAATATTGCGCCGATGGCCATAAGTATCGTTAGCGGGTAGCCGATGAGCTTGATGAACTTTACGAGTCCTTCAGACTGCGTCGAGTAGTACTCGCGTTCAGTCAATACATCCGGATCAATGCGTGGGTCGTCTTCGAGCGTCTGCCGCAGGACCTCGATGCTCTCGGGGCTTTCCAGCCTGACACGTACCGACTGGAAAGAATTGCCGCGACGGTAGGCCGCCTGCAGCACACGAACGTCTGTCCAGAGTTCTGACTCGGACACGCTGCCGCCGGCGTCGAAAGTGCCGACAATGGTCCATTCGGTCTGCCCGAAGCGAATCGTTTCGCCGACATCGAGGCCAACAAATTCACTCTGAGCTGCGCGACCTACGACAATCTCGTTCTTGCCGGGCTCGAACATGCGGCCATCCGAAATGCTCACGTTTTTCCGCACCGCGAACGCGCCGGCCTGCACGCCACGGAAAGGCACGTTGGCGTCTGTCTGGCTGGAACGTTTCTTCACGTCCGTAACGACATATAGCTCTGCCGATATGATCGGGTTATCGCCGTCCCTGAGGACACCGGGTGCGTTGGCGATGATCAACGTCTGGTCATTCGACAGCCCGCTGTTCAGTTCCGACGTCGAACCGCTGCGCATGATCACGGCCGTATCATCCGAGCCGGCAGAAAGCATCGTGCGCTCCAGTCCGGTTGCCATCGAAAGCACTGCGGCGAAAACAAGGACGACCGCACCGACTCCAACAACTGCAACTGTCGATGAGCCGATTCGCTGTGGCAGGTTGCGGAGGTTGAGCAAGGTAACGGCAATGATTTGTTTGATGGTATTCATTGCTACTCCTCAGGCCCGAGCCAACGCGTCTATGATGGACAGACGCATCGCTTTCAGTGCCGGGAAAACTCCGGCGACTATGCCCGCGCCGATCATGACGGCGATTGCGATCAGGATGGACTGTGGCGACAGGTAAATTCCGGGCAGAAAGGCGCCCATAGCCTGCGCTGCACCCTGCACGAGTACCCAGCCAACACCAAGGCCCAGCAGACCGCCCATGAGCATGATCAATATGGACTCGGACAGGACCACGCCCAGTACCGACCGGTCCGAAAAGCCCAGGGTCTTGAGTACCGCGAGCTCGGAGATACGCTCGCGCACCGATTGCGACATGGTATTCCCCGATACGAGCAGCAACGTGAAGAATACGGCGCCGAGTATCAGCGTAACGATCAACGCGATGTTCCCGAATTGCTTGGCGAACGACTGGGCAAAAGCGGCCTCGGTACTCGTCTCTGTTTCATTCGGCGAGTTTGCAAACTGCAGGTCGATGGCGTTGGACACCTCAACCGGGTCTGCGCCGGGCTCAACGCGCAGCACATACCAGCCAACTGTGCCCTTGGCGAATGCCCGCGCCTCTTCGAAATAGTCATGCTGGAACAGCATGAATGCCGTGCTACCACGCGGATCGTCGGTTTCGAAAATACCCTCGATATCGAATTCCCAGGTGCGGCTACCGTCCGACTTGGTCCAGATCGTTGCCTGGATCGGAATTCGGTCGCCGACCTTGATGTTGAACTGATCGGCGATCTCCCGACCGACTACAGCGCCCTGCCGGTTTTTCGCCCAGGCGTCCAGCTGCTCCTGTGGCATCTTGAGCTCCGGATACATCGAGAAGTATTCATACGGGTTGGTCGGGAACTGGCCGAACTGGTTGCGGGGTTCCTGGTAGAAGCCGCCGAACCAGGATGCATGCGCTACGGAATGAACACCCGGCGTCGACGCGATGCGGTTCCGGTATGCCTGTGGCAAGGGATTGATCAACGATACCTTGTCGATCACGATAAGGCGTTCCGCATCGGCGACATCTTCACCGCCCTTGAATGCATAGCCGATTGCCGAAAGCAGCGCGAATAAAAGGAATGCGACAAAAACGGACAATAACGTCAACGAGGTGCGAATCTTCTTGCGCCAGACGTTTTTCCAGACGAGCCCGAAGTACTTCATGTTGCCTCCCGGGCCTCGAGCGTTCCCTTGTCGCAGTGCAGCGTGTGATTCGCGTATTCGGCGGCTTGCGCATCGTGGGTCACCATGATGATGGTCTTACCGTGTTCGCGGTTCAGAATCTGCAACAGCTTCAGGATCTCGTCGGCCGTTTCGCGGTCGAGGTCACCGGTGGGCTCATCGCAAAGCAGCAAGGTGGGATCGGAAACGATCGCGCGCGCGATTGCGACCCGTTGTTCCTGGCCGCCAGACAACTCGCGAGGGTAGTGCTTGGCACGGTCAGCAAGTCCAACGATGTCGAGGGCGATTGCTGCGCGCTTCGCCCGTTCTGCACCACTGAAGTCTGTTAGCAGTAGCGGCAGTTCCACGTTTTTCTGTGCGGTCAGCACTGGCAGCAGGTTGTAGAACTGGAAGATGAATCCGATGTTCGTCGATCGCCAGCGTGACAGCTGGCTGTTGGACATTGATGAGAGCTCGGAGTCGCCTACGCGCACGGTTCCTGCCGTCGGCGTGTCCAGCCCACCCAGCAGGTTCAGGAGCGTTGTCTTGCCTGAACCGGATGGCCCCATGACTGCGATGAAATCGCCCCCGGCAATCTCGAGATCGAGATTGTGCAGTACTTCGACTTTTTCCTTGCCCTTCTGGTAGGTCTTGCTAACGCCGCTCAGCGTGGCCAGAACTTCGCTCATATCACGATCCCCTAGTTGGTCTTGACGGCCTGACCGGGTGATAGCGGCGCTTCTGATGTACGCACCACGCTATCGCCGGCTGCCAGGCCGGTTCGAATCAGAATTTGCGGTCGGTCTCGAGGGCCGCCAAGGTCTACCGAGCGGCGTTCGACAACACCATCTCGCAAAAGCCAGACAAAATCGCCGGCCTCGTCACTGCGCAGTGAGGCACCCGGTATCATCACACCCTGAACCTCCGGAGTCGTCTCGGCCGGGTTCTCCGATCCAAGGAACGACACTTTCACGCCCATGTCGCGCAAGATGCGGTCACCGCGCTCAAGAAAGCCGATGCGCACGCGCACTGTTGCTTTCTGACGGTCGGCAGTCGGAATAATGGCAATGACCTCAGCGGAAATGCGCCAGTCGGGATATGCGTCGAGTACGGCGGACACGCGCTGCCCGGCGGACACGCGCTGGATGTAAGCCTCGTTGACATCGACTTCGATCTCGAGTGAATCGTTGTCGATGATCGTGCAAATACCAGTGCGAGTGAAGCCGCCACCCGCCGATATTGGCGAGATCATCTCACCCGGCTGCGCGTTTTTTGTGACGACCATGCCTGCGAATGGCGCACGAATGGTCATGTTGGATAATGCGTCCCTGGCGAGCATGATATTGCTCTCCGCTACCTCGACATTCTCACGTCCGGTTTCGAGTCGTGCGGCGAGTTCATCGTACAGCGCTTCGGCTGAATCCAGGCTCGCATGGCTGGCAAGTCCTTTTGCAGCAAGGTCGCGCAGCCTGTCTCTTTCCTGGCGCGCGTTGCGCAGTTGCGCGGCGATTTCTGCCAGCATTGCACGGGACGACTCAGCCCTGGCGATCGCTACGGCCAACTGGGCCTGTTCTGTCGCGTCATCGAGCGTCGCTACGATCTCGTCTTTCTCGACGCTCATGCCTTCTTCAACGAAGACCTCCAGCACTTTGCCCGTGACTTTTGACGACACCGTTGCCTGCCGTCGGGCAACGACATACCCCGATGCATCGAGCACGCTGTTCGCGGCGGCGACCGAAGGGGGTCTGAGAGCGATATCTGTTTCTACAAGAACGGAGGCACCGACACGGCTGGAGATTTGCCAAACTGCAATCACAACGACTGCAATGCCCGCAACAATGAGCAACCAGGTGCGGCTCCGAGACTCAGGTGGAGCTGCGTTCCGGTCGATCTTCAACTGGTTGATGCGTTCTGAGGGGTCCGCCACGCCTTGTCCTTTTCTATTGCGACCGCAAAAGGACGCTCATGGTAGCAAATATGGTGGAGCCCCAAACCGAATTTGGCCTTGTTCCCCGGGACCGTCAGACTACGGCCGGGTGATGCCGGACCTAGTCTTCTTGCTGATTCGGAAATGTTTTCTCGAGCATGTATTCGGCGGCTGCGCTGATGACCTCATCGGGCAGTTCTGACTTGCCGCCACGTGCCGGCATTTCGAAATAGCCGGTCTTGGCGTGTTCCATCAGAACCGCTTGCCAGAGATTCGAGCGCTCCTTCCAGTCCGCCGGCTCGCCCTCACGTGGTGCGCCCAGCATGCCGGTCTCATGACAGCCGGCACAGTGTTCCTCATAGGCCGCTTCACCGTTCACGGCCGCTGCGTTGCCGGCTGCGGCGTCATCATTGTGCGCGCAGGAAGCCAGGGCGAAACCCGCAGCAACCAGGAAAGCGGTCTGTCTCATAACGTCACCTCTGTGCCTACTATGCTGGTATTTGCTACGGTTGCCAACAATACGCATTCTTGCCTACGATAGCCTTATGAAACGAATGACGATGTTGGCGCTGGTTTTTCTGGTCAGCGCCTGTGCGAGTGCAATGTCCCAAGACGATGACCTGAAGCCCTGGCCGGCGGCTGAGTCCGGCGAAACCCGGTTTGTGATCCGATTGCCCGAGATGCAAGACGAAACGGCCCACGGCGTAGAGTTGATCATCGGCAGGCAACTCGAGGTTGACTGCAACCGTCACTGGTTTGGCGGCAAGCTCGAACGCCAGGTCATCTCGGGTTGGGGTTACCCGTTGTACCGCCTGGCGAGCGTTGCGGGTCCGGCATCCACGATGATGGCTTGTCCCGGCGAAGAGAAAAGTATGGCGTTTGTTGCTGTGAACCTCGAGGATCCGTTCCTGCGCTACAACAGCAAGCTGCCTATTGTTATCTACGTGCCCGACGGGTTCAGCGTTCGCTACCGGACCTGGTCTGTTGATGGAGTGGCGCAGGATGCGCCGTCGGAATAGCTTCTAGCGGTTATCGCGAAAAAACTCGCCGAGCAGCCGAAACTCGTCAATGCGTCGGCTGCCTTTGCGCCAGACGAGCCCGATCGTTCGATAGCTTCGCTCGCCCATCGGCCAGAGTTTCACGCGAGTGTTGCGTAGCAACGCGGATCCTCGAGCCATATCCGGCAGGAATGTGATTCCCAGGTCGGCGTCGACCATCTCGATTAGTGTGAGCAAGCTGCTCGCACCGAATCGCCTGATCTTCTCCGTACCGCGAATCTTGCAGGCGGCCAACGCGTGGTCGCGCAGGCAATGGCCGTCTTCGAGTAGCAGGACGCTGTCGGTGTCGAGGCGGTTGAAACGGTAGTTTTCGGGATCTACCCGGGTAGTGCCCTCACGACATGCAAGACAGAAATAGTCACGGAACAAAGGCATTTCTTCCACGCCTTTCATTTGCCACGGAAGTGCGAGGAGCAGCACATCGACTTCGCCGTCCATAAGACGCCGGTAAACGCTTTCCGTCTGATCCTCCGTTAGCAGTAATTCGAGCGCCGGATACTGCTTACGCAACTTGGGCAATGCGCCGGGTAGCACGAATGGCGCGATCGTCGGGATTACGCCAAGACGGAGCTCGCCTGTAAGCGGTTCGTCCCGGCCGCGTGCGATATCGACGAGACTCTCGACGTCGTGGACGACAAGCCGGGCCTGTACAGCGACATCCTGGCCGGTCGCAGTGATTGTCACGTTTCGATTGGTTCGATCGACGAGTTCTGCGCCCAGCGCTGACTCGAGTTCCTGAATAGCGTTGCTGAATGCGGATTGCGAAACGAAGCACTGTTCGGCGGCGCGTCCGAAATGCCCGGTTTCGGTCAGGGCCAGGAAATACTGGAGTTGTTTCAGTGTCGGTAATCGCATAATCGATAAAATAGAACAGAACGACCTAATTAAACCATTTTATAAATTAACCTGCCACCTCTACTATAGCGTCATAATTTAGCAGACAGGAGTGAACATGGAGCTCAATACCGGAATAGCACAGCAAGACCGCGAGACTATCGCAGCCGGATTGTCTCGCCTGTTGGCTGACAGCTACACGCTGTACCTGAAGACGCATAACTTCCACTGGAATGTTACAGGTCCGCAGTTCAACACCTTGCACTTGATGTTCGAAGGGCAATACACGGAGCTCGCAGCCGCGGTCGACGAAATTGCCGAACGAATTCGTGCGCTGGGTGTGAAGGCACCCGGGTCCTACTCGGAGTTCTCAAAGATGACCTCCATCACAGAGGGTACCGGCGAGGAGTCCGCGGAAGAAATGATTCGCGAGCTTGCGATTGGGCAGGAAACAGTCGTGCGCACTTCTCGCGAAGCGTTTCCAGCAGCAGATGCTGCGCATGACGAGCCAACTGCGGATCTGCTTACTCAGCGTATGCAAATTCATGAGAAAAACGCCTGGATGCTGCGTAGCATGCTGGCCCAAGACTGAAAACCACGATAAGGAAACTACAATGTTCAAGAATCTCGAAGGACAAAGAATTCCCGACGTTACATTTCGCACGCGTCGCGACCATGAATGGGTAGATGTGCCAAGCAGCGAAGTTTTCGCTGGCAAGTCCGTCATCATTTTCTCGTTGCCCGGCGCGTTTACGCCAACCTGCTCGTCATCGCACGTGCCGCGTTACAACCAGCTCGTTCCCCAGTTCAAGGCGAACGGTATTGACGACGTCATCTGCGTATCCGTGAACGACGCATTCGTAATGAATGAGTGGCAACGCTCCCAGAACGCTGATCGAGTGACCTTCCTTCCGGACGGCAACGGCGATTTCTCGGATGGCATGGGCCTGCTCGTCGGCAAGGAAGACCTCGGGTTTGGCAGACGTTCATGGCGCTACTCGATGCTCGTTCGCGACGGCGTCATCGAGAAGATGTTCATCGAGCCCGAAGAGCCCGGCGATCCGTTCCAGGTGTCGGATGCGGACACGATGCTCAGGTACCTCGATCCTGCAAGCGAGTTTCCCTACGATGTCGCAGTGTTCTCCCGCGAAGGCTGCCCTTTCTGCGTTCGTGCGAAGGGTTTGCTGCGTGACGCCGAGATCGAATTCGAGGAGCTCGTTCTTAACCGCGACTACACCGACCGGACCTTGCGTGCCGTGTCGACGAAAACGACGTATCCGCAGGTGTTCATTAATGGTGAGCTGGTCGGTGGATCCGATGATCTGGAAAACTGGCTGAAGAGCCATCGCAAAAACGCTGCATAATTACTCCCCTGATTATGCGTTGTTGCCGGGTGGGCCTTGGTCCGCCCGGCTTTTTTATAGGTCCGATTGTGGCCACTTTGTACGGGGTGGACGCGTATACTTTGTGTCATGCAGCACGTCACAACAGTAAGCGATGATGTATACGAACGAGCGCGACTTTCCCGAGACGCGCGTTTTGATGGCCTTTTCTACGTCGGCGTAAGAACCACCGGCATTTACTGCCGCCCCGTCTGTCCGGCCAATCCACCAAGAACCGAGAATGTCAGCTTTTTTCCGACGGCGGCGGCTGCGAGTGAAGCAGGCTTTCGTCCCTGCTTACGCTGCCGTCCCGAGTGTGCTCCGGGTACGCCAGCCTGGGCGGGGACCTCGACGACGGTAAAGCGCGGTCTGCGCCTGATCTCCGAGGGTGCGCTCGACGATGGCGATATCGAGAGTCTTGCGGACCGCCTGGGGGTGACCAGCCGGCACTTGCGGCGTTTGTTCAACAAGCACCTTGGCGCAAGTCCATTGGCCGTCGCTCACACGCAGCGACTGCACTTTGCGAAACGCCTTATTGACCAGACCGCGCTGTCGATGCAGGAAATCTCGGCCGCCGCCGGATTTGGCAGCGTCCGTCGATTCAACGATACATTTCGCAAGACCTACGGGCGCACGCCCAGAGAGTTGCGACGCGGTGGCGATGGTTTCGCCTCAACAAGTGCGTTGAGCCTGCAGCTGCCGTACCGCAAACCGTACGGCTGGTCGGACCTCCTGGACTTTTTTGCAGGCAGGGCAACGCCCGGCGTCGAGTTGGTTACCGACGGTCGTTACCTTCGCACAGTACGAACGAGTTCCGGCCACGGAATAATCGATGTGCGAGATGTCGGCGGGTCGCTGTCACTGGCCGTTCACGGCATCGGTACTGACACTTTGTTCACGGCCGCACAGAAAACGCGTGGCCTGTTCGATCTCGACGCGCCGATCGATGACATCACAGCAGTTCTGCAGCGCGACGGGGCCCTGAGCACGTTGCTGAAGAGCAATCCGGGCGTTCGGGTGCCGGGCGCGTGGGACGGGTTCGAGCTGACGATACGTGCGGTGCTTGGTCAACAGGTCTCGGTCAAGGCGGCAACGACATTCGCCGGTCGCATCGCAGAGCGATATGGTGAACCCATCAATGTTGCCGTTGACGGAATGCCGGACGCACCAGACAGGCTGTTTCCTGAGCCTCGGGAACTCGTGCGGGCGCGACTTGAGGGTCTGGGGATTATCCGTAGTCGAGCGCAGACCATTCGCAACGTGGCACGTGCCGTTGTTAACGGTGAACTCAGTTTCGATGCGGCGCAGTCCGCAGAAGATTTTCATGCGGACCTTACATCGATCAAGGGAATCGGTGACTGGACGGCGGCATATGTCGCGATGCGTGCGCTCAAGGACCCGGATGCATTTCCCGCATCGGACCTCGGGCTGCTACGCGCGTTCGATGGACCGGATTGTGCGCGGTTGCGACCCAGGGAGCTGAACGCGCGTGCTGAAGCGTGGCGCCCGTGGCGGGCTTATGCGGCACTACTGATTTGGGGTTCTGAACCCGGAGGCTGAAGATGTACTACTGTTATTTGGATACGCCGATCGGCGAATTACTGTTGGCCGGGGAAGACGAGGCGCTTGCGATGATCGGGTTTCCCAAAGGTTCGATGCGGCGGGAGCCCGAGCCCGACTGGATCTTTAATGAGCGGCCTTTGGCGAGGGCGCGCCAGCAGCTACGCGAGTATTTCAACGGCGAGCGTCGCGAATTCGACTTGCCCCTCAAGCTAAGTGGCACCGAATTCCAGGTGAGTGTGCTCGAAGCGTTGCAGGATATTCCCTACGGCGAAACGACGAGCTACGGGGAAATCGCGAGGCGCATAGGTCGGCCGAAGGCCGTGCGGGCGGTTGGTGCGGCAAATGGACGCAACCCAATTCCGATAGTAGTGCCTTGCCACCGGGTCATCGGCAGCACCGGCGATCTCACGGGATTCGGTGGTGGTCTCGACACCAAGGAGGCGCTGTTGCGCCTCGAGGCAGAACACACGCAGGACCTGTTTAGGAGATAAGGTTCCAGTTACCTTTTGTGCATTGATGCTATCCCAGATCACTGCATCCTGACTGAGAAAAGGTAACTGGAACCTTATCTGGAACCTTATCTCCTACAGTTTCTCGTGCTCCAACGACTGCAACGCGGCCGATGGTTCTACGCCGTCCTGCACCAGGTCGTCGGACTGCAAGGTCGTGAAGCGTGACTCGAGTGGCAGTACGCCTGCCCATACAGGCGTATCGAGATCGATATCCTCATCCTCGGGCATGCCGGTAGATATCTTCGCAGACGCTGATTCGATGTCGACGGCAATAATGCCCGTCATCTTGAGTTCATTGTCGGTAGACTTTCTGAGTTCTGCCCGGCGCCCGGGCATGGTGCACTCGGCGATGACATGCAGGGCATGCTTCTTGTCTTCCCAGTCGTCCACGAGGCGAGCTTTTCCGAACACGGTCACCGATCGGTAGTTCATTGACGATGCAAACGCGGAGCGCGCGAACACCAACCCGTCCAACAACGTCACGTTGATGCAGGCGTTTCCGGTTCCTTCGAGCAGGCGGATTACTCGCGCCTTGCGCGCGCCATGTAAGTAAAGGGTTTCACCGTCACGGCCATAAAGCATCGGTACGACGACGGGTTCGCCGTCCTGCACGAACGCCACGTGCGCGACCAGGCCGGCATCGAGAACCCCGTGCACGGTTTCATTGTCATATGCCGCCTTCTCACGTAGTTGCCGTACCTTGTTTTGCCCACTTACTCCGTACTTGTCTGACAAAGGATGCCTCCTTACAGGAATTTCGGGGCGAGGAAGATGGCGACGAGGGATACGAGGACAATGCCGACCATGTTCAGCATCATGCCGGCCCGTACCATTTTTGGAATAGTGAGCATGCCGGAGCCGAACACAATTGCGTTGGG
>Ga0316191_10003579_pt1 | contig 11512 bp, 12 predicted proteins | sample Eddworburr2cm_MG_FD_204928 | JGI IMG/M metagenome (GOLD analysis project Ga0316191, IMG submission 204928) | Coastal sediment microbial communities from Maine, United States - Eddy worm burrow 2 cm | ecosystem: Environmental > Aquatic > Marine > Coastal > Sediment | place: USA: Maine... | reverse complement strand
TAGTCCGATCAACATTTTGACGGACATCGTCAGGCAGGTTGGAAAGCGGTGGTGCATTGATACTGCTGCGACTGTAGGCATAGCCACCACCAACACTCTGCGATTGTGGATACTTCAAACCGGTGGCTATGCCCAACTGGGCACGAGCCTCCATTACGCGCAGACCGGCAACCTGTAGACTCAGGTTTTGCTCGTAAGCGGTATCAATCAGCTTTGAAAGCGCGGGATCTTCGAACACATCCCACCATTCCTGATAAGACGTGGTTGAGGTATCGATGTTTTTATTTTCAGCTTCAAGCCAGGTGTCTGCCACCGGGACTTCGGGTCTTTCAAAATCAGGCCCAACGGTTTTGCAACCGGCCACGAGGAATGTTCCCGCCACGGCCAGAAAACCGAGTTTGAATAGTTGACCTAGGCCGTTTGAGCGCATTTTCTTTCCATTGTCTTAAGGTGAAGTCAGATAACCCATCCACGCATTCATACGCATCACTACCTTGCTGATAATGTGCACAGGCTTACCTTTCTGGGTGTAAACGGCAATAATTGTTGCATTTGCGCTCTGGGGTATGGTTTCGGCTACTGCCTCATCATCGAATTCCATGATGACAGCCCACCGGGCGTTCGATGGCTGACCGGTAAAAGTCGGCATCTGGCTAGTAGCTGACAGTTGCGCAGTGCCTGAAAACCTTGTAACACGCTTAATTTTGCCACTGAAAACTTTACCTGGTTCTGAAGCGAATACCATTTCAACCGCATCTCCGACATTGATATAACGAATTGCACTCTGGCTGAAGGATGCAATGACCAGGCGCTCTTCACCGGAAACAAATGACATGGAAGAAGCGATGGGCATCGTTGTCACGAAGTTGCCGGGCCTTAACTGTAAGTTGGAGACAAACCCCTTGTAAGGAGCACGCACAACGGTTTCATCAAGTTGCCATTGTGCATTTCCCAGCTGCGCGTTGAGACTGGCGATTGAGGCCATGGTGGCGGCCAGTTGGGCATTCCATTGGTCCAATTGGGATTGCGGACCCGCCGAGGCTTTAACCAGACCAGCCGCGCGTTTGACTTCGATCTCTGCCAGTTTCTGCTGCGCCTCGGCCTGGTCGATGGACGCATTTAATTGGTCAACTGTGAATTGGTAGGGCGTAGGGTCAATTTTGAAAAGCACGTCTCCCTTATTAACAATCTGTGTCCCCTGGATTGGAACTTCGATCACCTGGCCTTTGACGTTTGGAACGATGGGGATAACGTATTGAAAAGCTCTCCCGTCCACTGTTGTGGGTGCAAAGGTCCACCAGGCAAAAACAATGGCACCGATCATGACCACACCAATTCCTACGAAAATAGAGATGTTTTTTACACTTTCAGCAAAAAGCTTGAGCTTTTTAAAGAACAAAAAATAGAATGATCCGTAAATTAGGCTTAGGAGTGCGATCATGACTCACCCCCCTCTGCCTGTAGGTGTTTGACTCTATTTTCGAGATCATCAATGCGTTGCCTGAGATCCTGATCGGAGTCCGGGTTGGAGTTGGTACGCTCACCGGGTTTGTAATAGGCCCAGACCATGGCGATGAACCAGCCGACACCCATGGTAATTAACCCGATCCAGCCCAGGGCTGATATGGCGTCCGATTGTGGATGATTTCGTTTTCTTGCGATGTCGCCAGGCAGGTTACCAAGCAGGACCACCAACCATATAACAACTGCAATCAGTAATGCGATGACAACAAGTGCGAAGATATCTAGAAACATAGTAATGCTCTCTTGTCTGGACGCGACTCAAATAGAACGTGCTACCAGTGTATTGTCAGCCCCGCCAGTGGGCCGGATTGATACGCATCGAAGGCGTAGGTGTCGGTGGTTTTGTCATTATCGTAATCGTAATTGAGGTAACGGTAACCAAAAAAGGCTGAGCCCCAGTTGTTGAAACGATAGTCAAACATGGCAACTAAGTTAAAGGCCTTGTTGTCTGAGCCGCCATATCCCACGTCTGTACGTGCGATGAAAGTCCACTCATCACTCATTGTGCCGAAGAATCGTGTTCCGACAATCGCTTGAGTCCAGTTATCCCCACCTTTGATGTCGATGGGCCGGTCATTGATGGGTGGGGGGAACGTCAGTGTCACATTAACATCGACATCCTGATCGGTGTAACGGACACCGCCGAGCAATTCCCAACGTGTGTTTTGAGTTTCCCTGAAAGCATAGGTACCACCCAGTTCGATCATGGTATTCTTGAAATCTATGTCAGCAACGGCGGAAACTGGCCCCATTGATACGGTCACCTCGGGCGTTAGCTTCACGTATTGAACTTCACTGAAAATTGTCCACTTATCTTTACGTGCTTCGAAATGCACAGTAAAAACAGCATCCAGATTCTCCCATATATCGCTAAATCCAAGATCCAGGGGTGCAGTGGCATCACCGATCGTGGCATCACCACTGATACCCATGCCCCATAGAAATAGTGGGGACAGGGTAAACTCCCAATCTCCGTTACTGCTTACATCCTGATCAGTATCATCTTGTGCCAGGGCGATATTTGACGAGGCTGCTAGTAATGCGATACCGGCTATCCGGCCAAGTTTTTCGAACAGTTTGAATTTATTCACTCTATAGTCTCCCTCTAAAGTCCCAGCTTATCTGATGGTCACGAGTGTAACCAAATACAGCGTCTTGCAAAATAGCCAAGTCACGGTAGTTCGTGACGTGGTAAGGGAGTCTCTGAACAAATCCTGGCTGAATGTTTTGAATCTCAATCTATTTCACCCAGACTTATTCAGAGGCTCCCCAGTTCTGTATTACTTCAAATTGTTTTCTTTCTTGAATTTATCGACCATTGGAGCCTGGGCTTTCTCAGCTGGTCCCCAGCGACCGGTCTTGATAAAGTCGCTGATCGGATCGGGTACGCTGCCAGGTGCCGGTGGTGCTGGTGGTTTGTTCGGGCCATTAACGCCCCAGGCCTGGTCAGGTGATACGATCATACGTTCGACGATCTTGTCCTTGGTAATATTCCAGACCATATTATCGACCGCCAAAGACAATGGCCCGGAGTAGGTTGATCTGACACCCGCCAAAATATTGTCGTGTGTGCCTTGTTCGTTAAAGAAGTGATAACCGATTGCGTGGCGTGGTGTGATGGTACTCATGACCTTGCCGAAGGCCGGAGGTGAGGTATGAATCTGTGTGCCAACGCCGATGGCCTGACCGGGTGATTGACCATAAAACTTGACCAGGTCCGGGGGGTCAGGAACGTTTCATGAATGGCGATATCCGCATTGGTAGCATATTGGATGTACCACTTGTTCGGAAAAGTATCACCACCGATCACAATTTTCAGACCGGCGTATTCCATAATAAAGCTCACCGACCCGTCACCCGCGTGAATGGCTGGTATCGAGCGGATGGTCACGCCGTTTTCCTGGTAGACCACGGCATTGATGGCCTTGTAATCAAATTCCTTTACTGAAATTTTGCCGGGTTCTGCGCTGAGTACGAAATTCCTGGTCTTGGCATCCCAGTTATAGGCTTTAAGAAAGTGATCAACCGCATATGCGGTTCCCATATCTGGTGTTTGACCGGCGGGACCCCAAACACGAAGTGGTTTGGTTCTTCCAGCTGTCCAGCCACCCGCCCATAAGGTTGCCAGGTCACCCCAGTGATCGGTATGCAAATGGGTCAGGAATACCTTGTCGAGAAAATCGTAGGGGATCATCAGCGCCGCTACGTTTGTCATTGATCCGGTGCCAACATCAAAAAGGAATTTATCGCCGTTGCCGACTTCGGCCAGCCAGCAGGTTGCGGCCTGGTCACGTCTTGCGGCCGGCAACCCGGTTCCGCAGGAGATTAACCGGACTTCATCCATTTTGAGTGCTTCGGTTCCCGGGTAGTAGACATAACGGTCAGGTGCCACACCGGTTGGTGATTGAACGACGCCGCCAGCGGCCCAGGTGAATGTCGTGAAAAGCATTGCAATCGTGAGTGTTAATATCCTGACTAACATCTTAGTTCTCCCGAGTTTTCGTACTCTACACCAATACCCTTAACATACAGGGCTGTATGTAATCCATATAATATTGTAGTTACGGGGGGTAATCAAGCGTCATCAGGGTTACCTTTTTCTATGAGTCAACGCGGTAATTCAATAATTTGACTGGACTGAGGCAGGGTCGGCTTAAAAAGCTGCGAGTTGAAAAAAGAGCCTCCCGACCTATGATGGTGTGGTGAGGAAATCGAATCTTACCTGATCCAACAATAATGCAGTTTCCTCATCTGGAGCATCGAAAAAGGCAGGTTCAGTCATGGCGTAGTAAAGGAACAAGCGGCTACGATTCTCCAGTTCCAATCCCTCGAAGCCAATTTTTTCGAACTGGTTGCGTATAAAGTCCAGGCGAATTTTGTCAGCTACCCTGACGACTTCCTTTGCATGCTCATCATGCACGGCCCAGGCCCTTACGGCGATATCGTAACCCGCCGCCTGGCGATGCTTAATCAGGTTTCCCAGGGCGATAAGAGACTGAGAGCCATCGAGACCGAGTGCGGCAACGGTGTCCCGGATTTCAACAGTCCATTTGCGCTTCCAGTATTCCAGCATTTCATTTGACAGGTCTTTCCTGTCCTTGAAATGATGGTAAAAACTTCCACGCGTGATACCCAGTTGCTTTGCCAGTGCTTCGACAGTTACCGAGTTGATCCCATCGTTGTGGAGTAACTCGAGTGCGGTATCCAGCCAGTTTCTGCGTGAGAGTCGTAATTTCGGTTTGTTTTGTCTACTCATATGGGACAAGTTTAAACCCATGTATGAAATACATACAAGCCTGTATGTATTTTTGTCAAAAACTTCTACTTTGCCATCACGTTGTTCACAAAATACTTACCGGGCGATATAATCAGCTATTGTACAAACAGGCTTTCATAACCTAACCTTTGCGCATTCAAAATGACAGGGCATACATCCACTCGTGCGTAGATCTTCAATTCGTCAATTAGTGCTGCTGTTGATCAGTTTTCTGTTGCCCGCCGGTATCTATGCGGATGCCATCATGGTTTCACGGGCCATGTTTGCCTCAACAATCGCTGAGTATTTTGTTGAAGACGAGCAGATCAGGGTGGAGCTTGAAATTGGCATGGCTGACCTGCAGCCACTTCGAAATATTCTGCCGGAAAGCATCTACACCCAGTTGGGGCATCCACCTGTTTCAACGAAAGAACGTCTTGAGCTGTTCCTGGGGCGTGATCTCGCTATTTACAATGACGGCTCTCCGATGAAAGGTGCCGTGGTAAAAATGGGTCCGGGTACCCGTATTAAACGTGATGCAGTAACAGGTTTACCATTAACCGAGGATAGTGAAGAACCGGAAGTCGTGGTGCTGGCAACGCTGGTCTTTCCGTTTGAGCAGCAGCCCGAGGCATTAACCCTGGCGGCACCTGCTGTGACGGGTTTGGCAAATATTGGTTTCGTGCTCTATCACAAGGGTATTGCAGTCAATGACTTCCGCTTCCTCAGTAATGGATATACCGTCAATCTCGACTGGGACGATCCCTGGTATTCACGTTTTAGTAATCGTCAGCTACGACGTCAGTATTTTTCACCCATGGCCGGCTTTATTTATGTTGAGCCCTATGAGGTGCGTAAAGAAATCATAGTGAGACCGGCAGACATTCAGCGTAGGTACGACCTGGGCCTGGAAGGTGTGGAGACCATTACACCCGAAATGCAGGCAGCGGTAAAGCAAGGTATTGTCGACTATATTGGCCAGTTTTTTCCGATGACCATTGATGGGGAGTTGGTCGAGGCCGAGGTTGACCGGGTTAACTTTCTGGAGCGAACCCTGCGCAGCAGTATTGTCGTGGATGGACAGGATATTGCCTTGCTACCAGCTACCGTTGGTGTGATTTATGTAGCACCAACTCAAGGATTGCCACAGAAAGTAACCATGGAGTGGGATTTATTCACCGAGCGCATGCAGATGGTTCCAGCATCAGCGGTTGATCAGGCCGGGCCGCTTCCCGTTTTTCTTGAGCCGGATTTTAATAAGCTGGAGTGGGTAAATTTCCTCAAATTTCCGGAGTTACCAACTCTGACTGAAATCCGCCAGCCTCCCGATACCCTGCAAAAAATTGCGCAATGGGGGCAATGGATTTTTGCTGTCATTGCCCTCATGGCACTCATGTTAGTCATCCGTGCATTGCTACAGTCCCGAAAACTGAACAAGGCTGCAGTGTTAATGTTGGTATTGGCGACTGCGATGACCGCCTGGTCAATACAAACATGGCGTGAGGTGAGAATGGATGACGCCAGGTTGAACAGCCTGGTCGGAAATCTATTACATAACATATACCGCGCCTTCGATTATCGGGGTGAAGAAAAAATCTATGATGTGTTGGCGCAAAGTGTGTCCGGTGATCTTCTCAACGATGTTTATCTTGAAACCAGGAATGGGCTGGAATTGGCCAACCAGGGTGGTGCGCAAGTCAAGGTCAAGAATATTGAAATGCTCGAAGCACAGCACGTTGGTAATGAAAATGGTGGCTTGCAGATTGAAGCGCGATGGAATGTGGCAGGTTCGGTAGGTCACTGGGGGCATGTCCACCAGCGTACCAATGTTTATCATGCCAACCTGAGCCTGCTACCGGTCGATGGTGCCTGGAAGTTGACCCGCCTGGATATTCTTGAAGAGGAACGACTCTGAGTCGCTGACCGATGCAAGGTATACAGATATCAAATTTGGAATTCAGTTACGCAACAGGTAACGGCTTCCACATGTTTATTCCGGAGCTGGAAATTGCAGCTGCGGAGTGTGTTGCTATTGTCGGCCCATCCGGCTCTGGAAAAACCACCTTGTTGAACTTATTGGCGGGGACGCTGGCTCCTCAATCGGGTAAGATCAAGGTCGCCGGGCAGCAACTCGATGGTATGACCGAAGGCGCACGACGCAGGTTCCGTATTGACCGGGTGGGTCAGGTTTTCCAGGCATTTGAACTGCTGGAATACCTTACGGTCAAGGAAAACATCCTGCTACCACGTCTGATTGATCCCGCCAGGAAAGATGATGCTGAGTCGCAGAAACGAATTGAAACCTTGCTGGCTTCGGTCGGTTTACCGGATATGGCCAATAAACATCCGTCTGAGCTTTCCCACGGTGAACGTCAAAGGGTGGCTGTTTGCCGGGCCATGCTCAATCAACCGCAACTTTTGTTGGCAGATGAGCCAACCGGTAATCTCGATCAGGCAAACAAACAGAAAGTGGTTGATCTGCTAATAAAGCAGGCCAAAGCGCATGACAGTATGTTGCTGATGGTCACCCACGACCGCAGCATGCTTGATGCCTTCGAGCGGGTTATCGATTTTGCCCGGCTTGTGGAAATCCAGTCGAACACGGGAGTGCCAACCGGATGAGCGGTGCATTCTTTCTGGGTTGGCGATACTTGCGGTTCCATCGTTTCAAGTCCCTGGTGTTGCTGACATCAGTAAGCTTGATGATGTTTCTTCCTGTTGCCACTCGTCTCCTGGTTGCCGATAGCGCCACGGCCCTTACAGCACGCGCACAATCCACACCACTCTTGCTCGGAGAGAGGGGCGGTGACCTGGAACTGGTGCTTAATGCCCTGTACTTTCACGCCGGACAGCCGCCTGTGCTGCCTCATTCAGCGTTAGATGAGATCCAGAGCACCGGTCTGGCCAGTGGGATTCCGTTGTATACGCGGTTTCAATCAAGGGGGGCGCCGATCGTTGGCACCAGCCTGGATTATTTTGACTTCCGTGACCTTCAACTGGCAAGTGGGCGTTTGATGGGTCTATTGGGTGAGGCCGTGATCGGAGCCAATGTTGCACGTGAACAAAATATAGTAGTTCCGGGTAGCCTGGTATCGTCACCCGAAACCGTCTTTGATCTGGCCGGGGTCTATCCCCTCAAAATGAACGTTGTGGGTATATTGGAACACAGTGGCTCGCCGGATGATGACGCGGTTTTTGTGGATATCCGCACCACCTGGGTTATCCAGGGCCTGGGGCATGGTCACGAAGACCTCAATGGCGGCGGGTCCGGTAGTGCGGTGCTTAGCCGCAGAGATGGCACCATCACCGCCAATGCTGCATTGAAGCAATTCAATGAAATTACCGAGGCCAATATTCGTGATTTTCACTTTCATGGGGATACCAGCGGATTTCCTCTTAGCGCGGTTATTGTCGTACCGCCGGATGATAAAAACTCAACGCTGTTGCGCGGTCGATACCAGGACAATAAATCGGGTTACCAGGTACTGGTTCCCGGCAAAGTTCTGGATGACCTGCTTGAGACGGTTTTTACCGTTCAAAACTACGTCATACTGGGTTTGATGCTGTTGAGCCTGGCGACGGTGGCTGTTGTGACGCTTGTATTCCTGCTGTCTCAACAATTACGTCGGGGTGAATTTATGACGTTAAAGCGTATGGGTGCTTCACGTGGTTTTGTCGCGAGCCTGATCATTTCTGAAATTGGCTTTGTTATGCTCGGCAGTCTTGTTTTGTCGGCTGCATTGACCTGGGTGACGAGATACTATGCGACTGAATTCTTACTTTCTTTGGTTACCTTGTAGGTCGATGTCTCTAAGAACCCTTTTATGTGTGAGCCTGCTTCTGCTGAGTGCGTGTAAAGAGCAGGTAAATGTCACGTCAGGAGCAGCCAAAGATTTTGGAAAACCGCTTGTGCTTGCAAGCAATTATCCCCTGTATTTCTTCGCCAGCCAGATCGCCGGTGATGCAGTGGAGATCAGGATGCCCGAAATGGATGGTGATCCCGCGATGTGGTGGCCTTCATCGCCGGACCTTTCATTAATGCAGAACGCTGATCTGATCATCCTCAACGGTGCAGCTTATGAATCATGGTTGGCGTTTACGAGCATACCTGCCGGTCTGACGGTAGATACGACTACTGATATTCAAGACCGGCTTCTACCTATAGAAAACGTAACATTGCACCAACACGGTCCCGAAGGAGAGCATTCTCATGAAGCAACTGCTTTCACAACCTGGCTCGACCCGAATATGGCGATCGAGCAGGCGAGGGTGATAGCCCGCGAACTTTCACTGCTTGTTCCGGCACAGGCGGAGGGTTTTGCAGAACGTCTTGCCCGACTTGAAGAAAAGTTAACGGCTTTGGATCAATCATTGGAAAGTGCATTTTTAAAGCTGGATGGGCAGCCTATTGTCTTCTCACATCCGGTTTTCCAATACCTGCAACACCGGTATGGGTTAAACGGGCAGAGCGTACATTGGGAGCCGGACACTGAACCCGGTGTAAAACAGTGGGTGGATTTCCAAAACCTGCTTCGTGAGCATCAAGCCAAATTGATGATCTGGGAAGGTCAACCATCACAGGTCATGATTGAACGTCTGCAGCAACAGGGTATACGGTCGGTTATTTTTGACCCGGTCGCTAACCGGCCTGCAAGCAGCGATTACTTTGGAGTAATGAAGGCCAACCTGGTGCAATTAGAAAACGAGTAGGTTCGGACCGAGTAGATACGGATAGTACAAACCACAATAATCTCCACTTTTCTTCAATGCCATTGATTGAGAGTAAACGTCCATTGGCATCAAATGCCAGAGCGGCTCGGTTCGCAATTTTGACGGTTAGACCCTGAACTGACGTTTTTCAACCCCCGATCGTGGTGCATTTTGGCAAGCTCCCGGCACCGTGGTCGGGGTCATTTATAAAGCATCCTTCACGGGATGCTTTTTTTGGTTTGAGGATTGTTAAATTGTGCCGGCACCAAAATTCGAACTCGGGAGCTACTGATTACAAATTCGTAAGAAGTATTTCTAATTCAAGAAATGGGGCCGACCATTCCCGATGCGACTGATAAATCCTTCGTATCGTACCAGGCGTGCTACTCAAAACGACCAGCCCACTGACGAAATGATGCCATAGTCAATTTCTTCCACACCCTCGGTCAGGGGCTTATTATCATAGGTCGCATAAACTTCCATCCCCCAAAAAAGATCCTTGAAAAATTCCAGCTTGAAGGTCGACCTCAGGGTGGCCCGGACACGCCCAAAATCCGTCAAGCTTGGAAACACGGAAAAAGCCGTATCGAAATCCCGCTCGGGCGTGGCATACTTAAAATACCGGTAACGCACAGAACCAATAGCTTCGAGGTTGGTCTCGGCATCTCCATCCGTCGGCTTTTCTTCAGTTGCAAGAAGTCCACCGGAAATAAAAAACACCTCGTTGTTTGTCTTGGTGAAATACTTACCCAAAGCACCACCGCCGTATAGCCTGAAATCGACCCCGAGAGCTTCATTTGATTCCATGCCGACAATCCAGGTACGGAATCTCTGATTTTCACGTAAATACTGTTGCGTAAAGTTCAGGTCCTGGCGGTTCTGATCATCCCCGGCGGTCTGCAGGGTAATATTACTACGCAGGGTAGCCTCGGTGATCCTCTCATCGCTCCGGTGCATAAAGTCAACAGCAAGGTTGAAATTGGTGATATCGGTTGCTTTTGAATAGTCAAATCCGAGGCTGAAATCCAAATCCATCTTGTCTAAAAAGGTGGCCGCCACCGGCCAGACTGCAACAACCTCGGAAGGCTGCAGGTCAATAGCTCCCATCGCATTGTTTACTACAATGTGATCACCTGCCTCCGGTTTTTGCAAACTTCCCAGCCAGCGATTTCCTTTGGTATCTTCGACGGAGAGCGTTTTGTCACTGATCAATTCGGAGATGAACCGCCATTCAATGTGAACCGTGCCCATCGTATCCGTTTTCAATTCCAGCAGACCGGCTTCCAGATTCTTAATCTCGCCGGTGATCCGGTCGCCGTTCTCAAGAATGACAACATCGGTTTTGCTACCTGCATAAGTTGTTATTGAACAAAGTAGAAGAACCGAAAAAAGGACTGTTTTTGATATATTCATAGCGAAAACTTTCTCAGAAATAATTGCTGGAAAAACGTTGAGTGCTAAGTCTTACTTAATCCAATGTCATATTTGAGCCACTTGGCGTTTTCCAGTGACTGGATCGAGATCAGCATCAAATCCAGCAACATCAGGATGAGGATGTTTTTCATTACAGTTTTTCTCGTTTGCGTTCAATGTACTCAAGAGTACATTAGATTGATCATGAAGTGATAATCAAAGCTGCATGTTACTATCCAAAAATAAGGCCGGGAAAGCACACGCGTTTGTTTTTTCAGCGATCTTCATGAATTTTACAGGAGTAAACCAAAGCTTGAAATCCAAGCCAACAAGAAACCGTGCAACCCGTGCGGACTGGCTCGAGGCCGCGCTCGCTGCCCTTTATGAGCAAGGCCCGAAAGGCCTCAACATTCAGGCTTTGGCTCGTCGTCTTAACATCTCTAAAACCAGCTTTTACTGGCACTTCAAAGATAAGGCGGAACTGATCAAATATGCCAGGGGCGGATCTTCCATTGATCAGGAAGCTGCGCGGGAGTTCGGGTCTTGGGAAATGGACTACCAGGGCGAAACTGGAGTCAATCAATTCGATCACTTCCTGAGAACAGTGAA